>OGYK01001445.1_pt1 | contig 17318 bp, 17 predicted proteins | sample 1576501 | NCBI WGS metagenome assembly OGYK01 (sample SAMEA3541530, study PRJEB24748) | human gut metagenome | biome: human gut; feature: human-associated habitat; material: faeces | place: China | collected 2012
AACATTTTCTAAGACTGTCATTGATTTAAATAAACGAATATTTTGAAAAGTTCGTGCAACTCCTAGATTTGTGATTTTATAAGGCTTCAATCCACCAATCTGAATACTTTTATCCTGATCCATTAACTCAATCAAACCACTACTTGGTTCATATACACCTGTCAACAAGTTGAATAATGTTGTTTTACCAGCACCATTTGGACCAATCAAACCAATAAGCTCTCCCTCATTGATTGTCATAGACACATTAGAAACTGCACAAAGACCACCGAAATTCTTTGTCAAATTTTTTACATTTAAAATTGTTTTCATGCAGATTTCTCCTTTCGCTTATCCAATAATTTCTTAAATGACAATTCTTTTGTGCCTAAAATTCCCGTTGGCTTAAAGATCATGATTCCAACCAATGCCAAACCATAAATAATCATTCGAATTTCTGAAAAGTTTGCCAAAACAACATTGATAATACCAATCGCAACAGCTGCCAAAACACTCGATGTCATAGAACCCATACCACCAAATACGACCATAACTAAGATATCGATGGATTTATTAAATGTAAATTGATCTGGCTTAATAACATAGAAGTTACAAGCAAACAATGCTCCAGCTAAAGAAGCTAATAACGCACCAATCACAAAGGCAATAACTTTATATTTCGTGGTATTGATACCCATTGCCTCACTAGCAATTTCATCTTCACGAATCGATAAACAGGCTCTTCCTGGAGCGGAATGTGTAAAGTTACAAACAACTAGAATCGCAATAACGGCACATACAAACAACAATGGAAATGTAGTTAATTTAGGAATTCCATTTAATCCTGCCGCTCCATTTGTGATTTCCATATTCTGTACTAGGATACGAACAATTTCTGCAAATCCCAATGTTGCAATCGCCAAATAATCCCCTTTCAAACGCAATGTTGGAATAGAGACAATCAAAGCTACAATGGTTGAAAGTGCAAAGCCAATCAATACTCCAATAGCTAAGCCCGTCATATTTGGCATCATTTTTACCATAATACCAGCACAATAAGCTCCAATACACATAAATCCAGCATGCCCTAAAGAGAATTGGCCACATACACCAATAACTAAATTTAACGAAACAGCTAAAATAATATTAATAAAGATATTATATAGAGTGATGGAATAATAAGATCCAATAATTCCAACCTTCATTAAAATGGTTAGAACTATAAAAGATACAACAGAAAGTAAAAGCCAAGCAAAATTTGCCTTATTCAATAATTCTTTACGCATGACTTACACCTTCTCTCTCACGTTTTTACCTAATAAACCAGCTGGTTTTAAGATCAAAATCAAAATCAAAATAATGTAAACAATCGCATCCTTATACAAAGAACTACCATAAGCGGTAACCATAGTTTCAGCAATCCCAATAAATAATCCACCAATCATAGCACCTGGAATACTTCCAATACCACCAAATACTGCAGCAATAAATGCTTTTAATCCTGGTGTCATTCCCATCAAAGGATTGATTGAATTATAATAAATTCCAACTAAAACGCCGGCAACACCTGCTAAAGCTGACCCTAAAAGGAATGTAAATGAAATTGTTTTATCCACATCGATACCCATTAAACGTGCAGCATCTTCATCAACACTTACAGCACGCATGGCACGGCCCATTTTTGTCTTTTGAACAATGAACTGCAAAACAACCATTAAAATAACAGTAATGACAAAAATATAGACTTGTTGCATCGTAATCGTAACGGGGCCTAAATGAAAAGAGGCACTCGTTAATAATTTAGGATAGGTTCTTACTTCACTTCCCATAATATATTGTGTTGCATACTCCAAGACATAACTTACACCAATTGCTGTAATCAATGCGGTAATTCGAGTCGCATGACGAAGTGGTTTATATGCGATGCGCTCAATCAATACACCTACAACACCACAGAAAATCATTGAAATTAATAGTGCAGGAATAAACCCTAAACCACAATATGTTGTTATTAGAAATGCACAATAAGCTCCTAACATATAGATATCTCCATGTGCAAAGTTGATCAATTTAATAATTCCATAAACCATAGTATATCCCAAGGCAATCAAGGCATAAATACTTCCTAAGGATAGACCATTGACTAGTTGTTGTAAAAAAGCAGTCATATTAACCTCCTTATTAAAAAAGAGGGGGAATTGTCCCCCTGAACAAATACTTATTTATTTGGATCTACTGAAACGGCTTCCGTCTGAACACCATCTACTAAGTTAACAACTAATACAGACTTTTTAGGTGAATGTGTCTTATCAAATGTGAATGAACCCGTTAAACCTTCAAATTTAGCATCAGCGATAGCCTTTTGTAGATCTGCACCTGTTTTACCAGCTTTTTCTAAAGCTTGTAAACCTAAGTTAGTAGCATCATATGTTAATGCAGAGAACATATTTGGAGCTTCTCCATATTCTTTAGTATATGCATCTACAAATGCAGTTAATTCATCACTTGCGTTAACTGTAGTATAAGCAGTTGAATAGTAGCAGTTATTTAAATTTTCTTTACCTGCAAGTTCAGCTAATTTTTCTGATTCAAATCCATCAGCGCCTAAAATTGTGCAATCCATACCAGCTTCACGAGCCTGTTTAATAATTAATCCAGCTTCTGAATAATAACCAGCGATGAATAATACATCGGCCCCTTTATCTTTTACTTTCGTGATAATACCTGCAAAGTCAGTATCTTTCGCATTATAACTTTCAGTAGCTACAACTTCTCCACCCAAATCTTCAAATTTTTGTGTAAATACTTTAGTAAGACCTTTTCCATAATCACTAACTTCATTGATAATAACCGCTTTTCTCTTTCCTAAATTTTCATATCCAAACTTAGCCATTGCCTTACCTTGATATGAGTCTTCAAAACAAATACGGAACGCATATTCATAAGGAGAATCTCCATTCATTGTTGCATCGACCTGAGTAGCTGATGGTGAAATAACTGGAACCTGGTTTTGATCCGCTACTGGATATGTTGCGATAGAAGCACCAGAAGTTGCAGGTCCTACCACAAAGGCTACACCATCTTCAGTCATCAATTTTGTAGCCGCACTAGTCGATTCACTCGCATCTCCTTTATTATCCATTTTAACAGCTTTAATTTTATACTTTGAATCCTTATTTGCGTTATATTGTTTAATCGCAAGAGAAGCCCCTTTATACTCCGCTTGACCATAAGAAGCTACAGCACCCGATAATTCATAGTTCAAACCAATTTTGACTGTATCTCCCTCTTTTAATTCTGTACTAGCAGTTCCACTTCCCGAACTACATCCGACTAACATGCTTAATGCGACAGCACTAGAAGCAAACGTTTTTAATAATTTACCCTTCATAATCTATACCTCCCTCGAGTTGTACAGATATAATAACGCAAGTGGAAAACGTTTTCAAGTTCTTTTTACATTTTATTACATTTAATTTTTCATATTATTTTTTCATTTTACATTATTTTCAGATATTTTCTTAGACAAAAAAATAGCCAAAGCTATAAAACTTTGGCTATTCAATCAACTATTAATACATTCCCTGAGGCATTGCAGGTGCTGGTTCTTCTTTATCAATTTTAGCGACTCCAGCCTCTGTTGTTAAGAACAAAGCTGAAATACTAGAAGCATTCATCAATGCATTACGAGTTACTTTTGTAGGATCAATGATACCAGATTCAATCATATCTACCCATTCACCATGTTTTGCATCGAATCCTACATTTTCACCTGCTTCTTTTTGTCTTTCAACAATCTCTTCACTGTTATATCCAGCATTATCAGCAATCTGTGCAATTGGAGCTAACAATGCATCAAATACAACTTTAATACCCTTTTGAACATCCACTACATCCGATTTCACTTTATCTTTTAAAGCCCCATAAGCCTTTACTAAACAAGCTCCACCACCAACTACAATACCTTCACTAACAGCAGCACGAGTTGAGTTCAACGCATCTTCAATACGAAGTTTCTTTTCTTTCAATTCACTTTCAGTTGCAGCACCCACTTTAATAATCGCAACACCATTTGATAATTTACCTAAACGCTCTGCCATACGTTTCTTATCATAATCACTTGTTGTGTTTTCCATTTGTGCTTCAATTTCAGATACACGAGCAGCCACTTCTTCTTTGCTTCCAGCTCCGCCGATCATTGTTGTATTATCTTTTGTGACAACAATCTTTTTAACTGTACCCAAATCCGATAACTGCATATCTTTCAATTCCATATTCAAATCTTTAGAATAGAATTTAGCACCTGTCATGATCGCAATATCTTGCAACATTTCTTTTTGATTATCACCAAAACCAGGAGCTTTTGTAGCTACTACATTGAATGTTCCACGAAGTTTATTCAATGCCAAAGTAGAGACAACTTCATTTTCTAAATCTTCTGCAATAATTAATAATGCACGATTTGCCTGAACCAATTGTTCAAGTAATGGCAAGATCTCCTGAATATTTGTGATTTTTTGATCCGTTACTAATACATAAGCATTTTCCATTGTAGCTTCCATTTTTTCACGATCACTCACCATATATGGAGAAACATAACCCTTGTCATATTGCATCCCTTCACTAATTTCAAGTTCTGTTTCAAAGCCTTTTGAATCATCCGTTGAAATGACACCATCACGACCAACCTTTTCCATCGCATTCGCAATGATCTTACCAATTTCTTCTGAACCTGATGAAATTGTCGCAACATTAGCAATATCCTTACTGCTTTCTACTTTCTTAGAAACAGATAAGATATATTCACTTACAGCCTTAGCTGCCTTTTCAATACCTTCACGCATCAATACAGGATTTGCCCCACGATCGACTTGGCGTAAACCATTTTCAATCATACTTTGAGCTAAAATGGTAGCTGTTGTCGTTCCATCACCAGCCGTATCGTTTGTCTTATTGGCAACTTCATATACCAATTTTGCTCCCATATTTTCAAACTTATCTTCCAATTCAATTTCTTTGGCAATACTTACACCATCATTTGTGATCAATGGTGAGCCATAATCTTTTTCAAGAACAACATTACGTCCCTTAGGACCTAGAGTAACACGAACCGCATTCGCCAATGTGTTAACACCTCTTAACATAGATTCGCGAGCATCTTTTGAAAAACGTACTTCTTTAGCCATAATTCATTACCTCCTACTACTTACTTACTGCAATGATATCTTCATCTTTGATAACAATGAATTCTTCATCATCAATCTTCATTGTAGTTCCTGAATATTCTTTATATAAAACCTTGTCTCCACAAGCATATCCAGCCTCTTTGACATCAGCTCCAATACTTGCGACAACTGCAAGCTTTGATTTCTCTTTTCCACTTGTCAAAATGATTCCACTTGCCGTAGTTTTTTCTTCTTTCTCTTTCTTTAATAAAACATAATCATGTAAAGGTTGTAACATAATTCATCCTCCTTTTAGCACTTAACTGTTCTAACTGCTAAATACTATTATACTCATTTTTAGCACTGATGCAACAAGTTTGCTAAAATTTAATAAAAGAAAATGGCGAGGATTACTCGCCATATACATGAATTCTATTAATTGCTCTTTCCAATGATAACTGAGCTCTTTTTAGATTCGTGTTTGAATCTTTCTTTTCTAAACGCTCTTTAGCACGTTCCATTGATTTTTTAGCACGCTCAAGATCGATATCTTTTTTTCCTTCGATCGCATCAGCTAGAATCATGCCTTCATTTTTGTTGAATTGTAAAAAGCCACCAGAAATCGCAAAGATTTCTTCTTCATCATTTTCGTTTTTCAAAACAAGCTTACAAGGTACCAAAGATGCAAAGATAGGCATGTGATTTGGTAAAATTGTTGTTTCTCCAACCACCGTCTTTACATGGATACTTTTGACTTCCTGCTTTAAATATTCGCCTTTTGGTGTTACTACTTTAAAAGCAATCATGACTATTCACCAGCCATTTTTTTAGCTTTTTCCTGTGCTTCTTCAATTGTTCCAACAAACATGAATGCTTGTTCTGGAAGATCATCAAATTCACCTGCTAATAAGCGTTCGAAACTGCGAATTGTATCTTCCAAAGGTACATATTTTCCAGGAATACCAGAGAATACTTCGGCAACATTAAATGGTTGCGACAAGAAGTTACGAACACGACGTGCACGGTTAACAACTTTCTTATCTTCTTCACTTAATTCATCCATACCTAAGATGGCAATGATATCCTGTAAATCTTTATATCTCTGTAGAATATTTTGAACTCCACGAGCTACTTTATAGTGCTTTTCACCAACTACAAGTGGATCCAAAATACGTGAACTTGATTCAAGTGGATCTACGGCAGGATAAATACCTAATGCCGCAATGTCACGGTCTAATACCGTTTTTGCATCCAAGTGAGAGAATGTTGTTGCTGGAGCTGGGTCAGTCAAATCATCCGCAGGCACATAAATAGCCTGTACAGAAGTGATAGAGCCATCTTTTGTTGATGTGATTCTTTCTTGCAACTGTCCCATTTCTGTAGCTAATGTAGGCTGATATCCTACAGCACTAGGAACACGTCCTAATAAGGCACTAACTTCAGATCCTGCCTGTGTAAAACGGAAGATATTATCAATAAACAATAATACGTCCTGGTGTTCTACATCACGGAAATATTCTGCCATTGTTAGACCAGTTAATCCAACACGCATTCTGGCTCCTGGACTTTCATTCATCTGTCCATAAACCAATACCGTCTTATCTAATACACCACTATCTTTCATCTCGTGATACATATCATTTCCTTCACGAGTTCTTTCGCCTACACCTACTACAACGGATTTACCACCATGCTCTTTGGCAATATTGTGGATCAATTCCTGAATCAATACGGTTTTACCAACACCGGCACCACCGAACAATCCAATTTTACCACCCTTTGCGTAAGGACATAATAAATCGATTACTTTAATACCCGTTTCTAATGGTTCACTCGTCGTACTTTGTTCATCAAATGCAGGTGCTTTTCTATGAATTGGCATAGTATTCGCATCTACATCACCTAAACCATCAATTGGCTTACCTAATACGTTAAACATACGACCCAATACATTTTCTCCAACAGGAGCTTGAATTGGCTTACCTGTATCAATGGCATCCATACCACGTACTAAACCATCTGTACTTCCCATCGCAATACAACGTACTCGATCTGAACCAATATCTTGTTCGACTTCTACAATTAGATTTTCTTCATTTGGGCGTTCAATTTCAATTGCCGTTAATAAATCTGGTAAATTATTTTGTGAAAATTGAATATCCACAACCGGACCAATGATCTCAACGACTTTTCCAATATTTTGACTCATGTTTACCCTCCTTTATGAAAGTGCATTTGCACCACCGACAATTTCAGTAATTTCTTGCGTAATTGCACCCTGACGTACACGGTTATATGCAAGTTCAAGATCATTCTGCAACTCTTCTGCATTGTCAGTTGCACTCTCCATTGCCATTCTTCGAGAAGCCTGTTCACTTGTTTTACTCTCTAGATAACGAGAATAAAGGATTGATTTTGTCACCATAGGAATCATGTTTTGTAACATGGTTTCCTTATCTGGTTCAAAAATCATATCCGCATGCATGCCTGACTTCTTTTCTTCCTGAGGCTTAGAAACAGGTAAAACCGTTTCTAAAGTAGGAACAAATGTCAATGTATTTTTATAGTGCGTATATAAAATTTGAATTTTTGAAATTTCTTTCTTTTCAAACAAGTCTAATGCATCCTGCATACATTTCGATAAAGCATCATATACATCATCCTCGTCAAGATCACTTAATACAGTTTCAACATTATAGTCACGTTTTGAAATCCATGCAGCACCACGAACTCCAACCATAACTATATGATCCTCATTTGAAAACTCATCTTGTATCATACGATACACGTTCGCATTGTAGCCTCCACAAAGTCCCATATCACTTGTGATCACAAAGATAAAGCTTGGCTTTCCTTGATTCTCATTTAAATACATAGAATCATCTCCAGCACTACGAAGTACCATTGTGAATAGTTCTTGAAGACCTTGTGCATAACTACGGTTTTCTTCCATAATTTGTCTTTGTCTAGTTAATTTACTTGAAGCAATCAGTTGCATTGCTTTTGTGATTTTCTTTGTTGAACTAACGGAACTGATTCGGGCTTGAATAGCCTGTCTACTCTGTGCCATGTTGCGCACCCTTTTCTAGTGCATATTGTTTTGCGTATGCATCCAAAGCCTTCTTAATATCCGCTTCTAATTCATCGTCAATTGCCTTTTTCATTTCAATCTGATCTAGAACATAAGGATATTCACGATGTACATATTCCAACATTCCTTGTTCAAATTCACCAACTTGGTCTACTTCAACAGGTTTTAAATATCTATTTTTTGCAGCATATAAAGATAATACTTGTTCAGGCACTGTTAATGGTGAATATTGTTTTTGAATCAATAATTGAGTCAATCTTGCACCATGATCCAATACATCTTTTGTACTTGCATCTAAATCTGAACCAAATTTCGAAAAAGATTCCATTTCACGATATTGAGCTAGTTCAAGCTTTAATGAACCAGAAACCTGTTTCATAGCTTTTGTCTGTGCAGCACTACCTACACGACTTACACTTAAACCACTATCTACACTTGGACGAACGCCTTCATTAAACATATCTGTTTTCAAGAAAATCTGTCCATCCGTAATTGAAATTACGTTTGTAGGAATATAGGCAGAGATATCTCCGGCCTGTGTTTCAATAATTGGTAAAGCTGTTAAAGATCCACCACCATAATTCTCATTTAAACGTGCAGCACGCTCTAATAAACGTGAATGTAAGTAGAATACATCTCCAGGATACGCTTCACGTCCAGGAGGACGACGAAGAAGTAAAGACAGTGTACGGTAAGCTACGGCATGTTTTGATAAATCATCATAAACAATTAGTACATCTTCTCCATTTTCCATCCATTCTTCACCCATAGCACAACCTGCATATGGTGCAATATATTGTAATGGCGCTGCCTCAGATGCAGTAGCCGCTACAATTGTTGTATACTCCATAGCTCCATGTTGTTTTAATTTTTCAACAATTTGAGCTACAGTACTCGCTTTTTGTCCAATCGCTACATAAATACATTTTACATTTTGACCTTTTTGATTCAAAATCGTATCGATTGCGATTGCTGTTTTACCAGTCTGACGGTCACCAATGATCAACTCACGTTGTCCACGACCAATTGGAATCATAGAGTCAATAATTTTTAAACCCGTTTGTAATGGAACCGATACACTCTTTCTTGTCATTACACCTGGGGCCACACGTTCTACTGGACGTGTTCTATCTGTTTTGATTTCACCTAAACCATCAATTGGTTGTCCTAATGCATTGACAACACGACCCATCAAACTATCACCAACTGGAACTTCAATGATGTGACCTGTACGTTTTACAACGTCACCTTCTTTGATATCTGAATTATCACCTAAAAGTACAACACTTACTTGTTCATCTTCTAAGTTCATGACCATACCATATACATCATGAGGGAATAACAACAATTCACTCATCATGGCATTTTTCAATCCATATACCGTTGCGATACCATCACCTACTGTTAGGATAGTACCACTTTCATTCATTTCAAGATCCTGGTCGATACTTTGAATCTGAGCTTTGATTAATTTTGAAATCTCTGCTGGATTTAAACTCATCATATCACCTGCTTATCTATTAATTGCTTCCTTCATTGCGTCAATCTTCGCAATGACCGTATTATCCATCACTAAATCATTTGCCTGTACTTTAATACCTGCAATCAAAGATGGATCCACTTGCACTTCAAGTTCAAGTGTTTTATTTAATTTTTTCTCTAACATCTCTTTCAATCTTGATAATTGATCTTCATCTAGTTTTGATGCACTCGTTACTTTAACGATTTCAATTCTATGTTTCTTTCGATAACACTCTTCATACGCATCACTGATTTTATCAAGATGAGAAAGTTCATTATGCTCATTTAACACAAGCAAGAAACGAAATACAGTTGTATCTAATTCGGATTCGAAAGCTGTTTGGATGATTTCCTTTTTCTTTACTCGAGGAATACTTGGATGTGCTAGAATCTTGCTTAATTCTGGTACTGAAGTAATCACTTGCGCTACTTGCTTTAGCTCTGACATCCAAGCCATTTCTTGCTTTGAATCTTGTGCTAATTCAAATAGAGCCTGGGCATAAGGCGTGTAATCTACCATTGTTTATCGCCTGCCTGTTCAATAAAATCTTCCACAAACTGCTTCTGTGTTTCTTCATCCATTTCTTTTTTAATCAACTGACTCGCTGCGCTTAATGCGACATCGCTAATTGCTTTTTTCATTTCTTTTTGAGCGTCACGCTTCTGACGTTCGATATCTTCATTTGCGTTTTTCTTAATACGCAAAGCTTCGTCATTTGCTTCTTTTATAATCTGCTGTTTTTCTTGATCCGCATGTGCTCTAGCTGAAACAAGAATGGTATGAGCTTCTTGCGATACATTACGCAATTTTTCATCATACTTCTCTTTAACATCTTCAGCCTGCTTTTTAATAGCTACTGAAGAATCGATATTTTCTTGAATTAAATCTTGTCGTTTTTGAATTAAAGTTAGTAATTTATCCCAAAAGAATTTTTTGGCGAACATTACAATCAAAAATGTAGAAATACAAACTAAAACAACATCGGTCAATGAAATACGCAAATAATTGTCAATATTAAAGTCAATCATTACCGATTCTCCCAATCATTAACCTTTGATGAAAATTAATAAAATCGCAATGATCAACGCATAGATACCAGTTGTTTCGGCTAAGGCAATACCAAGTACCATGATTGATTGAATTTTACTTGCTGCATCTGGGTTACGACCAACGCTTTCTGCACCTTTACTAGCTGCAATACCCTGACCAATACCAGGACCTAAACCAGCAATCATCGCAATACCTGCACCTAAGCAAGCCATACCACGTACGAAAAATTCATTAAACATTTTATTTTCCTCCTATTTATTAATCTTCCTGAATCGCTACTTGTTGTCCTAAGAAAAACGAACTAAGCGTAAAGAAGATATATGTCTGAATTACACCTGAGAATATATCAAAATACATATGTAAAAATGGCGTTACTAATAATCCTAACAATCCTATTGGCATCAACATTTTAATCAATGTATACACCAACATAGAAATGATATATCCTGCCAAAATATTACCAAATAAACGCATTGTTAATGAGATAGGCAACGCCAACTCTCCTATGACATTCAATGGTGTCAACAAGAACATCGGCTCTGTCAACTCTTTCATTCGTGCTAATAATCCACCTTTTTTAATGCCATTACCTTGGATCATCAACCACATTGTGACAGCCAATGTCGCATTAAAACTTACATTGCTCGTTGGATTTTGAAGTCCAATCAAACCAATTAAGTTGCTTACAATCATCATCACAATCAAAGTACCAAACAATGGAATATACTTCTTTGTTGTTTCCCTTAAATTATCTTTAATTACGTAAAGTACTAAGTTGTACATCTCCTCACAAATATACACAATCCCTTTACTAGCTTTTGAAGGATCTTGTTTTTCAATTTTCTTCCCTGCAAAGTAGAAGAAGAACACAAAGAAAACACAAATTCCAAGCCATACAAGAATAGATTGTTGAATCTGTAAAGAGAACTTTCCTATGTGAATGATAATTGCACTTACATCACTCATGGAAATCCTCCTTTTCTTTTAGTGCATATAAAAGAATCGCTCCTTTATTACACATTAGCCCAACAAGAACAGCCAATATAGGCAATTCCATCAATTGACAAACAACTAGAACTAGACCATACATTAAATATCGTTTCATATATTCTTGTGTACCAATCTTTTTTCCAGCCGCTTCATCCGTTGGGATATTTAAAGCCATTTGAACAATCTTATGATATCCAACTAAACCTGTCAGACATCCAATCCAAACCGCTATAAATACTTGAATCATTTGAGAATGAAAAATCATTGCACAAGCTATAGAACAAAACAAACTAAATATCAAAGTATACTTTACTATTTTTTTATTCATTTGCTGCATTGCTTTACCTCGATTTTTTTATTAATAAAATAATACTACCAATAATGCTGTACATTAAACCTACAATCACAAATAAAGGCGTAGTATGTAACCAACCATCAATATTATAACCGATAAGCCCAAATATGAGCATGCTTGTGCATAACATTCCCGAAAAAGCATAAGGTTTCATCAATTACTTCGTACCGAAAATACGATCTCCAGCATCTCCTAAACCAGGAACAATATATCCATGCTCATTTAAATGATCATCTAATGATGCCAAATAAATATCTACATCTGGGTGTGCTTCTTCAACCGTTTTCACACCTTCAGGAGCTCCAACCAAACAAACTAATTTAATATTTGTAGCACCTTGTTTTTTAACCATATCAATAGCCGCAACACTAGATCCACCTGTTGCCAACATTGGATCCACAACAATTGTAATTGCTTCTTCTAAATTTTTCGGATATTTTTCAAAATAAGTGTGTGGTTCTAAAGTTTCTTCATCACGATACATACCAACATGTGCAATTTTAGCAGTTGGAATTAAATCTTGAATTCCATTTACCATACCAAGTCCAGCACGTAAAATTGGTACAATAACCACTTTTTTAGCCAATTCATAGCCAGTGTACGGACAAATTGGAGTTTCAATCTCAACTGGATTTAATGGTAGATCACGCGTGATTTCATAAACCATTAATCCTCCAATTTCATCTAAGTTTTGACGAAAATCTTTCGTTCCCGTTTCTTTTTTTCGCATAACTGTTAATTTATGCTTAATCAACGGATGATCAATAACTTTTAACATTTAAATTACCTACCTTTATACTCATAATTATAACATCCTTATCCATAATAGAAAACACTGAAAGAAATGGATTCCTCCAAAAACTTCCAGTGTTATATTATATGAATATTCTATTTTTTATCATTAAACAATTTTACTCAATTGTCAAAATTTCAAACTGCTTTGCCGCCCTTACATCCACTTTAGAAGGATGTAAGTCCTTTCTAAGTAAAACATCTGAAAAAGTATCTAACGCCAAATCTTGCGTATTTGCCTCTTCACTCAAATGTGCCAAGACAATATTTTTTGTCTTCATATTGATCAATGAAGTTAGATTTAAACTTGAATCTTCATTATTCAAATGTCCACTATCACTTAAAATTCGCTGTTTCAAAAACATAGGACGCTTTGTCTGCATCAAACGATTGACATCATGATTACTTTCAAAAATATAATGATCGGCATTGGCAATATATGGCTTGATTTGATTAGGCACATACCCTGTATCCGTTACATATACTAGCTTTTCCGTTTCTGATTCAACCACAAAACCAATGGTGTGTGGTGAATCATGTGATAAACCAATAAATTGAATACTTAAATCGTTAATAATCATTTTTTGATTTGGGAATACATCATGCTTATCTAAAGCATCCTTTAAATCACAATAGGAATATACATCCAAATGTTTAAAATGTTTTAATTGCGAAACATGATCTGAATGCGCATGACTAATTAAAACGCCATTTGTATCATCCACACAAGCCCCAACCTTTTGAAAGCTTTCCATTAAATACTTTTTGGTTGAACCACAATCAATCAACAATTGCGTATCTTTATGTCGGATCAAACAACTATTGCCTTTTGAACCACTACACAACAAATCAATGCGCATAAATATCATCTCCAGAGGCTTCTAAATTTGTAAAACGAGATATATTCTTTTCAAAAGCCAATTGAATCTTTCCAATACCACCATTACGATGTTTTGCCAAAGATAAATCAACAACTTCTGTTTCTTCTTGTGATTCCTTATCTTTATCATAATAATTACTACGATATAAAAACATGACAATATCGGCATCCTGCTCGATGGATCCAGACTCACGTAAATCGGACAACTGCGGTTCATGATCTGTTCTTTCTTCAACCTTACGAGAAAGCTGAGAAAGCGCAATAACTGGACATTCCATTTCTTTTGCTAAAATCTTTAAATTACGCGAAATATCACTAACCTCTTGTTGACGAGAATCAGCACGTGTTCCGGTAATCAGCTGCAAATAGTCAATTACAACTAAAGAAATAGAGCCATTTTCACTCTTTAATTTACGACACTTTGAAAATATCTGAGATACCTTGATACTACTTGTATCATCAATATAAATCTTTCTTTCACTCAAATGTGAACCTGCCTCATATAAACGAGACATTTCTTCATTTGTCAATTTACCACTACGAAGCTTATCCGAATATACCTGAGATTCCGAACTCATTAAACGCTTCATCATCGAATCACTAGGCATTTCCAGTGAAAATATCGCAACAGCTCCTTCATTACGTTTCGCAACTTGAGCTGCAAAATTTAAAGCCAAGGCACTCTTTCCCATGGCAGGACGAGCTGCAAGAATAATTAAATCGCCTCGCTGAAAACCATTCGTCATACGATCCAATAAGACATAACCCGTTTCAATTCCAGTTACACCTTTCATCGTACGAAGCTCTTTTAATTCATTAATGACACGAGTAACGATTTCTTCACTCGATTCAAATTCACTTCCCCTACGATGCCTGGTTACATCCATAACTAAGCGCTCCGCATCATCTAAAACTGTATCAATATCTTCACTAGATGAATAGCCTTCTTCACTAATTTTATCCGCAACATAAATCAATCTTCTTAATTGCGCCTTATTCTTGATTGTTTCAATATAAGATCTTGATGTTGCACTTGAAATAGCTGAATCGGCCAAACGAATAATATAATCCGTTCCTTGACTAGACTCTAACTGATCTGTTTCCTGTAAACGATTGACAACCGTATTCATATCAATAGGCTGACCATTTTCATGAATTGTACAGATAGCCTGATAAATCTGCTGATGAGAAGGCAAATAAAATTCTTCTGCATGTAAATCAAGTTCCTGACAATCTTGAATGACTCTTGGATAAACCATTAAAGAACCAAGAACAGATTGTTCTAAGGAAACCGCATTAGGCATTTCACGAGACATATTATGCCTTTTCACTTACATGAACAACAATTTCACCAATCACTTGTCCACGATATAAATCCACAGGAACACGAGTCACACCTAAAGATGCAATAGATTGTTCCAATTGAAGTTTTCTTTTATCTACACGAATCCCTTTTTTAGATAAAGCTTCCACAATTTGTTTACTAGAAACAGAACCAAAAGTAGCTCCATTTTTTCCTGTACTCAATCTAAACTCTAAAGTAATACCCTTTAAAGTTTCGCTTAAAGCCTCAGCTTCTTTTTTCAATTCTGCTTCATGCTCCGCTCTTTCTTCCATTTGTTTATCTAAAACTTTGGCAGAACCCTTTGTGTAGGCAATGGCAGACTTATTTTTGAACAAGAAATTTCTTGCGTACCCATCACTTACTTCTACTACATCGTCTTTCTTTCCTAATTTACGAATATCTTTAAGCAATATTACTTTCATTATTTTGTTCCTCCTCTATACATTTTAAGATCATATCCTTCATCTGTTGTACGGATACATCTGCCCTTTCAACAGCAGCCGCACTAAAGTGACCACCACCATTTAATTTTTCCATAATCTTTTGAACATTGTATGAACCATCACTACGAGCACTTACCGCAACCGCATTTGAATTGTTCTTAACTTTCGCAATTGTAAAACTTGCGATACAACCTTTGATCAAAAGCAACGCTTGTGATACTTGAGCCATCATCGTTTTTTCTAATGTTTCATCTTCAATAGCCGCAATCATAAAATGATCATAATAAGGCTTAGCTTGCTGAATCAATGCATTCTTCATTGAGAAATACAAATAATCTTCACACAATGCTTTTTCGGCACGCTTTGTATTAGCACCCCAATTTTGTAAAGCAGCTGCAGCTTCAAATGTACGCGCATCCGTATGCATTTTAAAACGATTTGTATCCACTAAAATACCCAAATACATAATCGTCGCTTCCATTTCATAAATAGGAATATGATTTGGAATATTTTGAAGCAATTCAACAATCAACTCACAAGCTGAACTTGCACTGCTTTCAACATATGTCAACAAAGTATTCTTAACAAACGCATCACTACGTCTATGATGATCAATCACAAGAATACGATTGCACTGATTCACAAATTCTTTAACACTTGAAATAGCTGGAATACCATGATCTGCCATAATCAATAGATCTGAATTGAAATCCATAGAAGCCATTGCCTCATCCGGCGTAATCAAAGTATGTCTTTCTTGAATGACAGTAACAAATGAATTCATCATTTCTTGAAGCTGCTCATCTCTAGGAACATCCTTTAAAACAATAAATACTTCCTTGCCTAACGCATGTACCCAGCTAGATAAAGCTAGACATGCTCCCATACAGTCAAAATCACTCATAACATGCCCTGCAATATAGACACGATTTGATTCCATAATAGCTTCTTGAATAGATTGTGCCATAATGCGTACACGAACTTTAGAACGTGTTGAACTTGTTTCTGAGTTTCCACCCACAAATTGAACCGTTCCTCCACTTGAACGAATAGCAGCCTGATCTCCACCACGACTTTGTGCGAGTTCAATCAATTCATTGACCATATCATCTAGTACCGTAAAATCATTTGATCCATACGCAAAAGCCATACTTAACGTAATTGAAACATCTAATTTATTTGCCTCATCCTTAATAAGCTGTAAAATAGTAAAATTCTGCTTCCGTACTTCCGTTAAGATTTCTTTATTCAAAATCACCAAAAAACGATCTGAACGTAAACGTCTAACAAACATCTTATTATCTTTAGCCCACGTTACTAAAGCAGCTCTTAAATGTGTATTGATTTGGGCCATGATTTCTTCATTTTCATAAGACTGATATTCCATATAGTTATCTAACTGCAATAACCCAATCACTATTTCATTATCCAAATACTGCTGACGCATATTATAGTAATCTGTAATATCCTTCACATATAAAATTTGAGCATCTCTTTTTCTCGTGATTTCGTAAATTCGACCTTCCGATTTTCCAATAACCATATCCACATCGTCATCAAACAAAGTACGAATATTGCTGATCCAGCTGGTTAATTTACTATTAGTCAACGTAATACCCTTCTCTTTAAAGAAAGGCGAAGCCCAAGTTACAATGTATTCTTCGTTATAAGTTAAGATACCCACAACACCAAAATTCAAAGCATCT
>OGYK01001446.1_pt1 | contig 17313 bp, 14 predicted proteins | sample 1576501 | NCBI WGS metagenome assembly OGYK01 (sample SAMEA3541530, study PRJEB24748) | human gut metagenome | biome: human gut; feature: human-associated habitat; material: faeces | place: China | collected 2012
GTACAAGGGAGAGATTCCCGGCGTCCGCAAGGCCAGCTGGTAAGGAGGAACTGAAATGCTCGTTAACGATCCCATTGCAGATATGCTCACCCGCATCCGCAATGCCCAAATCGCCAAGCACGACACTGTGGTGATCCCGGCTTCCAACATGAAGAAGTCCATCGCCAAGATCCTGCTCGACGAAGGCTACATCAAGAGCGTTGATATGATCGACGACGGCCTTGCCGGCCAGATCAAGATCGGCCTGAAGTATACCGACAAGAAGCAGAGCGTCATCGTTGGCCTCAAGCGCATCAGCAAGCCGGGTCTGCGCGTCTACGCGCAGTGCGAGGAGCTGCCGAAGGTGCTGGGCGGCCTGGGCATTGCGATCGTCTCCACGTCCAAGGGCGTGATGACCGACAAGCAGGCTCGCGAGGCCAAGGTTGGCGGCGAAGTGCTCGCTTACATCTGGTAATCGACGACGCTGAAACGGAGGTAAAAACAATGTCTCGTATCGGAAGACATCCGATCGCAATTCCGGCCGGCGTCACGGTCACCGTTTCCGACGACAACCATGTCGTCGTGAAGGGCCCGAAGGGCCAGCTGGAGCAGACGGTCAACAAGAACATCACCGTCAAGGTTGAGGGCAACGAGGTGCACGTCACCCGCCCGAACGATGAGAAAACGTGCGCGCAAATCTGCGCCAGAACGCCAAGAAAAACGGCTGAAGACAGCCTTTTTCACACACAAATTACACATACGGCAAAAACCAAAGTTCCTGCAGGCAGAAATGACGGCCGACAGGGACTTTTTTTGTTGCATTTTGCGGCAAAAACGGGAGCACAAACCCTTGCAATCAGGGGCCTGATTTGTTAAAATAAAACTGTGTCATCGGGTAAAAGTGTGCGCTGTGTGCACAGTGCCCGGAACACGGAAAGCTTATGAACTGAGAAAGGAGGCCGCAGCGATGGAACTTGAAACACAAGCAGCCTTTGACCCGGCCTCGTTTGAGCATATCCCCGTTCTGCTGAACGAGTGTCTGGAGGGTCTTTCCATTGATCCGGCCGGCACCTACCTTGACGGCACCGCAGGCGGCGCGGGACATTCCCGCCAGATCGCCTTGCGGCTGGATGCAGAAAAGGGCGGCAGGCTGATCTCGCTGGATCAGGACCCGGACGCGGTGCAGACCGCGCGTGCCCGCCTTGCGGGCCTGCCTGCCACGGTGGTGCAGATCAACTTCCGCTATGCCGGACAAGCTCTGGAAAGCCTTGGCATCGACAAGGTCAACGGCGCGCTGCTGGATCTGGGCGTTTCCAGCCATCAGCTGGACGATGCGGCCCGCGGCTTTTCCTACCGTGCGGATGCACCGCTGGACATGCGGATGAGCCAGCAGGGCGAAACGGCAGCGGACCTTGTGAACACCGAGAGCCGCGAAGAGCTGGCACGCATTCTGCGGGATTACGGCGAAGAACCTTTCGCATGGCAGATTGCGGGCAGGATCGTGGAGGCAAGGGAAAATTCTCCCATCGAAACGACCCTGCAGCTGGCAGATATCGTGGCCAGCGCCATGCCCCCGGCGGAACGCCGCAAAAACAAGAACCCTTCCCGCCGCACCTTTCAGGCGCTGCGCATTGCAGTGAACCATGAACTGGATGCGCTGGAAGAAGGCTTGGATACCATTTTTGATCACCTTGCGCCGGGCGGCCGGCTGTGCGTGATCACCTTCCACTCGCTGGAGGACCGGCTGGTGAAGAACAAATTTCGCCGCTGGTCCACCGCGTGCACCTGCCCGCCGGAGTTTCCGGTGTGCGTATGCGGCGGCAAAGCCAAAGCAAAGCTGATCACCCGCAAACCCATTGAAGCAAACAGTCAGGAATTGGAAGAGAACCGGCGCAGCCGGTCCGCCCACCTGAGAGTTTTGGAAAAATGCTGAACGGCAGAAGCCGTTGTGTGAGGAGGAGAGCAAACCATGGGTCAGGCAGCATATGATTATAACGCGGTACGCCGCAGAAAAGCCCCGCAGACACAGCGCAAGGCAGATCTGCGGGTAGCAAAGGGCGGCAAGCGTCGGCTTTCGCCGCTGCAGGCAGCGGTGCACAACGCCATGCATCTGGTAGCAGCAGCACTGCTGGTGGGGTTTGCCATCAGCCTGCTGTGGAGCGAGTCCAAGCTGGTGGAGCTGAACGACCAGATTCAGGACGCAAAGGCTCAGCTGGTCAGTGAGCAGAGCCAGTATACTTACTATAACAGCACCCTGAACAGCAAGACCAACATTACCAGCGTGGAAGAGACGGCCGGCAGGCTGGGCCTGATGAAAATTGATCAGAGCCAGATCACCTACATCCGTTTGGGCGAGAGCGACACGCTGGAGCGCACCCAGTCCGCTGTGCGGCAGTGGACCGACTTTATCTACAACGGTGCCGTGAACATTCTTGGCACTGTAAAGTGAACCAAATACGGGAAAGCGTGCGGCAGCGCACGCTTTTTCGGTTTATACACCCTGTTTGCAGGGCAGTTCCAAATTTGACAAAAGCGCGGCAGAAGGCAGCAAATGCCCGCTGCCGCAGGAGCATACCATGTGGAAATTCTTCCGAAAATTCATCAAAAAAATAAAAGGCCCCTGGCCGGAAACCAGCACCGGTGCCCGCATGAACCCCAGAACCAGTCTGATCTGCGGCGGTCTGGCCCTTGTGGTCATGGGCCTTGCTGCGGCCCGTGTGACCTACAGCCTGTATGATATCCAGATCAAAAACGGGGACACCTACCGCCAGCTGGCCGCAAAGCAGCAGCTACTGGATACCACCATCAAGGCCACCCGCGGCGAGATCTACGATACCTCCGGCATCACGCTGGCCTCCACCAGCGTGGTGTGGACCATCTGGGCCGACCCGGACAACAGCAAAATCTTATATACCACCACCGGCAAGGATGAGGAGGCGGTGCGCACGCTGGACACGGCCATGTGCGCCGAGGTCAGCCGGGAACTGACCCTGCGCCTGCTTTCCGGCGACGGCGAAAGTCTGGACGCGGTGGACACTTCCTCGGAAGCGTACCAGACCCAGTACCAGAAGGTTTACGATGCACTTTCCAAGATGGACACCAAGTATCAGGTGCTGGCCACCAAGGTGAACAACGCTGTCAAGCTGTCCATCGAATCCTACGTTTCCCAGTTCAACAAGGCACACAAGCGTGCCACTGAGACCTCCCGCAAGGGCAACATCTCGGTCGGCAGCGAGAAGAGCTTCCAGCGCAATTACCCCTACGGAGCGTTTGCAGCGGCAGTGCTGGGCTTTACCGATGCGGACGGCATTGGTACTTACGGTCTGGAAAAATCCTATCAGTCCACGCTGGCCGGTGTGGATGGCCGCACCATTACCCAGCGCAATGCCTACGGCAACGCCATTGCGGACGAGAATGCCACCACCTTTGCAGCCAAGGATGGCTCCAATCTGGTGCTTTCGCTGGATGTGAATGTGCAGGAGATCGTGGAACGGTATCTGAACGAAGCCATTGCAGCCAACACGGTGGAAAACCGCGGCTGCGCCATCGTGATGAACGTCAAGACCGGTGCCATCCTTGCCATGGCTTCCAAGCCGGATTTTGACCCCAACGACCCGCTGGACTACAGCGCAAATCTGGATTACCTCAACGAGCTGGTGCGCGCTGAGCCGGAGCTGTACGGCATCTACAAAAAGGATGAGAACGGCAACGAGCTGAAGGATGCAAACGGCAACCGCATTCTGGACGAGGAGGCCGATTACTCCGGCTACTTCCGCGATATCCAGTGGAAAAACAAGACCATCACCGAGTTGTACTACCCCGGCAGTGTGTTCAAGGTGATCACCTCGGCCATGGGCGTGGACTCCGGCCTTGCAAACATCAACACCACCTTTACCTGCGCCGGTGCTTACGGCGTGGCAAAGGAGACCTACCACTGCGCAGGCCACAAAGCCCACGGCACCATCACACTGGCCGAAGCACTGCGCCAGAGCTGCAATATCTACTATATCCAGCTGGGCCAGCGCGTTGGCTCCCAGACCTTCTATAACTACTTCGATGCCTTTGGCTTTACCAGCCGCACCGGCGTGGACCTGCCCAGTGAGACGGGCTTCATGCAGTATTATAAGGCCAACCAGCTGGGCGAAGTGCAGCTGGCTTCCTCGGCCTTTGGCCAGGCAATGGCCATCACCCCGCTGCAGATGTGCACCGCTGTGGCCGCAGCCGTCAACGGCGGCTATCTGGTCACGCCCCATGTGGTGGATAAGATCACCGATGCAAATGGCAACGTGATCGAGGAGATCGGTGCCAATGTGCGCCGTCAGGTCATCAGCGAGAGCACCAGCAATGTGATCCGCCAGATCATGGAATATGAGGTGGGCAACGGCACCGGCGGCGGCAAGTATGCCTATGTGTCCGGCTACCGTATCGGCGGCAAGTCCGGCACTTCCGAACAGTTGAACATGGACCGCCGTGCCGACGGCGACTACAAGAAGGTGGCATCCTTTGCCGCTGTCCTGCCTGCCGACGACCCGGAGATCATCGTCTATGTGATGCTGGATGACCCCAACAACGCCAGAACGGACTACTCGTCCCTGCTGGCAGCGCCCGTTGTGGGCAACATCATCAGCGAGATCGCACCTTACCTTGGCATTGCCGCCGACGGCGAGGATCGCAGCCAGACTGTGGTCACTGTGCCGAATCTGGTGGGCACCGAGTGGAGCAGTGCGCAGGTGCAGCTGAACATCAAGGGCCTCAGGCATCAGCTGGCCGAAAGCACCACCAGTCAGGCGGCAGCAGCTGTCACCTACCAGTATCCGCACGCAGGTGCAAAGGTGGCCTACGGCACCACCGTGTACCTGTATACCGATACCTATGAGGGCAGCCATACCGATGTGCCGGATGTGACCGGCAAGAGCGCGGACTTTGCCCGCCAGATGCTGTCTGCCGCCGGATTGAACTGTGTGGTGGAGGGCAATGCGAACGGCACTGTGCAGGCCCAGAGTGCAGACCCCGGTTCCAGTGTGCAGCGCGGCACCGTCGTGACCATTACCTGTGGATAAGAGAGAGTATCCTGTGATCCTGAATAAACAGAGAGGGGACATGAACAATGGAAAAAATTTCTGCAAGCAAGCTTCTGGCAGGGCTGGTGCCCGCAGACTTCATCCGGGAAGAGGTGCAGGTGGAACTGGTGACCACCGACAGCCGCGAGGTGCGGCCCGGCTGCATTTTTGTAGCGTTCCCGGGTGAAAAATTTGACGGCCACGATTTTGCGGCCAAAGCACTGGAGAACGGTGCTGTTTATGTGGTGGTGAACCACCCGGTGGAGGGCGTGCCTGCGGAAAAGGCCATCCTCTGCCCGGACAGCTACCACGCCATGATGGTGATGGGTGCGAACTACCGCAGCCAGTATCACCCCAAGATGGTGGGTGTGACCGGCAGCGTGGGCAAGACCACCACCAAGCAGATGACCTACGCCGCCCTTGCAGGCTTTGGCGAGACCATCAAGACCGAGGGCAACCAGAACAATGAACTGGGCATGCCCCGCACCCTGATGCGGCTGGAAAGCAGCACTGAGTATGCCGTGATCGAGATGGGCATGAGCCATGCGGGCGAGATCGACCGTCTGGCCCGGGCCGCACGCCCGGATGTGGGCATCATTACCTGCATCGGTGTGTCCCACATCGGCAATCTGGGGAGTCAGGAGAACATCTGCAAGGCAAAGCTGGAGATCTGCAACGGCCTGCCGGAGGGTGCACCGCTGGTGCTGAACTATGATGATAAGTTCCTGCGCGCCGCAAAGCTGCCCGCCCACGTGAAGCCGGTATGGTTCAGTCTGGCAGATGAGAACGCTGATGTGTGTGCACTGTCCATCCGGCAGGAAGAGGACGGCATGAGCTTTGTGCTGGAAGATCAGGAAGAGGGCACCTTTGTGGTCAAGATCCCGGCCATGGGCAAGCACAATGTGGCAAACGCTCTGGCTGCCTACTGCGCCGCCACCCGCTTGGGCTGCGACCCGCGCGGTGTCATCAAGGGGCTTTCCAATTTTGAGCAGACCGGCCGTCGCCAGAAGGTGGTGCACAGCAAGGGCGTTACCGTCATTGAGGATTGCTACAATGCAAACCCCGACAGCATGAAGGCCGCGCTTGCCATGTTCAAGGAATTCCCCTGCAAGCGCCGCTTTGCCCTGCTGGGCGATATGCTGGAGCTGGGCGAGCTGTCCCGCGAAGCTCACGAGGAGCTGGGCCGTCTGGCTGCGGAGAGTGATCTGTACTGCCTTGTGACCTACGGCGAAAACGCAAAGCGCACGGCTGTGGTGGCTGCAGCCAAGGGGGTCAAGACCCTCCATGCCAACAACTACCGCGAGGCAGCGGATGCTCTGCTGAACCGGATAGAGCCGGGCGATGCCCTGCTGGTGAAGGCAAGCCGCGGCATGGCGCTGGAAAAAGTGCTGGAAATTTTCTACGCAGAGCAGAAAGATGCCGAAGAATAACCCTTTGGCATGAATTTGGAGATTGAAAAATGATTCGTTTCGCCTTGGTCGTCGCGTCGGTGCTGGGTTTTGTGCTGACTGCGGCGCTCGGCAATATGATGGTGCCGCTTCTGCGGGAGCTGCAGCGTGCGGCACGCGGCACACAGCCGGACAGCGATGCCCCGGACAGCCCGGTGCCTACCATGGGCGGGCTGTGCCTGATGGTGGGCACCCTTGCCGCTGTGGGCGTGGGCTGGCTGGCCGCATGTGCTGCACAGCCTTCCCTGCTTGGCAGCGACCGGCAGATGACCTCCCGCCTGCTCATTGCACTGCTGGGGTCGCTGGCCTTTGGCGCAGTGGGGCTGGCCGATGATCTGGCCCGCATCCGCAGCCGCTACCCGGACGGTTTGGGCCTTGGCCTGCGCCGCACACAGCGCCTTGCACTGGAATGCATCGCTGCAGCGCTGGTGCTGGGCCTGCTGGCACTGAACGGGTGCTTGCCCACAGGGCTGATCCTGCCGGGAGCAGGCTATGTGGAATGTGCGCTGGCACCGCTGCTGTGGGCTGTGCTGCTGGTGGCGATGGCCGAGGCGGCCCGCGTGGCCGACGGTGCCGACGGCACGGTGTGCGGCGCGGCCTTTGTAGCTATGCTGGGCCTGATGATGCTGGAAACGCAGCTGGGCTGGTTCCCGCTGGCAGTATTCCCGGCGGCACTGGCCGGTGCACTGATGGCCTTTCTGCTGTGGGATTTTCCACCGGCGAAGCTGCACCCCGGCCGGTGCGGCTGCTTGTATGCAGCGGGAGCCATTGGCTGCATTCCGCTGTGCATTGGCTACGCAGAGCTGAGCATCCCGCTGGCACTGCCCTTCTGGGTGGAGGGCGGCATGGTGTTGCTGCAGGTCCTGTTCTGCCGCTGGAAGGGCAGGCCGCTGTTTGCGGCGGCACCGCTGCACCGCTGGCTGGAAAAGCGCGGCATGAGTGCAGTGAATATTTTTTACAGCCTGTGCGCACTGAGCGTGTGCGGGCTGGCGCTGGCCGTGCGTCTGGCACGCTGGGCCTGAGCGCCTGATTCTGAAAATAAGGGGGCGTGGCAATGGCAGCCACCCGCAGACAACATAAAAACCAAAAAGAAAGCGCATGGGTGCCGCCGCTGCAGCGGGACCCGGGACCGTGGAACCGGCTGCTGCTCAACTGGCTGGCAACGCTGGCCATTATCATGGTGTTCGGCCTTGTAATGCTGTACAGCGCAAGCTACACCACCGGCTACCTGCGCATGGGCGACAGCCTGCACTACATCAAGCAGCAGGCTATCTGCATGGCCATTGGCATTGGCTGTATGGTAGTCATGAGCTATGTGGATCACCGCTTCCTGCGCTGGGCGAGCAAGCCGCTGTACTGGGTGGTACTGGCCATGCTGGCCGTCACGCTGACCTTTGCACCGCTGAACGGCTGCCGCCGCTGGATCCGTCTGGGCGGCCTGACTCTGCAGACCTCTGAGGTGGCAAAGTTTGAGATGATCCTGCTCTCGTCCCATCTGGCGGCAAGTGCGCCGCAGATCGGCCGGTTCAGCCCGTCGCTGAGAGAAAAGATCAAGCCAAAGGATTGGCTGTTCATCCGCATCGTAAGGCAGCTGATCGTGCCGGTGCTGCCGCTGGTGCCGGTGGTGGTGCTGCTGTTTTTAGAGCCGCACATGTCCGGCATCCTGCTGACCACCGCCATCGTGGGCACCATCCTCATGCTGACCGGCTGCGGCGGTGTATTGACATGGTGCGGGGCCGCAGCGGCGGCTCTGCTGCTGAAACCGGCCCTGACGCTGGTGGAATCCATTGGCTATCTGCAGGACCGCCTGAACACATGGTCCGATGATCTGGAAGCGCTGAACGACCAGACCAAGCAGAGCTTGTACGCCATCGGCTCCGGCGGACTGAAGGGCCTTGGCCTTGGCAACAGCGTAGAAAAGCAGCTCTGGCTGCCGGAAAGCACCAACGACTTCATCTTCAGTGTGGTGTGCGAAGAGTTGGGCTTCATCGGTGCGGTGCTCATCATCGTGCTGTTCATACTGCTCATAGCGCAGGGCCTGATGATCGCCTATAAGGCCGAGAACCAGTTCTGCACCATGGTGGGGATTGGCATTATGGCGCAGATCGCCTGGCAGGTGTTCTGCAACATCGCCGTGGTCACCAACACCATCCCGAATACCGGCATCAGCCTTCCGTTTTTCTCGTCCGGCGGCACCAGTCTGATCTTGCTGCTGGCAGAAATGGGCGTGATGGTGAACATTGGGCGCAACGGAGAGCGGGCGGCGCAGCAGAGGGCAGCGGCCCACGCACAGCGGCAGGCTGCAAAGGCTCAGCGTGATGCGGAGCTGAAGGACCGTACCATCAATCTGGACGATGCCCGCCGTGCGCGCAATGAACTGTAACGACTGTTTTGAGGGCGCAGGCCAGTGGGGAACTCCCCGATAGCCTGCCCAGATGCACTAATAATAGAGGAGGAATCGTCATGCGAGTTCTGATCGCTGCCGGCGGCACTGCCGGCCATATCAACCCGGCACTTGCCATTGCAGGTGCTATCAAAAAGGCAGACCCTTCTGCCGAGATCCACTTTGCCGGCCGCAAGGAGGGCATGGAGTACCGTCTGGTAGGACAGGCGGGCTATCCCTTCCACCATATCGAGATCACCGGTTTCCAGCGCAGGCTGTCGCTGAACAACATCAAGCGCAACATCGTTACGCTGTGGAATCTGGCCCTCTCTGGCCCCAAGGCAAAGGCCATTATGAAGGAGGTCAAACCCGATCTTGTGATCGGCTGCGGCGGCTATGTGTCCGGCCCGGTGGTGCGCTGTGCCGCCAAAATGGGCATCCACACCGCCATTCATGAGCAGAACGCCTTCCCCGGCGTGACCAACAAGCTGCTGGCACCGGATGTGGATCTCGTGTTTGCCGCCGTGCCTGCTGCAGTGGAAAAGCTGGGCGCACCTGATAAGACCATCGTGGTGGGCAATCCGGTGCGCCCGGAGGTGTTCACCAAGGCAAAGGACCGCGATGCCATCCGCGCTGAGCTGGGCGCGGGCGACCGCACGGTGATCCTTTCCTTCGGCGGCAGCCTTGGCGCACGCCGCGTCAACGAGGTGGTGGCCGACCTGTGTGCATGGGAACAGCACGAGAAGAAGCCGGTGCTGCATCTCCACGCTACCGGCCAGTACGGTGTGCAGCTGTTCAAGGATCTGGAAAAGGAAAAGAACTTCGCGGAGGGCGACGGCCTTGTGGTGAAGGAATACATCAACAATATGCCGGAACTGCTGGCTGCGGCAGACCTTGTCATCAGCCGCGCCGGTGCGCTGACGCTGGCCGAGCTGGAAGCTGTTGGCCGTGCAGCCGTGCTCATCCCCAGCCCCAATGTGGCTGAGAACCACCAGTACTTCAATGCCATGGAACTGCAGAAGGCCGATGCCGCTGTGGTGATCGAGGAAAAAGACCTGACCGGCGAAAAGCTGGTGAGCACGGTGTCCGACATGCTGGCACAGCCCGGCAAGCTGGCTGAGATGGGCAAAAATGCCCGCAGCCTGTCGGTGGATGACAGCCTTGACCGTATTGCAGACGCTCTGATGAAACTGGTGCAGAAGTAAAACAAAACCTAAACCGGAAAGGAGGTGTGCGCCATGCAGCAATACCGCAATAACAGAAACAACGGCAATATCTACGACCTGCGGAAAGACCTGCAGCATACTCCGCCGCCTTCACAACAAAAAGGATCTTCCGGCAGTGCGGACGGGCGCTATGGCTTCAACGGGGAACCGCTGAGCTTTGCGCCGGACCGCACCGCCAATGGTACGGTGCGCCGCACCCGTACCGATAACAGCATCGAGTTCCCTTCGCAGCCGCGCCGCACCGAACAGAGCGGCACCCGGCGCACCAGCGGCCAGAACCGGAACCGTACCGCGCAGCGAAGCCGCACGGCCCAGCCGGAACAGCGTGCATCCGGCACGGCCCGCAAGCCGCAGCAGCGCCGTTCACAGGGGCAGAAGCCGCGCAAGACAGCGGCTCAGGCAGCGCAGCAGCGCTACAAAAACCAGCGTCTGCGCCCGGCACAACAGCAGCCACGCGACCCGGTACAGCGGGAAAAACGCAAGAAGCGCCGCCTAACCCGCGCTGCACTGAAGCGGCGGCGGATGCTGCGGCGGCTGATGGCCTTTGTGACCCTGCTGGCCGTGATCGCCGCCGGTGTTTACCTGACCATGACCATGCTGTTTAAGATCGGCACCATTCAGGTGCAGACGGCGGACGGCACCGTGGTGCAGGAGGTGGGCGGCTATTCCAGCAGCCAGATCCTGCAGGCACTGGGTGTGCAGACCGAAGAGAACATTTTCAGCTTTGACCCTGCCGCCAAGGAAGCGGAACTGGAAAAGCAGTTCCCGCTGCTGGAATCCATCAGGGTGGTTCGGGATTACCCCAACACGGTGGTGGTGCAGGTGACCGAGGCGGTGCCTACCTATGCCATGCAGACGAAGAGCGGCTGGCTGACCCTCTCGGATCAGTTCAAGATCCTGGCCTGCGAGTCTGCCCAGCCGGAAGAACTCAAGACTCTATACGGCGGCGAGCCGGTGTCGGTGACACCCGGCGACCAGCTGACCTTTGCAGCGCAGGCAGACCCGGCGGCATCGGATGCATCCGGTTCGGCAGCAGCTTCGGCAGCGGTGCAGACGGACGACCGTCTGGATGCGCTGAATGAGCTGCAGGCAAAGCTGGAAGAGTATGGGATGCTGGACGATGTGACCCGCATGGAATTTGCGGACACCGACCAGATGGCATTTTTGTATCAGGATCGTGTCAGTGTGCTTCTGGGTACACGGAACGATCTGGATTATAAGCTGGACCGCGCACGCTATGTGCTGACCAATGCCGACGGCAAGGGTTGTGCCCCTACCGACACCGGCAGACTGGATTTCAGCCATGTCAGCGCGGGCAGCACCCGTAAAATTTACTTTGCACAGGGCCAGCCGACCCTGCCCTCCGGTTATGTTGTGCCGGAAAAGACCGTGCCGGAAGAGCCTGACACCTCTGCTGCCGAGGATACTGCGGCAGACGGTGCAGAGGATGCCGCTGCGGCCCAGCCTGCGGACGATACGGCGGCAGCTGCGGAAGAAACACCGCTGACCGACCCCGCCCGCATGACCGCAAATAACGAAGAAAACCCCATGTGACAAAATGTTTTGAGGAGCGTGTGCAGTATGAAACTGGAACAGTTACTGGAAGGCGTGCCCTTTACCCTTGCGCAGGGCAGCCTGGACACCGAGATCTCGGATATCATCTACGACAGCCGCAAGGCGGCACCGGGCCTTTTGTTCGTGTGCATCGTGGGCACCCAGCGTGACAGCCATGAGTTTGCCGCCGACTGCGCGGCAAAGGGTGTCAGCGCACTGGTCATCCAGCACGACATCGACCTTTCCGCCATGCCGGGCGTGACCGTGGTCAAGGTGGAAAGCAGCCGCTATGCCATGGCCCTGATGAGCGCGAACCTTTTCGGCAACCCGTCCCGCAAGATGACCATGATCGGTGTGACCGGCACCAAGGGCAAGACCACTACCACCCACATGATCAAGAGCGTGCTGGAAGCTGCAGGCCGCAAGGTGGGCATGATCGGCACCAACGGCATTTATTATATGGGCCGCCACAAGGAAACTGCCAACACCACCCCGGAAAGCTACGAGCTGCAAAAGACCTTTCGAGAATTTCTGGATGCAGGCTGCGACACCGCGCTGATGGAGGTTTCCAGCCAGGGCCTGATGATGGACCGCGTGGCCGGTGTGCACTACAATGTGGGCGTGTTCACCAACCTTTCGCCGGATCACATCGGCCCCGGTGAGCACAAGACCTTTGAGGAGTACCGCAGCTGGAAGGGCCAGCTGTTCAAGCGCTGCGACGTGGGCGTGGTGAACATTGACGATGAGAATACCGAAGCACTTCTGGAAGGCCACACCTGCCGCCTTGTCACCTATGGCCGCGCTGAGCAGGCGGACTACCGCGAGACCGGCTTTGAACTGCTGCGCACCCACGATTTTCTGGGCGTGAAGTTCCATGTGACCGGCAAGGACGAGATGGATGTGAAGGTGAACATGCCCGGTGAGTTCAGCGTGTACAACGCGCTGGCAGCTCTGGCGGTGGGCAAGGTGCTGGGCCTGCCGGATCAGGCCATCCACGACGGCCTTGGCAAGTGCGTGGTCAAGGGCCGCGTGGAGCTGGTGCCCATCAGCAAGAAGTTCACCATCCTGCTGGACTATGCCCACAACGAGGTGTCCACCGAAAGCCTGCTCACCACTCTGCGGGCCTACAAGCCCCACCGTCTGGTGGTGGTGTTCGGCTGCGGCGGCAACCGCTCCAAGCTGCGCCGCTACGGCATGGGCGAGATCTGCGCCAAGATGGCGGATCTCTCCATCCTTACCGAGGACAACAACCGCTTTGAAAAGGTGGAGGACATCCTTGCTGATATCCGCGTGGGCATGAACAAGGGCAACCCGGATGCAAAGTTCGTGGAGATCCCCGACCGTCTGGATGCGCTGCACTACGCAGTGGATCACGCGCAGGAGGGCGACCTGATCGCCGTCATTGGCAAGGGCCACGAGACCTACCGTGACCGCGAGGGTGTCAAGACTCCGTTCCTGGAGCGGGAGCTGCTGGAAGAGTATGCACAGCAGATCGGGCTGGAATAACAGATAAAAAATAACGCCGTGTCGAATGTTCAGACACGGCGTTATTTTTTGCGGTAATTATGCTTTCAGCTGCGGAGCCTTGTTCTCCGGCAGGAGATTGGTCATGCTCTTCAGGCTGATGCCGATGGTGGAGAGATTATGCAGCATGGCAGAGGAGGCCGGCTGCAGGATGCCCAGAGCACCCAGCGCGATGAGGGCCGAGTTGAAGGTGAGCACGAAGCGGTAGTTTGCGTGCACGCGCTTTTGCAGAGAGTTGGCGATGGCCTTGAGGGCCACCAGTTCCTCCAGACTGTCGGCTTTGATGGTCACGTCTGCGATCTCGCGGGCGATGGCAGCGCCGGAGTTGATGGCAATGCCAATGTCGGCAGCGGACAGGGCGGGGGAGTCGTTGATGCCGTCGCCGATCATCACCACGGTGTGGCCCTCGGCCTTGGCCTGCTGGACGAAGTTTGCCTTGTCCTCGGGCAGCACCTCGGCAAAGAAGCGGTCCACGCCCACCTGCTTTGCAATGGCGGCAGCGGTGCGTTCGCTGTCGCCGGTCATCATGACGGTGTTCCGGATGCCCAGCGCACGCAGGCCGTTCAGCACAGCGGCGGCTTCCGGGCGCAGCGGGTCGGAAATGCAGATCACGCCCACCAGCTGCCCGCTGGCTGCCATGTACAGGTGCGAATACGCGGGCTTGAGGGCATCGAACTTCTGCTGCTCGGCTGTGGGGATGGTACACTTTTCATCCTCAAAGACGAAGTGGTGGCTGCCGATGACCACGCGCTGGCCGCCCACGCGGCTTGCAATGCCGTGGGCCACGATGTACTCCACCTCGGAGTGCATCTCCTCATGGGAAATGCCGCGCTCTTTGGCGGCACGCACCACGGCGTTGGCCATGGAATGGGGGAAGTGCTCTTCCAGACATGCGGCCAGCTGCAGAACTTCGCGCTCGTTGCAGCCGGAGAAGGGCACGACCTCCACTACCTGCGGGGTGGCACGGGTGAGAGTGCCGGTCTTGTCGAACACGATAGTGTCGGCCTGAGACAGCGCTTCCAGATACTTGCCGCCCTTGACGGTGATGTGGTAGCTGCCGCACTCGCGCATGGCGGAAAGCACGGCCAGCGGCATGGAGAGCTTGAGCGCGCAGGAGAAATCCACCATCAGGCAGGAGATGGCGCGGGTGGCGTTGCGGGTGAGCAGATAGGTGACCACCGTTGCGCCCAGACACCATGGCACCAGCTTGTCGGCCAGCACCAGCGCACGGTTCTCGGTGCTGGACTTGAGCTTTTCGGATTCCTCGATCATGGCCACGATCTTATCGTAGCGGTTGGAACCGCCCTCGGCCTTGGCGATAAAGACGCACTCGCCCTCCTCCACAACGGTGCCGGCATAGAGGGTGGACCCCTCTGCCTTGCGCACCGGCATAGCTTCGCCGGTCAGGGCAGCCTGATTCACCATGGCTTCGCCTTCCAGCACGGTGCCGTCCAGCGGGATCATGTTGCCGCTGCGCACGACCACCTCATCGCCGGAGCGTACTTTGGTCAGAGGCACCAGTACTTCGGTGCCCTGACTGCGCACCCACACCTTGTCCACGTTCAGGGCCATGCTGCGGGCCAGATCGTCCAGACTCTTCTTGCGGGTCCACTCTTCCAGCAGAGAACCCAGGTTCAGCAGGAACATGACAGAACCGGCGGTGCCAAAGTCGCCGCGCAGCAGCGAGACGCCGATGGACAAAGCGTCCAGCACCTCCACTTCCAGCCTGCGGCTCAGCACGCAGCGCACACCCTTCCAGAGAAAGCGGATGGAGCGGAAGGCGGTGTAGGCAGCGTCAAGGGGTGCGGGCAGGAACAGCTTGCGCAGGCAGCGGCCTGCCACCAGATCGAACATTTTATCCTGATATTCCCGGTTCAGCCTGCGGCTGTCGGCGGAGGTGACCAGAGCGTCATACTCGGCCACATCGAACTTATAGCCTGCCAGAATGGCAATGGCGGCGGTGCGCTTGCCGGTATAGGTAATGACCACATCGCCGGTGCGCTCGTAAACGGCGGCATGGATGATGGCATCATGGTGGTTCAGATAAGCTTCCAGCACATCGGCACGGTGCAAAGTCATGCGGACTTTTTCCACATGCACGCGCATCCGGCCCTTGCCTTCATGCAGAATGGTACATTTCATATATCAAATATCCTTCTCTATCTTTTTGCCGCAGCGTCAGGCTGCTACACCCTGCACGCCTGCGGCCCCACTCTCACAAAAAAGAGCCGCCCGAAGGCGGCTCGAAAGCCACGTTGGGGCTTTCAGTGCTTTACGAACCGAAAATTACTCAGCGGTCTCTTCGGTGGTCTCCTCGGCGGCATCCTCGATCACAGCAGCCTCGGCTTCAACAGCACGAGCCTCGTTGATGGCCTTTGCATCGGCCAGAATGTCACCAGCCTGCTCCTGAACTTTGCTGACGGTCTCCATGGTGGAGTCCTTCATGCGCAGCACGGCAGCAGTGGTCTGGGTGTAGACCTTCTTGGCGTCCTTGCTGGACAGCAGCTTGAAACCGGCAGAACCGAACAGCGTGCCGGCGGCAAACAGAGCGATCTTCTTGATATCCATAGTAACTTCCCTACCTTTTCTATTTCCTGTCAGAGACCCTGCATCCGCAGGACCTGTAAGATGAATATACCGGCCCAAAAGCCGGAGAACAGGGTGGACATTTCCCTTCTGTCGAGCCTATTGTAGCACAGAATTTACCATTTTCAAGCTTTTTCTTGAATGTTAATACATGTAAACTTTTTACGATGCGTAGTTAGAAAAAGCTATCTTTAACGCGTTTTTTAAGACAAACTACAGCTTGTAAATGGAAACTAACCGGCAGATGGGACGAGAAAGAATTTCCAGTTTGTAAAAAATCCTGGTTTGGAAATGCGGTTTGCCGCTACGGCCCTTCTCTGTGAAAAAGCAACCCGGAAAAATCCGCAGACTTTTCCGGGTTGCTAAAATAAAAATCGTTTTCCGCTGAAGATGCCCAGAGCGAAGCGGCGGGCATTTTAAATCGTTTTGCTTTACAGGATGCGCACCCGGATCACGGCGGGGATGGCAGCCAGCTTTTCGGCCAGCTTCTTGTCCACAGCACCGGTAGCATCCAGCATGGTGTAGGCCATGTTCTTTTTGCTCTTGTTCACCATGTTCTCGATGTTCAGGCCAGCTTCGGTGGTCAGGGCGGTGATCTGGCTGATCATGCCGGGCTCGTTTTTGTGGATGATGCAGATGCGCTTGCCGCCGGCTCTGGGCTGGTTGACCTCCGGCATGTTCACCGAGTGGATGATGTTGCCGTTCTTCAGGTAGTCGCTCAGCTCCTTTGCAGCCATCACGGCGCAGTTGTCCTCGGCTTCCGGGGTGGAAGCGCCCAGATGGGGGGTGCACACGATGCCGGGCTTGCCCAGAATGGCCTCAGACGGGAAGTCCTTGCCATCCACTTCAACCGCGCCGTCAACGAAGGCAACCCCCTCTCCGTCCAGAAAGACATGCTCCCCGTGGTCGGCTACTTCACCCCCGAGCAAATCGCCGAGCAGAAGGCACACGGCGGCGCCGTCAGGATGATGCTCGCCGAGCACCTCGGCATCAAGCCCGAAGAGGTGCTGGAATACGAGCTCAACCTCTACCCCGCCGAACCCGCGGCCCTGGCCGGCATGAACAACGAATACATCCAGTCGGGACGCATCGACGACCTGAGCATGTGCTTCGCCGGCCTGGAGGCCCTGCTCGCCTCCGCCGACAAGCCCGCCCCCTTCACCCGCGTGCTGGCACTGTTCGACAACGAGGAGACCGGCTCCGGCACCAAGCAGGGCGCCCACTCCCCCGTACTCGCCAACATCCTCATGCGCCTGTCAGGCGGCATGGAGGGCCTCGCCCCCTCCATCGCACGCTCTTTCATGGTGTCGGCCGACAACGCCCACGCCTGGCACCCCAACTACAACAGCAAGTACGACCCCACCAACCATCCCGTGATGGGCGGCGGCCCCGTCATCAAGATCAACGCCAACTGCAAGTACATGACCGACGCCCGCGGCGCCGCCGTCTTCGCAGAGCTCTGCCACGAGGCCGAAGTCCCCTGCCAGTACTTCGTCAACCACTCCGACGTGGCCGGCGGCTCAACCCTGGGCAACATCCTCACCGGCCAGCTC
>OGYK01001449.1_pt1 | contig 17276 bp, 10 predicted proteins | sample 1576501 | NCBI WGS metagenome assembly OGYK01 (sample SAMEA3541530, study PRJEB24748) | human gut metagenome | biome: human gut; feature: human-associated habitat; material: faeces | place: China | collected 2012
GCTGTTTCGCTAACTCCCTGCTTAGTAGGGCAAGCATATTACTGCCCTGAAAGTGCTTTTAGAAATCCAAGCAGTATTTTTATGGAAGAATTCATGAAAACGTTCTGACAATTACCGTTTCGGCATAGGATGCTTCCATTCCGGCAGTAAGTATCAGTCACTATAAAAGAAAATCACTTCAAACTTACTGCTTATACAGCACAAAATAGATTTCAGGCGGTAAAGATCGGAACAGCAAAACCAAAATACCACCCAGGAAGACAACAAAGTCATCCGGGTGGTATTTCACTAACTCTCAATTTATTTCTCTTCCACCGGAATCTGCTTCAGATTCTCCACAGGCTCCAGGATCTCATTACTGCGGATGTCAATGATAGGTCCGCCGGTACCTTCGATGTATTCTCTGGTAATGGTGACTCTTCCGATATTGTCATCCTTGGGGATCTCGTACATGATATCCAGCATGAAATCCTCAATAATGGAACGCAGGGCTCTGGCGCCGGTGTCACGCTTCATGGCCTTTTCGGCAATGGCATCCAGGGCATCGTCCGTGAACTCCAGTTTCACTTCATCCAGTTCCAGGAGCTTTTGGTACTGTTTCAAAATGGCATTCTTCGGCTCTTTCAGGATCTTCACCAGCATCTCCTTGCTCAGTCCCTGCAGAGTACAGATGATAGGCAGTCGTCCGATGAACTCCGGGATCATGCCAAACTTACGGATATCCTCTACGGTCACCTTAGATAAAATATCGGTATCTTTATCGTATTTGTCCTTCAGTTCGGAATTAAAACCGATGGATGCGGTCTTGGTCAGGCGCTCCTTGATGATCTCATCCAGATCCGGGAATGCACCGCCGCAGATAAACAGGATATTGCGGGTGTTCACCGTAGCCAGGGGCACCATGGCATTTTTGCTATTGGCACCGACCGGTACTTCCACCTCGGCACCCTCCAATAATTTCAACATGCCCTGCTGTACACTTTCACCGCTGACATCCCGGGAATTGGTATTTTTCTTCTTGGCGATCTTGTCGATCTCATCAATGAAAATAATACCTTTCTCCGCTTTCTCTACATCGTTACCGGCGGCTGCCAGCAGCTTGGATACTACGCTCTCGATATCATCACCGATATATCCGGCCTCCGTCAGTGACGTAGCATCGGCAATTGCCAGAGGCACATCCAGCAGTTTCGCCAGTGTTTTAACTAAATAAGTCTTACCGGAACCGGTGGGACCGATCATAAGGATATTGGACTTCTCGATCTCAATCGCATCCATGGTGTCGGTAGCTACTCTCTTATAATGGTTGTATACCGCTACCGAAATGACTTTTTTGGCTTTTTCCTGTCCCACTACATATTCATCCAGGCTTGCCTTGATCTTATGAGGTGCCGGAATATCTTTGATGTTGAATACAGGTTTGGGACCTTCGGCTTTCTTTTTCTTCTTGAGTTTCTGCTTGTTGGGGATGCCGCCGTCTCCCTGGAGGTCTGCCAGATTCACAAAGCTGATGTTGGGGAATCCGTTCTGTCCGCCGAACTGGTTCAGATCACCCGGATTATTCAACATGCCCTGGTAGTCGAACTGGCTCACAGTCTCCATGGTCTTGTGCATGCAGTCATCGCAAATGCAGATATGATTAGGCAGCTTGAACATTCTGCCGGCTTTGCTCTCCGGTCTGCGGCAGATGAAGCAGACATCCTCGTACTCGCTGCTGTCCTTTTTGTCCTCTGTCTTTTTCTCAGCGGAATTTTCACCCGCAGTATCCGCTACCTGTGTGTTCTCGCTATTTTTTTCGTTATCTTTTTTTTCGTTCAGAGTGGTCTCTGTTTTCTCTTCCTCAGGAATCACTTCTCTATAATCATCATTGTAATTATCTGTCATGTTATTCTCCTCTTTGTCTATTGCGCAGTGCTTATCTCGGTATCACTTCGTGCTACCTCGATATCCGGGCTTCGCCCTACACGTATCGTGTCTTACGTAATCCCGCCTGCAAGCAGTCGGTTTTCGTAATCCACGATCCTTGCACTGCTCATGCCTACGCTTATTATATCTAATTCGAATGACTGCTACAAGTGAAGTTTTTCTAAACAAAATCCCCGGGAGATGCAGACGATCTTCCGGGGGTTTTCTATCTTTCCAATATTCGGTATTGGGAACCGCTATATTTATTTTTTATCTGCAGGTCTGCTGCCCAGTGTCAGATTCAGTTCGATAGATACATATTCACCGTTCTGAGGTCTCTGTACCGTTATGGTTACGGAATCACCGGCTGCATAGTACTGTAATGTCTTCTGAAGATCAGAGTAGGACGAGATGCTGCTACCGTCGAATTTGGTAATGATATCACCTTTCATGATACCGGCATTGGCTGCTGCGCTGCCTTCCTCTACAGATACTACATAGATACCTTCCGGCATGTTGTACATCTGGGAGATCTGGGAAGTTACTTCCTGCAGGGAGATGCCGATGTAACCGACTTCATCCTCAGCTACCTTGGTTCTGGTCTGACGCTCCATCAGATCTGCAATGATAGGACTTGCCGAAGTAATCGGGATAGCATATCCCATACCTTCTACGGCAGTACCACCGATCTTGTTGGAGTTGATACCGATAACCTCACCATTCATGTTCAGCAGTGCACCGCCGGAGTTACCGGGGTTGATGGCTGCGTTGGTCTGGATGAAAGTACCGGTAGAGCCGTTCTCCAGAGTGATCTCACGATTCAGGGCACTTACGATACCGTTGGTAACGGACTGGCCGTATCCAAGAGCATTACCAATGGCAATTACCGGCTCACCAAGCTTCAGGTCATCACTACTGCCCAAAGTAGCAACGGTAATGGCATTCTTGGTATCATCGCTCAGATCATTTAAAGATACTGCGATCACTGCCAGATCCATATCGGAATCCAGTCCTTTGACCTGTGCCTGTGCTTCACTGCCGTCGATAAAAGTAACGGTCAGCGTATCTGCGCTCTCTACTACGTGGTTGTTAGATACGATCAGCAGTTCATCATCCGTCTTGCCTACAATGATACCGGAACCGCTGGCTGCTTCTTCCTGTGTATACTGCTGTCCGAAGACATTTGCTGTCTCAGTGAAGTTATTCACGATCGATACCATAGCAGGCATAACCTTCTCCACCACATCAGATACATCAGACTCTACATAAGTAACGTTGGTCGCAAGCTGCGGTGTACTCTGGCTGCTCTCTGTTGCAGCTTCGGAAGTGACCTCATCTACCACTGCGGTATCCGTACCGGTCTTAAGCATCCCGGTGCCCTGCTGTACTGCATAGAACCCGATGCCGGCAAACAGTCCGAAGAAAAGTCCCAGACTGACACTTACCACAGCTTTCCGGAAATAACCTCCATGCTTTTTGGGGTTCTTAGGTTCTGTATTGCTACCGGTGCTTCCGCCCATCTGGTATGTGGTGTAACCGTTTGCACTTCCCGCAGCGCTTACTCCGCTGAATGTACCGGTTGTATTTTCATTGCCGGTTTCGTAACCGGAAAAATTATCATTCTCGTACATAATGCTTCCTCCTATCCTATCTGTAAGTGAGAAATTTTTTACTATTTCCATTTCTTCCTCTCACCTTATGAACATAGTATATCCACCAAATGTGACCGAATTGTGATAACTTTCTGAAGCAATTATGAAAGATCAAAAAAACCGAAGAAGTTTTCACCTCTCCGGATTTTTCTTGTTATTCCACCGTAACGGATTTTGCCAGGTTTCTCGGCTTATCCACATCACAGCCACGTCCCACTGCCACATAGTAAGCAAACAGCTGCAACGGAATGATTGCCAGGGAATTGGTAAAGTACGGATTTGTCTCGGGAATGTATACCACATAATCCGCTGCCTTCTCGATGGCTTTGTTACCCTCGATGGTAATCGCCATGACAAAAGCGCCTCTTGCCTTTACCTCTACCATATTACTGATGGTCTTCTGGAACAGAGCCGGCTGGGTTGCCAAAGCCACTACCAGGGTGCCATCTTCGATCAGGGAAATGGTGCCATGCTTCAGTTCTCCGGCTGCATAAGCCTCGGAATGAATATAGGAGATCTCTTTTAACTTCAGGGATCCCTCCAGGGAAATTGCATAGTCGATACCACGTCCGATGAAGAAGATATCTCTCGCTCCCACATAACGGTTGGCGAAATGCTGGATCTTCTGCTTCTGGCCCAGAAGCAGCTCGATCTGATCCGGCAGGCATCTTAAATCTGTCAGCATACTCTGGAACTTCTCCTGGTCAATGGTTCCACGCACCTTGGCGAACTTCATAGCCAGCATGTAAAGTGCGGTCAGCTGTGCACTGTAAGCCTTGGTCGTTGCAACGGCGATCTCGGGACCTGCCCAGGTGTACATAACACTGTCCGCTTCTCTGGCGATGGAACTGCCGACGACATTGACAATACCCAGTACCTTGAAGCCCTTTGCCTTGGATTCCCGCAGAGCTGCCAGCGTATCCGCAGTCTCACCGGACTGGCTGATGACGATGACCATATTGCCCTTTTGCAGGATGGGATCACGATAACGGAATTCGCTGGCCACATCCACCTCTACCGGGATTCTTGCCAGACCTTCAATGACATATTTTGCGGTAACACCGGTGTGATATGCGGAACCGCAGGCCACGATATGGATCTTTGTGATCTCCTGAATCTCCTCATCGCTCATATTCAGTTCTTCGATGACGATATCATTATCCTTGATACGGGGAGAAATGGTATCGTTGATCGTCTTCGGCTGTTCGTAGATCTCTTTCAGCATGAAATGCTCATAGCCGCCCTTTTCCGCAGCATTGGCATCCCAGTCGATGGTCACGGGGGTTTTCGTGATCTCTTCTTCGTCCACTGAGAAGAATCTAAGACCGTCTTCCTTCAGTTCCACCACTTCCTGATTATCTACATAATACACAGTTCTGGTATATTTCAGAATTGCGGGAACATCAGATGCGATAAAGCTACCGCTCTCACTCTTGCCTACGATCAGAGGACTGTCTTTTCGGGCAGCGAAGATCTTATCCGGCTGATCGGCAAACATGATACCCAGCGCATAGGAGCCCTCTACGCGATGCAATACCTTAGTGATCGCTTCCAGGGGATTTCCCTTATAATAGTAGTCTAACAGATGCGCCAATACCTCGGTATCGGTCTCAGAGATGAACTGATACCCCTTATCCTGCATCTTTTTCTTCAGTGGAATATAGTTCTCAATGATTCCATTATGTACTACAGCAATGGTACCGGCATTATTCATATGGGGATGGGAATTGATATCACTGGGAGCACCGTGGGTTGCCCAACGAGTATGCCCGATACCGGAGGTTCCCTTCATAGCCTCGCCTCCGTGTGTCAGGTTTTCCAGAACCTTAAGTCTCCCGACAGCCTTTTTGGTGTTGATCTTCTCCCCATCAAAAATAGCCATACCCGCGGAATCATATCCACGGTATTCCAGTTTGGACAGACCGTCTAAAATGATCGGTGCTGCCTGTTCTGTTCCAATATATCCTACGATACCACACATAGTCATACATCCTTTCTGTTCTGTTTCCAGTATTCTTTGTTGGAAGTAAAAGCAAGGACCCATTTTCCGGGGAGCCTTCGATAGTTCTTACCTAATAAATAACCTGCATATTTACAGGCACATTGTATATAAAAATGGGGCAACTTGCCGGACATATGATTGTCCCGCAAATATGCTGTCACATCTTTCACCATTCGTTTTCCCTCGGACTCCGAAGGATATGCTGCGAAGACTTCCGGATGTTCTGCCTGGGATACCCCCAGGTCAAAATTCCTTTGGAACTGCTGTACATTGGTATAATTATGGGAATGAATCACCCGGGCATCCGCCGCATAAGCGATCGCATACCCCGCTTCCACCGCTTTCGCCGCATAGATCATATCTTCATTAAATATGGTATGTTTTACGAATCCACCCAGTTCCTCATAGATCTCCCGGCGATATGCCGCACACACATTGGAGCAGAAAAATGTCTTGATCCCCAATGTCTTAAGATCTTCTGCGGATTTGATCCGTGACTGTGCCGGATAATTAAAGTCCCTGGTATAACATTCCACCGGTGCACAATCTTCTCTCGGCAGCTGTCTTGCATAGGATACCGCCACCTGATCCCGCAGTGGTTCCGTCAGTTGTTCGATCAGATTGTCATCTGCCGGCATAGCATCCTGGGTCATCATGACAAAAATATCTGCGGAAGATTTTTTCACACCCATACGTCTGGTGCCGCCATGATCAAATTCTCTTTTGGAGACATGATATACCTTAATGTTCTGATATTTCTCCAGAAATCTGGTTCCATAGATCAGCTGCTCAAAATATTTTTCCTCGGTGTTCAGCAGGATCACTTCATGTACCGGCACGCTCTGGCTGTCAAGCTTATCTAATAATGTAAATAGTTCTTTCCCCGGTTTATACAGGGGAATGATCACATCGATCTCCATTGCAGAGCGCTCCTTACTTTCCCAATCTCTGGTCTATTATACTTTATCCCCGTCTGTTACACAAGACTTTTTCATATGACACGAGGGAGCTCCGGTGCTCTCCGGAAGACTCCCTCGTCAATTCCTTTTCTTATTTATTCAGATAAGGTGCCGTATCGGACGCAATCTTTCTACTGTATTCCTTTACACTGTCGGTTACGGTGTAGTTCGCATCATCAAATAGGAACTGATGCAGCCATACAACATTGCTCTCCAGATCCAAAGGTACTACACTGCTTCCCTTTGCACCGATGTTACCGGTGGCACGCATGGTCTCTTCAGGGAAACCTCCCTCGTCCACAATACGATATTTTGTGATGTTAGCCAGCAGATCCAGAATATCCTTGGAATCCAGGCTAGTGTAAACATCATCGATGGCACTGTTAAATACCTTGGACAGAGTATCGTAATCGGCCTTCTTCGCCTGATCTTCAATCGCCTGAATCACTTCACGCTGACGTGCGGCACGCTTGAAATCATTACCTGCGGTATAACGGATACGGCAGTAAGCCGTCGCCTGCAGACCGTTTAGCAGCTGTACTCCGGTCTCTGTTACCGGTGTGTAGTCACATTTTAAGACCTCTGCAATACCGATCTGGTAGTTATTGATATGCTTGATCTCCTCAGAGTCCACATCGATATAGACACCGCCCAGACCGTCAATCACTTCACTCAGTCCCTTATAGCCTACGGTTACAAAGTTCGTAATATCCATATCCAGATTCATGTTTAACATCTTGACTGCCTGCTCCGCTCCGCCATAGGAATAAGCCGCGTTACACTTCTGATAGGAGTCCGTGCCGATGTTCAGATACGTATCACGATATACACTGACCAGTTTGATATCGCCGGTATCCATATTGATGCTGGCGATCATAATACTGTCGCTTCGGCTGCCCTTGTACAACTGGCTGTCCTTCGTCGCATCCACACCGAACAGTGCAATGTTCATATAACCCTTCATTGCTTCGTCCTGTTGTACTTCTTCCGGAATCCGGAGTTCCTCCGTCTCTAATACCGTTACCTTGGGGCCTTCATTATTTGTGTGGGTCATTACCAGATACAGTACTGCTACCATGATCAGGATAACCGCGATCTCTACACCGAAGATGATAACCTTTCTTCTCTTCTTGGCAGCACGCTGCTTGGCAGATACTCTCTTCTGTCCGTTGCCGGATGTTGTCCTATGTCCGTTGCCGGTAGGTCGCTGTCCATTTCCGGAAGGTCGCTGTCCCGCAGGTCTCTGTCCATTTCCGGAAGGTCTTCTTCCGCTTCCGGCTGGTCTCTGACCATTGCCGCCATTGTAGTTAGAATTTGTTGCCATCTTGTCTTCTCCTTGTGTTAATAAGCATTTTTATTGATAAATCCTGTGAAAAATGTCATAAGAATGATCTTAATGTCAAACCCGAGGGTCCAGTTCTCAATGTAATAAATATCATACTCGATCCGCTTCTTGATGGAAGAATCACCACGCAGGCCGTTGACCTGTGCCCATCCCGTGAGGCCCGGCCTCACCTGATGTTTTACCATATATCTCGGGATCTCTTCCTTGAACTTTTCCACGAACTGAGGGCGCTCCGGTCTCGGTCCCACCAGGCTCATATCTCCTTTCAGGATGTTGAACAGCTGTGGAAGTTCATCAATGCTGGTTCGTCTTAAGATCTTGCCGATCCCGGTGACTCTGGGATCGTTTCGCACCGTCCAGCCCTTTTTCTCCTCCGCTGCAGTCTGCATTGCCATACTGCGGAATTTGTACATATAAAATGATTTATTATGAAGTCCTACCCGTTCCTGCTTGAAGATCACAGGTCCCGGACTGGAACATTTTACCAGAATTGCCGACAACAGCATGATCGGTGACATAATGATGATGCCGAACAGGGAACCGACAATATCCATAGCTCTCTTGATCATCATATTTCCGGTGTTGGTCAGCGGCACATACCGAATATTGATCACCGGAAGTCCCATGAGATCCTCCGTGTAAGGTCTGCTGGGGATCAGACTGCTGTAGTCGGGGATGAATTTCGTATGCACGCCGGATTTCTCACAGATATCCACAACACCTTCCAGATAATCATAATCTTTCAGAGAAAGCGTGATCGCGATCTCGTCCAGCTTGTTCTCCGGAAGAATATACTCCAGATTCCCCAAAGTTCCCAGGACTTTCACTCCCTTATAGGTGGTCCCTCCCGGAATGTGCTCATCCAGAATACCGCATACCACATATCCCCACTGGGGATTGCTTAAGATTCTGTCAATATACTCTTCTGCTGCTCTGGAATATCCCACCAGCAAAATATGCTTCAGATTGTATCCCTTTTTCCGGAGTGTCCGCAACGCTTTTCGCATTATGATGCGGGATACCGAAGTCAGAAATACATTCAGCACATAAAAAATTGCCATGACGGATCGCGAAAAGTTAATCTCACGGATGATCATATACAGGATAATGATCAATGCCGCCAGGCCGATGGTATTTGCCTGCAGAATGCTGTAAATCTCATGTCTGCGGCGGACGGTTCGCTTCGGAGAATACACGCTGCACCGGTAATACAGAAACATATATCCGGGTACAATAAAAGGAAGCAGCTTATAATACTCCTGCACAGGCAGGACACCGATCCCGGGACCGTCGTTCAATATATAAAATTTGATATAATAGGCAAGGACAAAGGATATGGCTGTGATCAGCGCATCCATTATCACAAGAAGCCTGTTAAAGACTTTCTGGTTGTCTTTTATCATATGGGTCACCCAATCTGTAAGTCTGAAAAGCTTCTTTTTAACGATTTCATTCTACAATAACGGTGTTTTTTTCTCAACTTAAGAATTTATGAAGCCATTTCTTAAGATTTCATAAGAATTCGAAACACATTGAAATACAGCTGCCACTGGATCTTCACATAATTCCCCAGATGATGCCACCGGAAGGGAACTTTGTGCTGTCTTCCCTTGGTTCCTACAGATCTTTTCAGGCCAGCTGCCAGTCCTTTCAGATATAGTTTTCCCATTCTTTTCTTACAAAAAAACAAAAACTTTATGCCAAATCCAAGCAAAAAAAACGGCAGGTTCAGAATACACTGCAAAAGCGGCATATTCTTGCCGATCACATAAATACTATTGGCAGACGCAAGTAACGTTTTCCGGGGATTGTATCTGGATCCCGTGGAAGCACTGCCATAATGCAGCACAGCCGCCTTCGGTTCATACCGGTTCTCATAGCCGTAGATCCGGGCACGGTAGCCGATATCCAGATCTTCCAGATAGGCAAAATGTTCTTCATCAAAATAACCGATCTCTTCAAATACGGATCGTCTGTAGATTGCGGCACCGCCACAGGCGGAAAACACCGGGACAGACTTATCATAATCCGCCGCCGGTCGTCCTTTCCCCCGGGAATAGGCCCAGCCCAGCACGCAGTAACGGTCTCCGGCATCATCGATGAGCTCCGGTCTGTCCCACATCAGCATCTTCGCACTGACGGAAAATATCTTTTCATTTTCGCGGATAGCATCATATAAGCCTCTAACAAAACCGGCTTCTGCCTTTGTATCATTGTTCAGAAGGATCACATATGGTGTCTTCGCTTCCCGGATCCCCAGATTCACTGCATGACAGAATCCGGTGTTTTCCGGTAAAGATATCAGGCGCACACCTTCCCCACACCATTCCTTTTGCAGATATTCCACGCTGCCGTCCACGGAAGCATTATCGATGATCAGCACTTCATATCCGGGGGCATTTTGCTGCTCTCTGCACAGAGAAGTCATGCACTCTGCCAGATATTTCATTCCGTTGTAATTTGGTATAACAACCGTTATTTCACTCATAATGGTTTAAACTCCTCCGGATATTCCGGCAGATAGAGTAATCTTCCTCTTTGCCGTAACGCTTCGGACAACTGCAGACTTAAGGTTCGGATATCCGCACCCTCCGGCAGCGTAGTAATATTAAATATCGGCTGTTCTTTCGGTAGTCTCCGAATCTCGGTATACGGAACTCCCACGATTTTTTCAAACACTTCCCTGCATTCGGGCCGGATACGGATACAGCGAAGATCCAGCGCTTCCGCATCCTGGGACAGCTCCGCGCGGTGCAGATATCCGCCGAATCCCTTCGGCAGTCCTTCATAAAATACGGTTCCGTCTGCCGTCATTCTGCCGCCGATGATCTTGCCATTCTTCCCGGACAATACTCTGCCGCCTACAGCTGCCACATCCGACCTGGCTTCCCATACTTCTTTATATTTTAACCGATAAAATCCTACATGTCTGGTCTCTGTCGCGGTGGCCGGGATATGACGGCGGTCCGCATGATCCTGCAATGCTCTCATCCCCGCATCATACGCATATTTTTTGCTGTTTGGATTGGCTGCTGTGGATGCCTCATGACATCTCCAGTGATACAGCACCTTCGGAATATGGAGTATTCTCTTCTCCGCAGTCTGCCCTCCCTCTGTCAGCACTTCGGCTACACAGCGCAGTATCAGATCATAGTCCTGGGCACCGTCAAATTCCGGACGGAATTGCAGGCTTTTCAGCAATTTACTCTCCATTACCAGAAAATGACAGATATAGTTATTGCTGAGAATTAAATCGTAATTAAATTCTTCTTTATAATTGGGCTCATAGTATCTGGTCTCTTCTCCATCGCACTTATCCTCATCCGAATAAGCGAAGGCGACTTTGACACCTCTGTCATATGCTTTGATGATCTCATCAGCCATTTCGTACAACGCATCCGGTGTCAATACATCATCATGATCCAGCAGACCGATATACTCTCCCTTCGCATAGGGAAGCGCCTGATTGGTATTAGCAGCGATTCCCGCATTTTCTTTCAGATGCACATAGTGGAGCCTGGGATCTGCTGCGACAGGTTCTGTCTCGCCATCCGTCGACTGCTCCTTCAGGAATCCCTGCTGCTTCAGTACCTCCTCCACACTGTGATCCTCCGTAGCATCTGCCAGGATCAGTTCCCAATGGGGATAGCTTTGTTGTATAACGCTTGTTATCATTCTGTTCAGATATGCTTCCGGCGTTCGATATAAGGGTACCACAATACTGAACATAATCGGCTTCTCCCATTTTCTATCACTCTGCCTTACCAGCTCTGCTTCCGAACAGGGCACAAAAAAATAGCGGTCTGTCTCTGTCAGGCGCTCCCTCACAGAGATCCAGGTTTCCCTCAGGCCGTTACGTTGCAGATAATATAGAGTTTTCTTAAGGTTTGCCTTGTTTAGCTTTGCCACAGATACCTCCAGCTTTTCATAAAAGAGCAAACCGCCCTGCTCGGGCGATTCGCTCTTTTGAAAACTAATATGATTTATGGAGCACTGCCTTACAGTACTGCCTTTACATCCTCGGTCAGCTTCTCTACCTTAGCCTGTGCATCCTCTAAGCTGGTTCCCTTGACACCCATGTAGAACTTGATCTTGGGCTCGGTTCCGGAAGGACGTGCACAGCACCATGCATTGTCAGGAAGCTCGAAGTACAGAACGTTGGACTTCGGAAGTCCGGTCGTGGTCTTCTCACCGGTCTCCATGTCGATGATCACATCGTTCTGATAGTCACGGAATTTCTCCACCTTCAGGTCACCGAATGCCTTCGGAGGATTCTTACGAAGCTTATCCATGATCTCTGCGATCTGTCTTGCGCCGTCGATACCTTTCATGGTAATGGTGTACTGGGTCTCCTTGAAGTATCCGTATTTCTCATACATGGATACCATCATATCCCACAGGGTCATGCCATGCTTCTTGCAATATGCTGCCACTTCGCACAGACACATTACCGCTACAATAGCATCCTTATCTCTTGCGTGGGTACCTGCCAGACAGCCGTAGCTCTCTTCCAGGCCAAATACGTAGTTGTTGCTTCCGGTCTGCTCAAAGAGCTTGATCTGCTCGCCAATGAACTTGAAGCCGGTCAGTACCTCGATCAGCTTTACGCCGTAAGCCTGCGTAATAGGTTTGGTCATGTTGGTCGTAACGATGGTAGTTACCAGTGCGGGATTCTCGGGCATGGTACCGGTCGCAGTCTTCTCTCTTAAGATATATTCTGCGATCAGCATACCGGACATATTACCGGTAAATGCCACATACTCGCCGGTCTTGGTATCTTTTGCATACACACCCAGACGGTCTGCATCGGGATCGGTTGCCAGAACGATATCCGCATCCTTCTCCTTCGCCAGACGAAGCGCATAGGTAAATGCCTTGGGATCCTCAGGGTTCGGGTAATCCAGTGTGGTAAAGTCAGGATCCGGATTCTCCTGTTCGGGAACTACATAGACATGCTTGAATCCCAGCTCAGACAGGATACGTCTTACCGGCTTGTTACCGGTACCGCATAACGGAGTATATACGATCTTGATGTCATCTGCCATTTCCCTGATCACATCAGGATGAATGATCTGCTTCTTCAGCTCTGCCATGTACTTGTCATCGATCTCTTTGCCGATCACTTCATAGAGTCCTGCTGCCACAGCATCCTCTCTGCTCATGGTCTTTACGGTATGATAGTCCTTAATCGCCTGTACTTCGGTGATGATATCTTTGTCAATCGGAGCGGTTACCTGTGCGCCGTCCTCCCAGTATACCTTATAGCCGTTGTACTCAGGAGGGTTGTGACTGGCGGTAACTACAATACCTGCAGTACATCCTAACGTCCGAAGGGCAAAGGACAGCTCCGGGGTAGGTCTTAAAGATTCAAAAATGTATGCCTTGATGCCGTTGGCTGCGAGACATCTTGCTGCCTCGTCAGAGAACTCAGGAGACATCCGACGGGAATCGAATGCGATGGCCACACCCTTACTCTGTGTACCGCGCTTGATAATATAATTGGCAAGACCCTGAGTTGCCTTACGAACGGTATATACGTTCATACGGTTGGTTCCTGCACCGATCACACCACGTAAGCCGCCGGTACCGAATTCCAGTTCCTTGTAAAAACGATCTTCCACTTCTGCTTCATTATTGCGGATTGCCAGAAGTTCCTCCTTGGTCTTCTGGTCAAAATAATCATCATTTAACCAGAAATTCAGTTCGTCCATATAACTCATTTTCCTATCCTCCTGTTTTATCGCTATCTTTCAAATATCTTTCAATATCTTCAGTAAACGCTCTCCGGTGATATTTTACCATAGATTGCCTTTACTGAAAAGAATTATTTAACGTCCGCTAACTGCCGGATCCTTCAGTGCATAATCACTTCGATCCAGAGAGAAATTCGGATTGTAATAGGGATCTCCCGCCTCCAGTTCAGCCTTCCATTTTTCACGGAAATGCTCGGATTCTCTGTTGTAGCGCTCTGCCTTTTCGCCCTGATCGTCCAGTCCTCTGGAGATGGATTCGTAATGATACAGCTCCGCAAAAGGAGTCCACACATTCAGAAGTCCCAGTTTACGTAATTTCAGGCAGAAATCCACATCATTTAAGGAGATCACAAAGCTCTCATCCAGACCGCCCACCTGCTCATACAGGCTCTTTTTCACCAACAGACAGGCACCGGTCACCGCTGTAACATTCTGGGTATAACACAGACGTCCCATGTAGCCTAAGTTCTGTACCGGGATGCGATAATGGGTATGTCCTGCCGTGCGGTGTGCTCCCAATCCGATGACCACGCCGGCATGCTGGATCGTCTTGTCCGCATAATACAGTTTGGCGCCTACGGCACCCACATCCTCTCTCTGCGCATACATCAGCATCTCTTCCATCCAGTTGGCGGTGATAACTTCCGTATCGTTGTTCAATAACAAAATATATTCACCGGTCGCATACGATACGCCCAGGTTATTCACTGCGGAATAATTGAATTCTCCGTGATAAGTCACTACCGAGATCCGCCCGTCCCCGCTGTGCAGGATACCGCCGTCATGGCCGCAGACTGTATGCAGCTTGCATCTTTCTTCATAAGAATCATCGCCGGACAATCCCAACAGTTGGGAATAATAGTCCTTGATCTTTGGTGTGGTACTGTTATTTTCCACGACAATGATCTCGTAATTGCTCCAGGTGCTGTTCTTTTGGATCGAGGTAATACAACGCTTCAGATCCTCAACGTGATCCTTATTGGCGATCACGATGGATATCTTCGGATCTCCCAGGATCTGATACCGGATCCGGAAGATCGTGGCACAGGCTCTGGTACTGGTGATCTGAAAATGCTTAAAACCATGCTTTTTCAGATGATCTGCCACAGCTCCCTTTGCCGCCTCAATGGCATAAGGCTTCGCGTCAATGCTGGCTGCGGTACTGCCCTCATGGCTTCTCCAGTAGTACATCAGTCTGGGAACATGAACGATCTTTTCCGCTCTGTCGGTCAGACGCAGGATCATATCGTGATCCTGGGCACCGTCAAATGCGGTGCGGAACAGTTCCTCTCCCTCTAACAGTTTTCGGGAAAAAACGCTGAAATGGCAGATATAATTATTCGCCCGCAGATTGTCCGGTGCATAGTCCGGCTTAAAATGCATGGTCAGCATTTTATTAATATCATTTTCCTTGAAAGTGGTCTCATCACAATAAAGATAATCCGCACCCTGCTCATTGATCTCCTTCACATACGCATACAGTACGGAAGGATGTAAAATATCATCCTGGTCAAACAGGCCGATATAATCTCCGGTAGCCAGCTTGTAGCATTCGTTGGTGTTATAGGAGATACCGCCGTTATGATCCAGGTGCTTATAGACGATACGACCATTCGCCTTCGCCGCGTACTCCCTGCAGAGTTCCTCGATATAGGAATGCTCCGCGTCGGAACCGTCCGCCAGACACAGTTCCCAGTTGGGATACGTCTGATTCATGACGCAGTCCAGCATCTGGATCTGGAATTCTCTTTTATTGTTCCACAGCGGAACCAGAATGCTGATCTTCGGCATATAAGGGAATATCGTCTCTTCTTCCTTTTTCCGCTGCTCCGCATCAGGAAAGCTTCCGGTTCCGTAGGACTCCATCAGGCTCTTCTGGCGACTCTTGTTGCGGATCTTACGCAGGATATCCTTCGGTCCGCCACAATGGGACAAGCGATCCCTCTGTCTCTGTGCGAAATGGATCAGACTTCTCGCCGGACCCGTGGCTTTCCAGAATTTATTCTTTTTGATCCGGTCCAGTTTGAACTGCAAGTCCTCTTTTTCCGATTCCAGCACTACGATCTTGTCTGCCAGATCCGCACATTTTTCGTGCTCCCTCTCGTAGGCTTCTTGATAATTGATCTCAGACATGTTTTTCCTCCGTCAAATATTTTCCCGTTGTATTCCACAGTTTCAGCTTACTGATCCGATGGACCGCAAGAACGGCGATTCCATAATTTCCCGGAGGCAGCTGCCCTGTTTTCCGTTTCACACAGAAACCTCCCAGCGCCACATTTTTCTGGTCCGGAAGATTCTCCTCCAGTTCCTGCCGATATACAGGTAAAATCTTCATGGACCATACCTTCCGGTCCGCCTCCCGCTGTCCCTGCGTATCTTCGGGAAGCAATACTAAAAGTTTATCATAACATGCGTTATCATCTCCCAGGATCACACTGTATCCCTGGATCCGCTCCGGCCCTGCAGTCTCCACCCGCGCCATCAGGCAGTCATCCTGTCTTGCATTTTCCAGAAGCTCCTGCCAGCTCTCACATCTCCATGCCGGCTCCTGTAAAATATTCCGATCCGTAAGATATGCCGGAACCACACGGCTGTCCAGTCCTTCCCGGTTCAGTCCCATAGGGTAAAAAGGATCCACTCCGCGGAACTGAGGATGCATCTGGTAAAGCAGTTCTCTCTCTTCCGTCAGGCGTCGCATTTTCTCGGGACTTTCGTCGCTTCCACGGCTCAGGGATTCATGATGATATGCAAAACAGTCATTCAGCACCACATTGTAATATCCCATTTCCACCAGACAAAATCCCAGATCCACATCATTATAGGCCACCCGCAGTGCCTCCCGGAATCCACCCGTCTCCCGGAATACCTCTGTCCTTATCAGCAGACAGGCACCCGTCACTGCCACGCAATTCAGATCAAAGCGATTTCTGCCAAAATAATAAGACTTATCGTCTTCCATGAACTGGAGCTTATGCACCGGCCCCACCGGCAGATTGACAATACCGTCGTGTTGTATTTTCACGGAATCCGGATAATACAGCTTTAGTCCCACGCTTCCCACATAAGGCTGCATAGCGCGGATCACCATTTTGTCCAGCCAGTCATTGCCGCACACTTCTATATCATCATTTAAAAACAGCAAAAACTTTCCTTCCGCCAGTTCAGCTCCCCGGTTGCACATCGCTGAAAAATTAAATTCCGCCGGTTCATAAATATAACGGACAGGGACACCGCTTTCCCGGATCCGTCCGATCAGTTCTTCCGTTTTTTGCTTATTTTCCGCACTGCTTCCGTTATCCACCAGCAAAATTTCAACAGGGATCCTGCCCTCAGACCTTCTCGTCAGGGAACGCAGGCACTTCTCCAGTACCTCCGGATTATCTTTGGAGGGAATGATCACCGAGACTTTAAGCTCTCCTGCGAATAACTCTTTGGCACCTTCCGCCGCCCTGGAAGCCAGTTCCACCGCCAGCTGCGGTGACTCCTTTGTCAGCTGGTAATTTTCCCAGGGAGTGCACTCCCGGCTGTCCCGGTCTGCACGTACATCCGGTCCCTGGATTCCTATTCCGTCTGCAGAAAAAGTTCCATGGAACAACACGTTTTCCATATGACCGACGGAATGACAATCTCTCTCGAACCCTCCGGCTCCCAAAAACAGGC
>OGYK01001452.1_pt1 | contig 17248 bp, 17 predicted proteins | sample 1576501 | NCBI WGS metagenome assembly OGYK01 (sample SAMEA3541530, study PRJEB24748) | human gut metagenome | biome: human gut; feature: human-associated habitat; material: faeces | place: China | collected 2012
ACGTATCACATGACCGCCCGCGAGTTGGCAAAGACCATGATCCTCGATGTGCTGCGCACCACAGGCATCACGGCCACGGCGGGCATCGGCACAAACCTCTATCTCTGCAAGGTCGCCATGGACATCATGGCAAAGCACGTTGCGCCGGATGAAGACGGCGTCCGCATTGCGGAGCTTGACGAAATGAGCTACCGCAGACAGCTCTGGGAGCACCGTCCGCTGACGGACTTCTGGCGTGTTGGGCGAGGCTACGCCAAAAAGCTCGAGGCCATCGGCATCTACACGATGGGCGACATCGCAAAATGCTCCATCGGCAGGCCGAACGAATACTGCAACGAGGAGCTGCTTTATCAGATGTTCGGTATCAACGCGGAGCTGCTCATCGACCACGCCTGGGGCTGGGAACCGTGCCGGATGCAGGATATCAAAGCTTACCGGCCGGAGACGAACAGCATCAGCTCCGGGCAGGTTTTGCAGTGTCCGTATCCGTATGACAAGGCTCGCCTCGTCGTACGCGAGATGGCGGAAGCTGTCGCAATGGACCTGCTCGAAAAACGTCTTGTGACTGACCAGCTCACGCTAACGGTCGGCTACGACATTGAAAACACCGCAGGCGGCAATTTCCGCGGCGAGATCGTGACGGACCGCTACGGCAGGAAAATCCCCAAGCATACACACGGCACGATGAATCTGCCGCGCAAGACATCTTCTGCGCGCAGCATCATGGACGCGGTTCTCGGGATTTATGATGAAAAGGTCAATCCCAAGCTGTCCGTCCGCAGGATTACCATCACCGCGAATAAGATCGTGAGCGAGGACGATGTCCCACAGAAAGACGAAGTGCCGGTGCAATTCAACCTGTTCGACGATATCGCGGCGCAGGAACAGCAGCGCAAGAACGAGGAAAACAGATTGGAACGCGAGCGCAAGATCCAGGAAGCGATGCTGGGCATCAAGAAAAAATTCGGCAAGAACGCGATTCTGAACGGCGGGAGCTATTTAGACGGCGCGACCGCCCGAGAGCGCAACGGGCAGATCGGAGGGCACAAGGCATGAGCGGTAAATACGGCGATATTATCAATCTTCCGCATCCGACCTCGCTGAACCATCCGCGCATGTCGCTGCATGACCGCGCGGCGCAGTTTTCTCCTTTCGCGGCCCTCACCGGCCACCACGCCGCCATCGCGGAAACGGGGCGGCTGACGGATCAGCGCATCGAGCTCGACGAGAGCGAGATCGCGCGCGTCGACGCAGCGCTGCAGCACCTTCAAGAGCTGCTTCCGGAGAGGCCAACAGTGTCCATCACCTACTTCGCGCCGGATGAGAGGAAAAATGGCGGGAGCTACCAGACCGTCACCGGCGAGGTCAAGCGCATCGACGCGGTCGCTGGGATGATCCAAATGACGGACCGGAGAGAGATACCGATCGAAGATGTTTTCAGCGTCGAAATCGTGGTATAAAAAGTGAATATCGCATCACCGAAGCTAAAGAAACGATATCATTCATTACTGTAACTTTTCGATTTTAATGACAGGCCTTGAAGTTTCCTTTTCCTGTCAAATGTGATACAATATCCTATATTTTTGACGAGGTGTTGTCTGCACGATGTGCGCAGATGACTCTGTTGCGAGGCAGCAAGGGGCCGCAGAAAGCGGAATCCAAAAGATGTAGCCATCAAATATAGAAAGAGGTGTGCTGAAGTGGAAGAAAAGACTGAGTCGGCCACGCCGGACAATGGCGTAAAGATTTCATTTGGCCGCAAAGAGTTGGAAAGCTACAGTTTTCTTTTTGACGCTATTGAAGACCGAACCCTTAGATTGCGTGCGTATTCAAGCCTTGCGTACTATATCAACAAGGCTGCTTTCTATAAATTCGCGTGGAGTGTCCTTTCCTTTCTGGGCATCATTCTGCCTGCTGCTGCCACTTACTTTACCTGCAAGGCAGAGGTGAATGCCAAGCTTATCGCTTTCATTACTGCATTGACAACGGTGGCTTCAGGTACGCTTGCCCTTTTTAAGTGCGCGGATAAGAAAGGTGCTTATCGGAATTCGGCAGAGAACCTGAAAAGTGAGCTGAGTGAGTATTGCGCAAAAACAGGACGTTATAGCAGTGTGGAAGATAGTGAGCGCAATGCTATTTTTTCAGAGGCGATGGAACGGATCATTAAACAGGGGTACAGCAAGATAGCATCGCTGGAGAACAATGCGAGCGGAAAGTCTTAACTCAACTGAGATGGCACTCTCTTTTCGAGATTGACAATTATTATGTAAGGCGCGATTACCGGATAGAAGAATAGCGTGTAGTGAGAACACCCAAGCCCATTTGACAAACGGGCCTGGGTGTTTTCATTACCAAAATCAAAAAAGGAGGACCTCAGATGAATCCAAACGCAGATTATCTCGGCATCGTCACCCTGCTCCGCGGTCTGCGGGAGCAGGGACTGGTCAGCGGCAGCGAGGCTAAAAAGATCGCCGCGCGGTTGAAAGCGAGGTTCGGCGCGGACATCATTATTTCTCTCTGATTTTTTACTTTGGGGTATAGCTTTTCCAGATGCTTCATGGTATTGTGTGTTGCTGACAAGGGAGGTGGCAGCAAATGAGCGGTAAGGAGAAAACCAACGGTTCTCTGGCCATGGCTCCGCGGGTCATTACGATCCCGGCAGCCAATCAAGAAGCCGCACGAAAACTCCGCGTGGCGGCATACGCCCGCGTCAGTTCCAACTCCGAGGATCAGAAACACTCCTTCGCCGCGCAGAATGCCTACTACTCCAAGCTCATCACAGATAACCCCGATTGGGAGCTGGCGGACATATACGCCGACCAAGGCATCACCGGCACGTCCATAGACAAGCGGGATGACTTCCTGCGGATGATGGAGGACTGCCGGAAAGGGCGTATTGACCGCATCCTTGTGAAGTCCTCCTCACGTTTTGCTCGCAATACCAAAGAGAGTCTGGAAGCGGTGCGGGAATTGGCTGCGCTGGGCGTCAGCGTCTACTTCGAGGAACAGAACATCGACACCGCGCAGGTATCCGGCGAAGTTCTTATCGCCATGTTCGCGGCGCTGGCTCAGCGGGAGAGTGAAGCCATCTCCGAACGAATGCGGTGGAGCTATCAGTTCCGAATTCGACAGGGAAGATTTTCTACATGCAAGGCTCCATTCGGTTACCGGTTGATCAAGGATCATTTGGAAGTACGTGAAGACGAGGCAACGGTTATTCGCTATATTTTTGAACGGTACCTTGCAGGAATCAGTGCAGATGATATTGCAAAAGAAATTACCGCCATGGGGGCATTCAACGCGTGATAAAACCCCATATTGGCAATCGTCGACCGTCCTGTATGTCCTGCGAAATGAAAAGTATGTTGGCGATTCACTTTCACGGAAAAAATACACCACACAATATATACCGTGGCAGCAGAAACTCAACCATGGGAAATATGATCAGGTACTTGTAAAAGATTCACATCCTCCCATCATCAGTCGAGAAGTTTTCAGTAAAACACAAAAACTGCTGAAGCGGAAAAATGCTGGTATACAGTCTGATGCACAAATTGAAAAAGCATTCACTCGCAAAGTGACCTGCGGAAATTGCGGTTCCCTCTGCAAACTGAAAAACTGTAAAAGTATATCATATTGGGTATGCCGCAAACATGATAAGTCAGCGGCGGCCTGTCCCAATACGCAAGTTCCGGAGGAACAGCTAAAAAGCGCGTTCCTTCGTCTGTATTACAAACTCAAACACTATGGAGCAGATATTCTCACTCAATTCATCTCTGACCTATATGCTGCCAGAACCGGCAGTCTCCTCTGGAGCGAAAACATCGTGGAGATCAACAAACAAATATCAGATATTGCCAGTCAGGAACGACTTCTGACCCAGCTCAAGCAGCAGGGCAGCGTCAATCCTGACATTTTTATATCCCGCAGCAATCTGCTTGCGGAACGCCGCCGGGAACTGAAACTCCAAAAGGAACGCATCCTGCGATCTGAGGAGGACCACACCATTCAGCAAACACAGGATATGCTGGATGTTCTTGAAAGCGGGCCGGACTGGCCGGACACCTTCGATGAGCAACTATTCAGCGATCTGGTCGAGAAAATCGAGGTTGTGGACAATGAAAAACTGTGCTTCCGGCTTCTCAACGGACTGGAGGTCACAGAAAAAATAGAAAGGACGCAAAGATAATGGGAAATCGAAAACAGCCATTCGGCTACAAGATGGAGTTTGGTGAGATCGTGCCGCAGCCGCAGGAGGCGGAAACGGTACGGAGCATCTACCTGCAATACCTCGCCGGAGCCTCCTTCAAACAGCTTGCCGAACGGCTTCAGACGGAGGATGTTCCATATGACGGGGACAAGCCGTGGAACAAAAATATGGTAGCACGAATTCTGGAGGATGACCGATACATCGGTGAAAAGCATTTCCCCGCGCTCATCCCGACGGAGCAGTTCTACGCTGCCCAGGAACGCAGAAAAGAGATGCGCCCTGAGTATAAGCAGACACCAGCACAGAAAGAACTGCGCAGGCTGTGCGGCGGCATCGTACCCGACAGCGTAGCACGAAAAGTCCTCAAGATACTGAATCAGGTGGTCGATGATCCGCAGCTCATCAAGATAGAATCATCCAGTGTTCCCACCACGGAAGACATCAGGCAACGCCGGCTGGAACTGGACAAGCTGCTGCAGACACCTCCTGCGGATGAAGAAATCGCGCGCCAAAAGGCAATGGAGTTGGCGGTACTGACCCTTGTGAGCGTCGAGATGGAGGAATACGAAGCCCACCGGCTCCGCAGCATCTTCGGGAAGCAGGCAAAGATGCGGGAACTGGATGCGAATCTTCTGCGGCAGAGTGTCCGGAAAATCACGTATGGCAGCAAGACGGTCAAAGTCCTGCTGAAAAATGATCAAGTCTTAGAGGAGCGTGATAATGTATGACGCAGCCCCGCCCTGAACCGAAGGTCATTATCATCCCCGCAAAGGAAGAATCGCTTCAGGATCAGGAAAAGAAGAAAAATCTCCGGGTAGCTGCATACTGCCGTGTGTCCACCAAAAAAGATGAACAGCTTGGCAGCTATGAAAACCAGAAAGCATACTACACGGAAAAGATCATGGCAAATCCCAACTGGACGATGGCGGATATCTTCGCGGATGAGGGTATCACCGGTACCTCCGCCTGCAAGCGCAAGGATTTTCTTCGCATGATCCGGCAGTGCAGGAAGGGCAAGATCGACATGATCCTCGCCAAGTCCGTCTCCCGCTTCGCCCGCAACACTGTGGACACACTAAGCTATACCCGCGAGCTGCGTAGCATGGGCATCCCGGTCATCTTCGAGGAACAGAACATCAACTCCATCTATCCGGAAAGCGAATTCCTGATCACCATCCACGGCGCCTTCGCACAGTCCGAAAGTGAAGGGATATCCTCTCGCGTCAAGTGGGGCAAGCATCAGGCAATGCGGACGGGAAAGGCAAATATCCAGTATAAAACTCTGCTGGGGTATGAAAAGGGCCCTGACGGGGAGCTGGCGATCAATGCGGAGCAGGCGGAGACTGTCCGAAAGATTTATGAGCTGTACTTATCCGGTCAGACGCTGCGCAATATCAAGGAAACCTTGGAAATAGGCGGATTCAAGAATTCGGCAGGAACGACGGAATGGACAACCTCCAATCTGCGGACGATTCTCTCTGATGAAAAATACTGCGGTGATGTCCTGCTCCAAAAGACCTTCATTCGGGACTGCATCAGCAAGCAGGTCATCCGTAATACTGGACAGCTTCCCATGTATCTGATTCAGAACCACCATGAGGCCATCATCCCGCGAGAACGGTTCGACGCGGTTCAGATGGAATTGGCGCGTCGCCGGGCCCAGACCGGTGGCACGAAAAAGAGTGCTCCCACCGGTATGAGCCGCTACAGCGGCAAGTACGCACTCAGTGGCCTGCTGTTCTGCGGTGAGTGCGGCACGGCGTACCGCAGAGTGGTGTGGACGCAGCGCGGTGAGAAACGTGCGGTATGGCGCTGCAGCAGTCGCTTGGATTACGGCAAGAAATACTGCAAAGAATCTCCGACGCTGGACGAAACGCCGCTCCAGCAGGCGGTGCTGGCAGGCATCAACGCCTCCATGTCAGGGCGCAAGGTTCTGGCAGATCAGCTTGTGGAAGCGATGGAGCAGGAGTTGGCTCCGGTTTCAGGTGAGAGCATGAGCCTCGGAGACATTGAGCGAGCGGTCACAGAGTTGGGCAAACAATTCGATACGCTTCTGGCAGAAGCGGCAAATGGCGACGCGGATGAATATGCCGAGCGCTTCCGTGCCATCTCCACCACGATGGAGGAACTGAAGCGCCGAAAGGCGGCTATTCTCAACATCCGGCAGGAGCAGGAGCAGATCAGCCGCCGTATCCATGCGGCAGCCTCGGCAATGACCGCGGCGACTGTGGGAATCACAGAGTGGGACGACGGTGTGGTCTATCAGATGCTGGAAAAGGTCACCGTCCTGACGGACAATCGTATCAAGGTCACCTTCCGCAATGGCGTAGAGGTTGAGCAAGCCGTAGACCAACCTAAGAGGAGGAAATTCGCATGATTTATGTGACTGGTGACTGTCACGGAAACTTCCGGCGTTTCCAATCGGAATACTTCCCGGAACAAGCTAACATGACGAAGGATGACACGGTCATCATTACAGGAGACTGCGGCGGCGTGTGGTTTGGTGACAGCCGCGACGATGAAACGCTGGACTGGCTGGAACGCCTGCCCTTCACACTCGCCTTCGTCTGCGGGAATCATGAGAACTACGACGCGCTGGAACGATACCCCGTGGCGGAGTGGCACGGCGGCAAGGTACACCGCGTTCGCCCTCATGTGCTGCACCTGATGCGCGGCCAGATCTTCGAGCTGGAGGGCTGCCGCTTCTTCACCATGGGCGGCGCAAAAAGCCATGACATCGAGGATGGGATTCTGGAGCCGGATGCCCCGGATTTTGAGCGAAGTCTCATGATGCTCCAGCGCAAGCCCAGAGCGAGATACCGCGTCAACCACATCTCGTGGTGGGCGCAGGAGCTTCCCTCCGATGAGGAATATGCCGAGGCGCGGCGAAGCCTTGACGCGGTCGGCTGGCAGGTGGACTACATCATCACCCACTGCGCCCCAACCAGCATCGCCTTCATGGGAAGCAGCCACAACGAGGCGGACCGGCTCACGGACTTCCTGCAAGAGGTACGGGAAAGAGCAAGATACCACTACTGGCTGTTCGGCCATTATCACGACAACAAAGCCATTGATGAAAAGCATATCCTGCTGTGGGAGCAGATCGTGCGGGTCATCTGAAGCAGGTCAAAGCAGAGAAAAACACGGTGACACCGCCGTGCTTTTCTCTGCTTTGAGCGTTGATCAGGCGCGCCGCGCCGGAAAGGAGAAAGCCAATGAACATTCGTAAGCCCACAGATTACACCGCCATGTTTGCCGCGCTGGACGAGCTTATGGCGGCGCAGCTTCCGCAGATGGAATTGTACTGCGAGATTGGCCAAGTGGTCAGCGGCAGAGCGGAAAAAGGCGCGGCTGTTGCAGTCTCTGAATACCTGCAAGTCTCCTATCCTGCGGCCGATGGCTTCTCTCCCCGCAATGTGCGCCGGATGCGCGCGTTTTACGCAGCCTACGAGAAAACTTCTGAAATCACGCGGCTGGCGATGCACCTCGGCTGGACGCAGAATGTGGCGATTTTAGAAGGGTGCGGCAGCAGCGAGGAACGGGCGTGGTACATCCGCGCCGCACTGCATTTTGGATGGAAGAAAGCGAAACTGCTGGATGCTATAGAAACTCAGGCGTGGCTGCATTCTTCTCTCGACGAACAGGCTCTTTCCTGCTATACTGAGGAAAAAGAAATATCTCAGGAGAGCGAGTACGATGACAAAGATACTCTTTGTGTGCCACGGCAATATCTGCCGCAGTCCGATGGCGGAGTTCGTAATGAGGGATTTGGTCAAGAAGGCTGGGCTGGCATCACAATTCCAAATCGAGTCGGCGGCAACCAGCCGGGAGGAGATCGGCAACCCGGTCTATCCTCCGGCACAGCGCAAGCTGGCGGAGCATGGGATATCCTGCGATGGTCACGTAGCACGGCAGTTCACCAATGCCGATTACGAGAAGTACGACCTGCTGATCGGGATGGACAGAGCCAACCTCCGGGATATGTACCGCATCTGCGGCGGAGACTTCGCCGGCAAACTGCATCTCCTGATGGACTATACCGACCGCCACGGCGATGTTGCCGACCCTTGGTACACGGGCGATTTCGAGGCAACGTGGCAGGATGTGCTGGCGGGGTGCCAAGGACTTATGAAAAAGTTGATTGTAAATGAACTTTTGAAGAGATAATTCTCAGCCCCACAGGTATCAAGAGAACCAAAGATGATGATAATCCGCAATATATCACTCACGATAGAGGCACTTGATATGATGGCATCGCCCTGCAATTTAGATTTTAACCGTGTTGAATTCGATGCGGTTAGAGGTTGTGGAAGTTTGATTAACATCGTGATGATTCTACAGAAGTGTGAGGAATAAGATTTGAAAAAACGAAGTAGCATTGTACATGGTGACATGGCTATACAATGGGCGAGCACAGTGATTAGTTGCGCACACGATGCAAAAGATTTGCCACTTTGCGAACAATTGGATTATTACTGTATCGACTATTTAAAAAAGGCGGTTGTACCTCATAAGAAGACTATATTGCATGATTATATTGAAGCAGTAATTATAGACAGCTATTCATATATGCTTGATAAGCATTTTCCGGGTGAGGTTATTGCCGATTTGGATGGGTGTTCGGAGTACTATCAGCTTCCTATTGACTCACTTGGTAAAAGACAATTTCGGTTTGATTCCGCGGGAGAACTTTTGAGTGGAGACTTTGAGGATGCCGAAGTATACGCAGATAATTTCTTGAATTTGTTCCAGCAGAAGTTGCTACCCACCTTGGCGGAGGATGTATTTACTATATTGTACAGCGATAAAAATTTGCTTGCTTTCTTTTGCAATGAATTAGCAGAAAAAATACGTAACCTCAAGGCAAGTGAATATCCAGACATTCTCGCATCAGATGGCGTTATGCAGCGATGCCGCTATTGGCCGACTTGGTTGGAACGTGGAATTTATATGCGCGACAAAGGCCGCTGCCAACTATGTGGGTGCGATGTTTCAGGGATTTTGCGAACGGATGTGAACTATAATATAGACCATATTGTTCCACTCAAATGTGGAGGCATTAACGATCCGATTAACCTTCAATTATCTTGTGAGCACTGCAATAAGTCCAAGGGTGCCCGAAGCACAAAGTTTAATAATATTGCATCGCCGTTCTGGTGCTTAGATGAATATGAACAGGAGTAGTGCGAGGTGAATACAATGGTGCAAAATGATCGAATCCAATTATTTGAGGACAAGCGCATTCGCACTGCGTGGGATGAGGAAAAGGAAGAATGGTACTTCTCCATTGTCGATGTGGTAGCTGTGCTGACTGACAGTCCAAATCCTCAAACCTACTGGCGCGTACTTAAAAAGCGTTTAAAGGACGAAGGAAATGAAACCGTTACAAGTTGTAACGCTTTGAAAATGACCGCTGCAGACGGCAAACGCCGTCTGACCGATGTGGCTGACACCGAGCAGATCCTCCGTATCGTCCAATCCATTCCCTCGCCAAAAGCAGAACCATTCCGCACCTGGTTAGCGCAGGTCGGCCGGGAACGCATCGAGGAAACCATCGACCCGGAGTTGACCATCGAGCGGGCGCTGGAAACCTATCTCAAAAAGGGCTATACCCGCGAATGGATCAACCAGCGGCTGCAAGCCATCCAAGTCCGCAAAGAATTGACCGATGAATGGGACGCCCGCGGCGTTCAGAAGGGCGTGGAGTACGCCATCCTCACCGACGAGATCTCCCGTGCATGGTCGGGAATGTCCACCAGGCAGTACAAAAACCTAAAAGGCTTGAAAAAGGAAAACCTCCGTGATAACATGACCACGCTGGAGTTGGTGCTGAATATGCTGGCGGAGGCAACAACCACGCAGTTCTCAAAAGATCGAAATCCGACAACTTTCCAAGAAAATCTGGCAGTTGCCAAAGCTGGCGGTCAGGTCGCCGGACGGACAAGAAAGGACATTGAGTCACAGTCGAATATGCCAGTCATCTCCCCAAAAAATGCAGTACAACTCAATCAAGTAATAACTGATTTGCTGGAGGATGCGACTTCAGATATGCCTAAAAAAATGGACGATAAGTAGACTTGGCCGTTCTTTGCAGCACATAGATATTTTCAAATGGCAAATGTAAAAATATCCGAATTGAAGCCACCTGACATAAAGAATTACCGGTATAGATGCGTCTGGCGCAAAGCCAGGCGCATCAACCGTTTCCGGGCTTTTTCGAGCCCGGATTTCTTCTTTTGAACCATAGATTTTTATGGAGGTTTCGGAGCAACTGACCGGATTTGAACCGGAGGATCTCATGTCTTGGACAGTTTCCAACCTCCAGCGCCCTTTTAGAGAGGACTTTTCTCTCAAAAAAAGCGGCATCATCGCAGAAAAAGAATCACAAATATTTGGGCGTCGTTTTGTCGGCTTTGACAGCTGAAAAAGCGGTGCCCTTTTTCAATTTCTAAAAGGGCGCTGGCTGCAGCGTCTGAAGCGGCAGGCCGGAGATGACCTCTCCGGCCTTATTTTTTTACAACAGGAGGATCGCTCACATGGACACCCAAAACACAAGCCGTCAGCTCCGCTACCTCGAAGAAGTCCGTATTCCCCTGCACCGTGCGGGATTTGGAACCCTGCCGGTGGAGGGAGAGCAGTTGCCTGTCCATTGGAATGGCACACCCCTCTGCCGCATCACCGGCAAGGGCAGCGTGTTCTATCGGCGAGAGGATGCGGACACGCCCCAGGCAGAGGATGCCCTGTATCGCGTCGAGGACATCGCCGCGAAGACGCTGGAGTATATGACCGCTATGGAAGCCGCCCCGCAGCTCAAAGCCAGCGGGCTGGATGGCGACTACCGCATCCTCGCTGACTTTGGCGGCACGGTGCTGGCGGGTACTCCAAGCAAACACGGCGTTCAATTCGTCACATGGGATTGGGACTATGACCGGACGGGTGTGGTACACGGACACTACTTCATGGAGAACTACGATGCCGCCAAGCGGGATTTCGCCACACGCTCCGGGCTTATCCAAAAGGAGCAGCTTTTCAGCCCGGAGCAGATGGCCGAGATTTATCGCTGCTGTGCGGACTCTGTAGACGGAGATTTCTTCGAACTCACGGGAGAGCAGGAAAAAATGATCCGCAGTGTTCAGCAGCAGATCGAGGAGTGTGTGCCGGATCTGGACGAGCGCGTCCGTCAGCAGGAGGAAGCATTGGAACGAGCATCACAGGAGCAGACAATGTAATACGACATGGCATGGGCCGGAGTTTTAGCAATAAGACTCCGGCCCTTTTTTATTTCCAGAAAGGAGAGGGATTATTTGACGCGATATTTTATGAAATTCACGCCCTTGTTCCCTGTGGAGGTGCAGATGATGACGCCACCCCGTCATCAGCCTCGCAGAAGCGGACGCATCCGCAGCAGCTTTCGCTAACGATCATTGTCGTTCTTCGAGGCCCGCACCAAAAGAACGCCTTTTTTGAGGTCGACATCTCCCACTTCAAGGTGTAGCACCTCTCCTGGTCTAAGACCACAGCAATACAAAATACGGAACAAAGTGGGCATATCTTCTACCATGCGGCTGGCTCGAATAACCTTTTTCTTGTAGCTCTGGCGGCGAGATAAGCGTTGCGCATCATCGATCCCGTAGTGCTCCTGTAATTTCAGTTGTCATCCTCCTTCACGAAGATGTAGATGCTGTGATTGGATGGAGAAAAGAGCGTTTTACACAAAGGGCGAGAAAGTGTCAATGAAATGGCACATAGCCCCCAGCAATAGCACGCTATGGCCGGGCATCGGATGCCCTGACTTTTAGCGTCCTTTTGAGGATACCCCGCCTCCGTCCGCCATCGTTACCCTCGAACATCCTTATGCCCACAGCGGTGTCGCTGTGGGCTTTTTTTGCGCCCTGTGCGCGACGCCGATGGAAATCTGATCTGCCTGACCTGCGCTGATTTCACCGATGAAGCAGAGTTTCGCCGTTGGAAGAGGTGGTCGGACCAAGACTTTCACGCAGAGGACAAAAGCGATGTGGAGGAAAGCGACCACACCACATCTATGGGCATGGTTTCGGAAGCCGCCCTTGCTGTTCCCAATGAGGAGGCTTTGGCAGCGGAAAGGCAGGTCAGAGAAGATCAGATTCGTTATGCGGAGGCAGCGGTTTCTGGAATCAGAAGCATACTGACTGGGGCACAGTTTTACAGACTCCGGCAGTATTGCATCGAAGGGAAAACAGAGAGCGAAATCGCCGAAGCAGAAGGTGTCACACAGCAGGCTGTGTCTAAATCGCTGGTTTCCGCTTTGAAAAAACGAGAAAATTTTTGAAAAGGGGTCCAAAAATGGTTGTGAAAAAGCCTGAAAAAAGATGATTGGTGAAGGGACAAGTATCCCCCATCTTCTGAACCTTGAAAACACCGCCCAGGCGGTCATATCCGGTGACTGGAATACCTTTGCTGACGGCGCGAGCGTCAGACCGGGTGCGCGAGGACCACCTGTGCGGAGCATTCTCCGCATATTAGGACGGCCAATGGAAGGTGCAGAGCGATACCCACCCAGGTCAAATGCAGCTTTGGCAGGCTGCTTCGCCATGACCGCGTCAGCTTACAATGATACTCCTGTACGCAGCTTCGAGAGAACCTCGGAGGGGTGAAACTCCCGTGACGCGCGCCAGCGCGGTTCCAGCCGCCGCCCTTGCCTGGGGAAGTAGTGTCGAATACAGGCAGCAACGCAAGAGCAAGAAGGCCGCTCCGCAAGGAGCAGTTCCGCCCCGATACGGAGCGGCCTCTTCTGCTTTGCGGCAGAAGTATGGGGATCGTCCACCTCCTCTTTCTCTTTTCCGCCATCCGTTCTCTTCTCTCTTTCATTCCTCTGAACGGCCTGCATTCAACCTCCCTCCTTATCCCCCCGGACGATCCTCATATTTGTGCCGCAAGGTACGACTCAAAAAATAGGAGGGCATTGCCATGAAAAAGAGTTCTATGTTTGAAAAATATCCCGATGTTGTTGAGGTGGATGACCTCCGCAAAATGCTGGGTGGAATCAGTCGACGACTGGCGTATCGCCTCTTGGCTGAACAGGAGATCAGATGCGTCAAGGTAGGCAGAGCCTACAAGATCCCGAAGGTATGCGTAATCGAGTACCTGATGGGCGAGGATATGTGCCGCATCAATTTATCATGAGCCGAATTGACAGATCGTTTAGAAAACAAGAGGTCGTTTGCCGAAAAGCGTAGAAAAGTCGAGTGGTATTTCTCCACTTGGAGTATAGCTATTCCCAACGCATTGTGGTATGTTTGGGATGTCAATGGCGGGCAATACGACTACCTGTTATAGAATAGGAGGACATTATGATAACAGGCTGCCTGCAGCAAAAAAACGGTTTTTACTATGCGGTTCTTTACCTGAAGGTCAATGGCCGCCGCAGATGCAAATGGGTACCCATGCGGCTTCCCGTCGAGGGAACCAGCGCACGCAAAGCCCAGAAAGCATTTGATGAGATCCGGCTCCAGTATGAGCGGGAGGAAGAAGAACGGCTGGATCGAGAGGCAAAAGCAAAGGAGCTCGCAGAGAACACGCATAGTAATACGAGGTTTTCTGCATGGTGCGGGATAGTGCATGACCGCAGCAGCCACAGAAGGCTTTGCCTTTCAGCGGGTAGTCCCGCTTTTTCTTGTTTGGCTGGGAAAAGCGGAGCTGGCTGGCCTGCACGGTATCAAATACGGCTTTCTCTACGATGGCCGGGTGATGGTCGGGGATGATGTACCACGATTCTCTGTCCTTCAGGCGGCTTCTGTTGCCGCCTACTTCGAGAACTGCCCGCTTGCCGATCACATACACGCCGGTGTAGCGTTCGTCCTCCAAAATGCGGAGAATGGTGGATGCACTCCAAATCCCGTGACAGCGGGAAATATCGTGTGTGTGATTGCCTCGCGCCGCTTTGTACTGGCCGGGGGTGGGGATGTTTCTGCGGAACAGCTCTCGCGTGATGGCGGTGGCGTTGATCCCCTCGGCGGCAAGCTGGAAGATAAGCTGCACAACGGCAGCGGCCTCCGGGTCAGGCTCCATTCTGCCATCGGCGCTTTTGCGATAGCCGTAGGGACAGATTTTGCTCTGATACTCGCCGCGCTGCATCTTGGCGTACTTGGCGCTCTTGGTCTTGATGGACATATCTCGGCTGTAATACTCGCTGATGAGATACTTGAATGCTACGTCCATGCCGCCGGTGTCACCCTTGAATTTGCTGCTGTCAAAATCGTCGCTGATGGAAATGAAGCGGGTATGGAACAGCGGGAACACGCGCTCGATAAAGTAGCCGGTTTCAATGCTGTTGCGCCCGAAACGGGAAAAATCCTTGACGATGATGCAGTCGATCTGATTGGCCCGCACCAGCTCTATGAGCTTCTGTACCTGCGGGCGCTCAAAATTCGTGCCGCTGTACCCGTTGTCGATGAACTCCATGGTCTCCGCGTTCAGGGCTTCGGGCATGGAAGCCACATATTCGTGGAGGACAAGGCTCTGATTTTCAATGCTCAGGCTGTCGTACTTATAATCTTCAATGGAGAGGCGGATGTAGAGGGCAATTACATATTTCTGCATTGTTCCAGCACCTCCGCATAGGTTTCAAACTCGCTCTGGAAGCGATAGCGCACCGTGATCTGCTTGTCGTGGGATACCTCGATGCGGTCAATCAGCCGCTCGATAAGTGCGCCGGTCAGCGCACGGTCGGTCTTGATCTGCGCGGCATCGTGTTCCAGCGCCCGGTGCTGTTCAGCTTTAGCATCCATCGTTCGCAGGCCGTCCTCCAACTGCTCCATTTCCACGGCGAGGTCGGCAATGCGGCTTTCGTACTTCTCCTTGTAATCGAAGTATTCATCCTTGGTGAGAACGCCTTGTACAAGATTTTCATACAGGCTCCGCACGATACCGCGAAGCCGCTGGATTTCCTGTTTGCGGTTGGTGATTTTCTCCCGCAGCGCGGCGCGGTCAGCGGCCTGCCGGGACAGCTCTGCAAGGGAGAGGGTATATTGCCCCAGCGCCGTATCAAGCGCGTCCTGAAGCATATCTGCCAGCATATCCAGCAACGCATCCTCGCGGATGGTCACGCTGGGGCAGGCATCCTTGCTGATTCGGCTCTTGCTCAGACAATGGTAGAAGTACACATCATCGGACTTCTTGCGGATGTTTCTCTGCCGGTGCAGGCTGCCACCGCAATGGGCGCAGAACACCTTGCCTTTGAGCAAATTCGGCGTGAAGGCTTTGACCTCTCGCGCCTTGGCGCGGCTGGCGGTCTGGTCAAGGATTGCCTGTACTGTTGCGAACTGCTCCCGGCTGATGATGGCTTCGTGAGTGTTTTGCACAACTGTCCATTCCTCGGCATCGGCCTTGACCTGCCGGTGATCCACGGTTTTGGTCTGCCCCTGAACGAGATCTCCGGTGTAGACCTCGGAGCGGAGAATGACACCAACTGTCCGGGTCTGCCACTTGCCGCTGCCAAGCAAATTCTCGTGGGTGATTTTACCCTGCATCTTCTTGTAGTGGCTGGGGGTGAGAATACCCGCTTCATTCAGCCGCACAGCGATGGTATTCAGGCCAGCGCCCTCGGAAGCCCAACGGAACATCCGCTGCACCACGACGGCGGCAACGGGGTCGATGATAAGCTGGTGGCAATCGTCTTCCGCTTTCAGATAACCGTAAGGAGTACGCGCACCGATGAACTTGCCGTCCTTCATGGCCTGCCGCTGCTGCGCCCTGATCTTGCGCCCGATGTCCAAAGCGTAGGCTTCGTTTATCATGTTCCGCAGCGGGATGATGATACCGGAATGGGCATCCTCCGGGGCGGCGGTATCGAAGTTTTCATTGACCGCAATGAAGCGGATACTGCGGATACGGAAATACTGCTCAATGTAGTAGCCGGTGTCGATGGTGTTTCGTCCCAAACGGGAAAGGTCTTTGACAATGACGCAGTTTACATGACCGGCCTCAATATCTGAGAGCATCTGCTGAAAGCCCGGACGGTGGAAGTTTGTCCCCGTCGCGCCGTTGTCGATGTAGGTATCGTACACGCTGATCTCCGGATACTGCTCCAGATAGCGGGCAATAATCATCTGCTGGGTTTCGATAGATACGCTGTGCGTGTGGGTATCCTCCACCGAAAGGCGGACATAAATCGCGGCGCGGCAAGCGGCGTCGGCCTCCTGCACGGCTACCGCAGCCGTTTCTTTTCTGCTTTTTCTCGCCATGCTCAGCCCACCTTTCTCTGTTCGTAATCTTTCTGCTGCGCTGCCAGCGTGAGAAGCTGCAACGCCTTTTTGTATTCGTCCTCATGGGTAAAGGTAATATCCAGCTCCTTTTTCCCACGGACGCGGATGCTCTGCACCATGTGAATGAGCGCCCTGCGGTCTAAGGTTTCCAGCGTGGAGAACTGTGTAAACTGCGAAATCCAGCGGTTGCGCTCACTTCGATTTTCCAGCACCTCCGTGAGCTTTTCCTTGAGAACGCGGACGCTTTCTCGGATGTCCTCGGCCTGCTTGGTGTACTTGGCCTTGTAGGAGGCGTATTCCTCCTTGGTGAGCATACCTCCCACAAGGCTCTCATAAAGCCTTGCCTTGAACTCCAGCACCTGCTCCAACCGGCGCTCGTTGTCGGTAATGTGGTCGCTGTATTCCTCGGCAAGCGCCTGATTGATGCTGGTCTGGTCAATGCCGGTCAGCAGCGCCTCCAGAGAAGCAATATTGCCGATATAGGCTTTCAGGCTGTCCCGCACACAGTCGATCAGGCTGCTTTCTTTCAGCATGACCGGATGGGCGCAGCCCTTTTTCTTGCCGGTGGGACAATAGTTCCTCTCCAAAAAGTCGTTGGTAATGCTCTGCAATCCCTTATCCTTGGCGGCAAGCTGCTTGACGGTCATTTTTCCGTGGGGATTGGCCTTGCTGTACTGATGCTTCTGGCGGTCGTTTTTCAGCTGCTCCAGCAGCTTGGCAATGGTGTCTCTGCGGCGGCGGTAGCCCTGCACGGCGCACTGATACTGCATTCGGCGCTCATGCTGCTCGTTGCTCC
>OGYK01001459.1_pt1 | contig 17210 bp, 14 predicted proteins | sample 1576501 | NCBI WGS metagenome assembly OGYK01 (sample SAMEA3541530, study PRJEB24748) | human gut metagenome | biome: human gut; feature: human-associated habitat; material: faeces | place: China | collected 2012
CAAAAAAAGCCGTTTTTTTCTTTTTTTTGATAGGAAAAAAGATTTTTTCATTTTGAAATCAAGGCAATTGCAGAATCGGCGGAAAAGCACTTGACAAAGTCAGAAAATTCGAGTATGATAATATTGTCAACGGAACACAGAGGGATTTCACCTCATGCGTTTCCGGCAAATGATTGTGACAAGGAGAGCCGACTTGAAGAACAGACAGCAGCAGGACGAACAGCATATGCCCCAGAAAGAGGGGGATATTTGCCGACAGATGCCGATGCAGAGTTCTCAAAGCGGTTCGAAGATGATACGTGAAACAAAGGCGTTTCCATGATGAAACCGGTACAAACAGACTGAAGCTTGTACAGAAAACGGTGAACCATGAAAATGCTTTTTATTTTTAGGAGGTAATTATCATGTCCAAAAATGTTGCTGAGTACTTTGCATGCGACGTCTTCAATGACGAAGTCATGAAGGCAAGACTCCCGAAGCCGGTTTATAAGGCAATGACCAAGACCCGCAAAATGGGGACTCCGCTGGATCCCACCTATGCAGATGTGGTTGCAAATGCCATTAAGGACTGGGCGATCGAGCACGGTGCCACACATTACACCCACTGGTTCCAGCCGATGACCGGTTCTACTGCTGAAAAGCACGATTCCTTTATCAGCCCCACTGACAACGGCATGGTAATTATGAACTTCTCCGGCAAGGAACTGGTCAAGGGCGAACCGGACGCTTCTTCTTTCCCGTCCGGCGGTTTGCGTGAAACCTGCTCTGCAAGAGGCTATGCCGAGGAGGCTGCCCGCGCCGAGGCCGAGGCCAAGAAGAAGGCCGAGCAGGAGCGCCTTGCTCGCGAGAAGGAGGAGGCTGCCCGCGAGGCCCAGCGCCGCGCCGTTCCCGCTTCCGACTCCGGTTCGCGCTTCCGTTCGCTGCTCGACCAGATCGCCGCACAGGAGACCGTGCTCAAGGAGAAGAAGGACGCCGAGGACAAGGCCAAGGCCGAGCGCGCCGCCGAGCGCGGTAACCGTCGTGGCGGCAACAATGACCGCCGCGGTGGCCGCCGTAACGATCGTAACGCCTCCGACAACAACTCCGAGCGCAACGCCTCCGAGAGCCGTCCGCACAGCCATCGCACCAACGCCAGCAACAACGTCGCTGCCGGCATGGACTTCCCCAACCCCGATAAGCAGGGCAAGGGCAAGAAGCGCAAGGGCGGTCACAACAACGAAGAGGACCACTACAGCCGCATGGCTCGCGAGGCCGAGGAGTACAGCCGCGAGAAGGTGCTCGAGGAGGCTCGTGCTGCCGTCGAGGAGGCCTCTCGTGAGTCCACCGGTCGCCGCAAGAAGCGCAAGGAGAAGCGTGAGCGCGAGGCTGCCAAGGCTCAGGAGGAGCGCAAGATCGAGGAGGCATTGGCCCAGGGCGTGAACCCCGAGGAGCTCGATGCCATCAAGGTCTCCCAGGGCGTTACCGTCCAGGAGCTCGCCGAGGCGCTCGACGTTCCGGCCAACGACATCATCAAGCGCCTGTTCCTGCTGGGTACGCCGCTCACCATGACGCAGTCCATGTCCGACGACCTCGTCGAGCTCGTTGCCGACGACTTGGGTCGTCAGATCAAGATCATCACCCCCGAGGAGGAGAACACCTTCTCGTTCTACGACGATCCCGCCGACCTTAAGCCGCGCGCACCGGTCGTCACCGTCATGGGCCACGTCGACCACGGCAAGACGTCGCTGCTCGACGCCATCCGTCACACCGGCGTTGCTGCCGGCGAGGCGGGCGGCATTACGCAGGCCATCGGTGCTTCGCAGGTCATGATCAACGACCGCAAGATCACCTTCATCGATACCCCCGGTCACGCCACCTTTACGGCTATGCGTGCCCGTGGCGCCAAGGTGACCGACATCGTCATTCTGATCGTGGCTGCCGACGACGGTGTCATGCCCCAGACGGTCGAGTCGATCAACCACGCCAAGGCCGCCGGCGTACCCATCGTCGTTGCCGTCAACAAGATCGATAAGCCCGGCGCCAACCCCGACCGCGTGCGTCAAGAGCTCACCGAGTACGGTGTCATCCCCGAGGAGTGGGGCGGACAGAACATGTTCGTCAACATCTCGGCGAAGCAGAAGATCGGTATCGACGATCTGCTCGAGACCGTGCTGCTCCAGGCCGATGTACTCGAGCTCAAGGCCAACCCGGACACCTTTGCCTCCGGCAACGTTCTCGAGGCCAAGCTCGACAAGGGCCGCGGCTCGGTCGCTACCGTGCTCGTGACCCGCGGTACCCTGCACGTGGGCGATACGCTGGTCGCCGGCCTCACCTACGGCCGCGTCCGCGCCATGCTCGACCCCAAGGGCCGCGCCGTCACCGAGGCCGGTCCCTCCGACGCCGTCGAGATCCTGGGCCTGCAGTCCGTGCCCAACGCCGGTGACGAGTTCCGCGTGTTCGAGGACGAGCGCGAGGCTCGTGCCCTTGCCGACGAGCGTTCGCTCAAGGCCCGTATCGAGGAGCAGAGCCGCGTCAAGCACGTCACGCTCGAGAACCTCTTCGAGACCATTGCCGACGCCGAGGTCAAGGAGCTCAACCTGATCATCAAGGCCGACGTCCAGGGTTCCATCGAGGCCCTTCAGGACTCGCTCGACAAGATGGATCAGTCCGAGGTCCGCATCAACACGATCCACTCCGCCGTTGGCGCCATCAACGAGACCGACGTCGTCCTGGCCGACGCCTCCAACGCCATCATCATCGGCTTTGGTGTGCGTCCCGACGGCAAGGCTCGCTCCGCTGCCGAGCGCGAGGGCGTCGAGATCCGTTGCTACGACGTCATCTACAAGTGCCTCGAGGAGCTCGACGCCGCCCGTATCGGCATGCTCAAGCCCACCGAGGTCGAGGTCTCCACGGGTACCGCGACCGTCCTGGACACCTTCAAGGTGCCCAAAGTCGGTATTGCCGCCGGTGTCCGTGTCGAAGAGGGCGAGATCGCCGCGACCGATTCCGTGCGTCTGGTGCGCGACGGCATCGTGGTCTTTAACGGCAAGATCGCCTCGATGCGCCACTACAAGGACGAGGCCAAGAGCCTCAAGAGCGGTTCCGAGGGCGGCATTGGCCTGGAGAACTTCCAAGACATCAAGCCCGGCGACCAGATCGAGGGTTATCGCATCGACCAGGTTGCCCGTACCGAGTAGGGGGTAGCGCTATGAAGCAAACGCAGGCAACCCGCCGTCTGGGCGAGCAGCTTCGCGAGAAGCTTGGTTATATCCTGCTCTTTGAGGTTTCCGATCCGCGTCTCGACCTGGTTACTTTGACCGCGGTCGAGGTCGCGGTGGACCGTTCGTTTGCGCGTGTGTACGTGTCGTGCGATGCGAGCCGCTACGACGAGGTCATGGAGGCGCTCGCAAGCGCCAAGGGCCGTATTCGCAGCCTGTTGGCTCGCTCGCTCGATTGGCGTGTCACGCCCGAGCTCGATTTTCGCATCGATCGTTCGACCGATGAGGCCGAGCGCATCACGCGTGCGCTGGAAAACGTTCCCGCCACGCTTGCGATCGAAAAGGACGAGGACGGCTATCCGATAGCGGATGCCGCCCAGGAGGCAGCTTTAGATGACTAATTCCGCCGACCTCGCCTCGTGCGAGTCTGCAGATATTCAGCGACGCATCCTCGAGCTCATCGAGGGTGCGTCCTCCATTGCGATTTCGGGACATACTTCTCCCGATGGCGATGCCTTGGGCTCCGTGTTGGGTCTGGGCCTTTCGCTCATGAAGTTTTTCCCCAACAAGGACATTGCGCTGCTGCTGGCAGACGATGATCCGGTTCCGCGCATCTACCGCTTTATGGAAGGCTCCGATCGCCTGGTACCGGCATCTGCGTATACCGGCAATCCGGACCTGTTCATCTCGGTGGACGTGCCGGTCGTCGAGCGTCTCAATAATTCCGCCGAGGTGCTTCGTCGCTCCAAGCATGTGGTGTGCTTCGATCACCATCCGGCGCGCGAGGAGTTTGCCGAGCTCAGCCTGAGGCGCGTCGAAGCTGCAGCCTGCGCCATGATCATCGACCGCTTCTTGGACAATTGCGGCATTGTCGCACGTGATGGCGTTGCAACCTGCCTGCTGTGTGGCTTGGTTACCGATACCGGCCGTTTTCAGTACCAAAACGCCGACGCCGCCGCGTTCCATGCAGCCTCGCGTCTGGTTGCCCACGGTGCCGATCCGGCGCGTGTGGCACTCGAGGTCTACCAGAGCATGCGCGTTGAGTTTTTGCACCTCAAGTCCATCGTTATGGGCCGCATTAAGACGGTGGCCCACGGGCGCGTCGCGTATAGCTACGCGTACCAGAGTGACCTTGAGGCGTGCGGTGTCACCTCGGATGAGTGCGACGGTCTGGTTGACGTGGTGCGCTCGGTGATGGGCGTCGAGGTCTGCCTGTTCCTGAAGGGCATTGAGGGCGATACCAAGGTGCGCGGCAACCTGCGCTCCAAGGGTGATCTCAACGTGTCCGAGATCGCTGCTGCCTTTGGCGGAGGCGGACATCCTGCTGCCGCCGGTTTCTCCAACAACGGAACGATTCTCGAGACGCTCACCGTGGCACTTCCCATGCTGGCCGAACTGGTAGGGGAGGATCCCGCTTCGGTGACCGTCGAGCTTTAACTTTTTGGATGGTACATGGCTCGTCGTACGCCTTCTCAACTGAATATGCTGCTCGCCGTCGATAAGCCGGTGGGCTGCACGTCCCACGATGTGGTCTCGCAATGTCGGCGCGCCCTCCATGAGCGTCGCGTCGGCCATGCCGGCACGCTCGACCCCATGGCATCGGGTGTCATGGTGGTGGGCGTGGGTCAGGCCACCCGTCTGCTGGGTATGCTCACACTCGATACCAAAAGCTACGTCGCCGACATTTCGTTTGGCGCCGAGACCAATACCGATGATGCGGAGGGCGAGGCCGTCCGCACCGTGGCTGTTGCCAACGAGCTCCGCGATCCTGCCTATGCCCGTGAGCGCTTGGCCGCCATGCTGGGTCCGCAGATGCAGGTGCCGCCGGCGTTTTCGGCCATCTCGGTCAATGGCGTTCGCGCCTACAAGTCTGCTCGTGAGGGCAATGCGGTGGACCTACCTCCGCGCCCTGTCGAGGTCTATGCCGCCGACCTGATCGCTGTGGGATGCGAAGGTGATACGTGTGTGTGGACCGTGGCGTTCTCAGTGAGCAAGGGTACCTATATCCGTGCGCTCGCTCGCGACTTGGGCCGCGCCTGCGAGAGCGCCGCGCACATTTCCGCGCTGCGCCGCACGGCCTCCGGTGTTGTTTCCATTGGCGCTTGTCATGCGGTCGAGGAGCTTTCTCCCGAGTCCGCGGCTGGCTTTGCCCTGGATCCCATTGCGGCCCTGGGCGCCACGCGTGTTGACTTGCCGGGCAATCTTGCCGACGATCTGCTCTGCGGCCGACGCATTCCCGTTGAGCGTGCGCTTGCCGATTTCGATGCCTCGAAGGCGCCTTTTGCGTTGGTGCTCGATGGGGGACTCAAGGCGCTCGCCCGCATTGAGAGTGGCCGCTTTGTCATGGAGCACGTGTTTCCGCAGGCAATCGGCGGTGTTCGATGATGTTGTCCGCTCGCGAGCTCGCGCGTGTCTTTTTCGCGGTCGAGTCGGACGAGGCTCACATCGTTACTGCCGATGCGTTTGATAAGTGTGAGCACCTGGGTGCTGCTTCGATCGCCATTGGCGTGTTCGATGGCGTGCACCGTGGACACCAGGAGCTCATTGCGGCGCTTGTCCGTGACGCCCGTGCCCATGGCTGTAAGGCGGTCGTAGTTACCTTCGATCCCGACCCGGACGTCGTGGTGAGCCCTTCGCCCGCTCAAAAATTGATGACGACGGCCGACCGTCTGCATGCCCTGGCTCAAACCGGGGTCGATGCGGTGGTGGCCGTTCCCTTTACGCCTGAGGTTGCGGCGCTTGACCATGTTGATTTTCTCTCGCTGGTGTCGCGTCTGGTTGACATTCGATCGATTCGCGTTGGCAGCGACTTTAGGCTGGGTCGTGGCGGTGCTTCTGGTGTTGCCGAGATGCGCGCCTGGGGTGCCGAGCGCGGCGTTGACGTATACGGGCACGACTTGCTTTGCGAGGGCGGTGAGGCCATTTGCGCCACCCGCATTCGTCATGAACTGGGACAGGGCCATGTGGAGCTTGCTGCTGAGTTACTCGGCCGCCCGTATATGGTGCGCGGCGGTGTTATTCGCGGCCGTCACGAGGGTTCTGGCATGGGCTTTCCCACGGCAAACCTACATGTTCCCGACGGCATTCTGGTGCCTGCCGATGGCGTGTATGAGGGCCTGGTGCTGGTTAACGACATCGTGTGGCCCGCTGCCGTTAACGTCGGACTGCCGCCGACGTATGCCGACGATGCGGCATCTGCGCATCTCGAGGCCAATTTAATTGGTTATACGGGCGACCTGTACGGCGCTTCCGTGTCGCTGGCGTTTACGCGCTGGCTGCGTCCGTCTCGCGTGTTCGATTCCCTGGACGACCTGATCGCGACCGTCGAGGGTAACATCGACGATATCCGTCATAACTTGGGTGAGCAGGGGGTGAGTATCCGTGATTAGCGATGAGGAAAAAGATCAGGTACGCGCGGCGTCGGACCTGGTTGCCATCGTGCAGGAAACGGTTGAGCTCAAGCCCCGCGGCCATGAGTTTTGGGGCTGCTGCCCGTTTCACGGCGAAAAGACCCCATCGTTTCACATTATCCCTGCTACGCAGGTGTGGCACTGCTTTGGCTGCGGCGAGGGCGGCGACGTCTTTACCTATATCATGAAGCGCGAGAACCTGAGTTTTCCCGAGTCGATCCGCTATTTGGCTGATCGTGCGGGCATTGAACTGCACGATACCGGTGCGCAGCGCGACCGCGGCACCAAACGCGCCCGTATCTACGATCTGTGCGCCGAGACGGCTCAGTTCTACCACACCATGCTTATGCGCGGTAAGGACAGCCGTCCGCGCGAGTACTTTGCCAGCCGCGGTATGGGCGGAGATGTCTGTCGCCGCTATTGCCTGGGCTTTGCGCCGGGTCGCAACGCGCTGGTATCGCACCTGTCTCAAGCAGGCTTTACCCCGCAGGAGATGATTGACGCCAATGTGGCCGTGAGCCGTGGGCGCGGGCAGCTCGCGGATCGCTTTTACGACCGTGTGATGTTTCCCATTTTTGACGAGCAGGGCCACAATATCGCCTTTGGCGGGCGCATTATGGGCGATGGTCAGCCTAAGTACCTCAACACCGCCGAGACGAGCGTGTTTCATAAAAAGCGAAATCTCTACGGCTTTAACTGGGCCAAAGAGTTTATCGTCGCGCAGGATACCGCCATCGTGGTGGAGGGCTATACCGACTGCATCGCCTGCTGGGAGGCAGGGATCAAAAACGTCGTCGCCACGCTGGGCACGGCGCTGACGGAACATCACGTTAAGACACTCACCCGTTTTGCCAAGCGCATTGTATATATGTTCGATGGCGATGCTGCCGGTCAAAAGGCTGCCCGTCGCGCGATTCAGTTTATCGAGCAGGATTCGATGGACCTGCGCTGCGTGGTGCTGCCCGACGGCAACGACCCCATGGAGTTCATCACGACGCATGGTGGCGAGGCGCTGCAGGCGCGCATCGACGCGGCCGAGCCCCTCATGGACTTTGTGTACCGTTCGCTGCAGGAGTCGAGCGACATTACCACACCGGGCGGTCGCGCTAAAGCGCTCGAGGACGCGCTGACGCTCATCTATCCGTTGCGCGACAGCTATATGATCGACACGTACTTTATCCAGATTGCCGACCTGCTTGGTTTGGATCTGGAGACCGTGCGCGCGAGTTCGGGCCGTGTGTTTCGCGATGTCGCCAAGCGCGAGGATGCCGAGCGCCGGCGTGAGCAGAGCTACGAGCGTCAACGCGCACAAGCTGAGTGCGCGGGCGGTTCGCAGGGTCGAGGCTCGGGCGGCGGTGCGGCCGGTGCGCGCAGTGCCGGTCGCGGTGCCTGGGCCGCGGGTGCGACGCCGCCGGTGTCCGCACCGGTCGAGGAGGACCCGTACGACTACGTTCCGCTTGATGCCTATGGGGCCGCGCCGGTGGAGGTCGACGAGGATCTGCCGCCAATCGATGTACCAGCGGGGATGGAAAGCGCTGCGCCCGTTGCCGATGGTTCAAGCGCGGCGGCAGCTCCATCGATGCCGATTGTTTTGACCGATCTGGAGCGGAAATCCCTGGCGGGGGAGCGCGAGCTGCTGACGATGCTCACGAGCTACCCCGATTTGTTCCGCACGTATGCCGATCGCATTTGTTCTATCGAGTGGGTCGACCCGCGTCACGAGTCCATTGCGTGGGCCGTACTTGCGACGCCCCCGGGCACCGATCCTGCGGCCTGCATGGATGCGGCGCGCGCGGTGTGTCCCGAGGCGGCGTCGCTTGTCAGCGCCGGGCGCATCTCGGCAACGAGTAAGCACCCGACCGAGACGAACATCGTCTTTATGCTCGATACGCTCGAGCTCTACACCATCAAACGTCGCATGCGAGCCGCGCAGGCCAAGTTGCGCCAGGACCGTTCACTCGATGATGAGGCCCGTCGCGTGCTGACGATGCAGGCGGTGCAAGATTCACAGCGCCAGCGCGAGCTCCAAAAGTCGATCGGCGGCGTGGCCGACCCGTTCCGTTTGATCGGTTTGGAGACCGCAGGTGCCGAACAGGCCTAGATGTTGTGGTCAACCAGCGTATTCTCGCCTATATCCTGTCTTTATTTTGGGTATAGACGTCTACGTGTGTGCTAAAGTATTGAGTCCTGTGGACTACGAAGGGAGAATCTGTGCCAAAAAAGACTGAGAGCACGGGTACTGGGCTGGAATCCTACGTTGCAAAGCTCATGGGCAACGGCTCAAACAGGACTTCGGTAACCGAGGACGAGATTCAGGTCGCCCTGAAGGATATCGATGTCTCTGATGAGCAGCTCAACGCGGTGTATTCCGCGCTGCGCAACAGCGGCATCCAGATTATCTCCGCGAGCGGAAACGACGACGCCCCGATGGACGTCGACGATGACGATAACGATACCGACGATTTCGATGACGACGACGAGCACGATTCCGGCTCGCTTGACGATCACGAGCTTAAGATGGCCCGCCAGGCCGATGCCGAGATGGGCTCTTCCAAGAGCAAGAAGAAGCGCACCGTGCGCACGTCCCGTTCGCGTTCGCGCGTGCGTGGCATCGATGCCTCCACGGTGATGCTGACCGGCGACCCGGTTCGTATGTACCTCAAGGAGATCGGTAAGGTCGACCTGCTGACCGCATCTGAAGAGGTCGATCTGGCCATGAAGATCGAGGCCGGTCTCGAGGCTACCGAGAAGCTCGAGGCTGCCGAGGCAGGCGAGATCGAGCTCACCCGCGCCGAGATGCGTCGTCTTACGCGTATCGAGAACGTCGGTCTTGAGGCCAAGCAGGCGCTCATCAGCGCAAACCTGCGTCTGGTCGTCTCCATCGCCAAGCGCTATGTCGGCCGTGGCATGCTGTTCCTGGATCTGATCCAGGAGGGCAACCTCGGTCTGATTCGCGCCGTCGAGAAGTTCGACTACCAGAAGGGCTTCAAGTTCTCCACGTACGCCACGTGGTGGATTCGTCAGGCCATTACACGCGCTATTGCCGACCAGGCCCGTACCATCCGTATCCCCGTGCACATGGTCGAGACCATCAACAAGCTCGTCCGCGTGCAGCGCCAGCTCCTCCAGGACCTGGGTCGCGACCCGACCCCCGAGGAGATCGGTGCCGAGATGGATATGAGCGCCGACCGCGTCCGCGAGATCCAGAAGATTTCGCAGGAGCCCGTGTCGTTGGAGACCCCGATCGGCGAGGAAGAGGATTCCCAGCTGGGCGACTTTATCGAGGACTCCCAGGCTATCGTTCCGCCCGATGCCGCCAGCTTCTCTATGCTGCAGGAGCAGCTCACCCAGGTGCTCGATTCGCTTGCCGATCGTGAGCGCAAGGTTATCGAGCTGCGCTTTGGTCTCGTTGACGGACATCCCCGCACGCTCGAGGAAGTCGGTCGCGAGTTTGGTGTCACGCGCGAGCGTATCCGCCAGATCGAGTCCAAGACCCTGGCCAAGCTCCGCCATCCGAGCCGTTCCAGCAAGTTGAAGGACTACATCGAGTCTTAGTAGTTACGGCGTTTTACCAAACGCCGTAACTGGCCGACGCTGCGCGGACACCAGAGCGACAACTTGTCATTCAAAGAGGACGGCATGACCAGAAGGTCTATGCCGTCCTCTTTTCATGCCAATTTGTTCGCTCTGGTGCCCGCTCGCTGGCATTGTCAAAACATCGGCGTTTCCGTTGCCGGTGCCGGCAGTTAGGCCGTCCCCAAGGGATCCACTCATTGGGGACAGACTTAAATGAGTAGTCGTTGGGGACGTTCTTGAATGACTAGTCGTTTAAGAACGTCCCAATGACTAGGTCGGAAAATTTCTTAAAAAAGTTCTTGCCCTTCGCCCAATCGTCCGTATAATAAACTTCGTTGCTTGAGAGCACGCACCTATTCCTCGGTAGCTCAATGGTAGAGCACGCGGCTGTTAACCGCGCTGTTGTAGGTTCGAGTCCTACCCGGGGAGCCAGGTTGTAAAACCCGTCGCATATGCGGCGGGTTTTTTCATGCCGCGATCGCCTGTGGCGAACGTTACCGTATCAACATTTCGTGTCGAGGATGTAATCGTGAACCCCGCCGCCTTAACATGGCGCGGTCGTTGTAAAATGATGGAATGATTGCTCCCACGACATGGTGCCGCGAGCACCAGAAAAGGAGATTCTTGTGTCTGAGACCATTAACGGCAGCCTGAGCGTCTCGAACGACGTTATTGCCGATATTGCCGGTTATGCTGCGATGACGTGCTACGGCGTCGTCGGTATGGCCGAACAGCTGCAGGGCGCCGAGAGCGTGCGCCTGCTTGCCGGCCAGCGCCTCCGCAAGGGCGTGCTTGTTTCCGCCGACGAGAACGGCCTTACGGTCGACCTTCACGTCGTGCTCGAGAACGGCGTCAACATGAAGTCCGTCTGCCACAATCTTTCGAGCTCCGTCGCCTTCACCCTTCAGGAGATTGCCCAGATCGATCCCGCCAGCCTTAAGATCGGCATTCACATCGACGCGCTCAAGAGCCGTCTGAACTAGCATCCGAATACGGAGATTTCACCACTCATGATTGCAAAGACCATTCGCACCTGTTTTCCGATCGCTGCGGCTGCCGTTTCCGAAAAGGCCGAGGAGATCAACAAGCTCAACGTCTTCCCCGTACCCGACGGCGACACCGGCACCAACATGTCGCTCACGCTCGCTTCGGTGACCAAGGAGCTTTCCGCCCTTCCCGCCGATGCCGACATGGAGGCCATTGCTGGCGCCATCACCCACGGCTCCCTGATGGGCGCCCGCGGCAACTCCGGTGTCATCACCTCGCAGATTCTGCGTGGTGTGGCCGAGGGCCTTGTCTCTGCCGATGAACCCATTACGTCCGCCAATATCGCCTTCGCCTTCCGTCGTGCCGTCAAGGTCGCCTTCCAGGCTGTTCGTAAGCCCATCGAGGGCACGATCCTCACGGTCCTGCGTGATGTTTCGACCAAGGCAGACGAGTGCGAGAAGAAGAAGTTCTCTGCCGAGGATGCGCTCGACGCCATCGTCGTCGAGGCCTACCAGTCCGTCGCCCGCACGCCCGACCTGCTGCCCGTCCTCAAGGAGAACGGCGTGGTCGACTCCGGCGCCTTTGGCTTTGCCATCTTCTTGGAGAACTTTGTTGCCGCTGCTCTTGGCCGCAGCACCGTGGTCGAGGATTTCTCCGCCACGTTTGATTCCGCTGGCTCTGCACGCGACGCGGCCCTCGATCGCGTCGAAATTGAGGCCAACGACGACTGGGAGGGCTCGGAGTTCCGCTACTGCAACGAGTTCCTCTTTAAGGCCGACGCCCCGTTTGACGAGGACGAGTGCCTTAAGTTCCTGGGCTCCATGGGCGACTGCGAGCTGCTCGTGGGCGCCTATCCCGACTACAAGATCCACGTGCACTCCAACACCCCCAACCTGGTGCTCGAGCACATGCTTCAGCTCGGTCAGATCTACGAGGTCTTTATCCACAATATGGAGATGGAGGCCCACGACCGTACCGCTAAGATCCACGAGGACCAGGAGAAGGCCGCCGAGCCCGCGAAGGCCCTGGGCTTTGTCGCTGTTGCCGCCGGTTCCGGCGAGGCCGACATCCTCAAGTCCCTCGGTGTCGATGTGATCGTGTCGGGTGGCCAGACCATGAATCCCTCGACCGCCGACCTGCTGGGCGCCGTCGACCAGGTCAACGCGACCTCGGTCATCATCCTGCCCAACAACGGCAACATCCGCATGGCTGCCGAGGCCGCTGCCTCCGCCTGCACCGACAAGAAGGTCGCCGTCGTTCCCACCAAGACCGTCCCGCAGGCCTTCTCCGCGCTGTTCGCGGTCCTGCCCGATTCCGAGCTCGAGGACGCCGTTGCCGCCATGGTCGACGCCATCAGCGAGGTTCGCGATGGCGAGGTCACCCGTGCCGTGCGCGATTCCAGCGCCTCCGACGGCTCGCCGATTCACTCCGGTGACGTCATGGGTATCATTGCCGGCTCCATCGACGTGGTCGGCTCCGACGTGAAGCAGGTCACGCTCGACTGCATCAACCGCATGCAGGAGGAAGAGGAGGGCGACGCGCTGACGATTTTGGCCGGTGAGGACCTGTCCGATGAGGCCTTCCAGGAGATCGTCGACGCCATCGAGGAGGCTCAGCCCGATCTGGAGATCGACGCCCATCGTGGCGAGCAGCCGCTCTATCCCGTGATCTTCTCGATCGAGTAGGCTCTGCCTATGTCCGAGCTGTGCTCCGTGCCGCGCGTCTCGGAGCGTTTTGCCCAGAGCAATGCGCTCGACGAGGATATCGCGCGACTCAAATTTGTTTCGGGTAAACGTGAGGAGGCCCTTCGCCGTCTGGGAATTCGGACGGTGGGGGACCTCCTTCTCCATATTCCTCATCGCTACCTGGACTTCACTCGCTCGTGGTCCATTGAGATGGCGCCCATCGGCACCGTGTGCACCATCATCGCCACGGTCGATCGCATCGTTCAAAAGCAGCCCCGTCCGCGTATGCAGGTGACTGAGGTCTCGCTCGTGGACGAGACGGGCGTGCTGCAGGTTGCCTTTTTCCGTCAGCCTTGGATTGCCCAACAGCTTAAGCAGGGCGACCGCCTGGCCGTGATGGGCAAGGTCGAGTTTGCCTACGGTTTTAAGCAGATGGCCTCGCCCCACTTTGAAAAGCTCGAGGACGGGCGTGCCGCGGGTACCATTTTGCCGGTCCACTACGTGAGTGATGGCGTGAGTCAGGCATGGATGCGTCGTATCGTGAGCAGTGCGCTCGAAGTGGCTGCCAATCCGTTCGATCCCATTCCCGCGCCACTGCGCGCAAAGCGGAAGCTCATGAGCAATGCCCGTGCGCTGCGCTCGATCCACTTTCCCTCGAGCATGGCCGAGCGCGACATCGCACGCCGGCGTCTTGCGTACGAGGAGTGTCTCTGCTTGCAGCTCGCTCTGCGTCTGCGCAACGATGGCGGTATGGTCGACGTGGTGCCTTATGCGCATGTCGCAGGTGGGCACCTGGCTGCGCTTAAACAGGTCCTGCCGTTTTCGCTGAGCGATGAGCAGGAGGCTGCATTTCAAGACATCCTCCATGACATGTGCGATGGCGGGCGCGTGATGAACCGCCTGCTGCTGGGCGATGTCGGTACCGGTAAGACCGCCGTTGCCGCCTGCGCGTTGGCGGTTGCGGCCGATAGCGGCACCCAGGCCTGCGTTATGGCGCCCACGGGCGTGCTGGCGCGTCAATATGCCGATAAGACCGGCTCCTTGCTCTCGCAGGCTGGCATGACCTGGGCGCTCCTGACGGGCGCCACGCCATCGGCCGAGCGTGATCAGATTCATGCTCGGCTCCAGTCTGGCGAGCTCGACGTGCTTTTTGGTACCCATGCGGTGCTTTCGGAGAACGTCACGTTCAAGCATTTGTCGCTTGTGGTGATCGACGAGCAGCACCGCTTTGGCGTGGGCCAGCGTAACGCTCTGCGCGCAAAAGGCCCGGGTGCCGACTTGCTGGTCATGACTGCCACGCCGATCCCGCGCACGCTAGCGCTTTCGGTGTACGGCGACCTGGATACGAGCATCATCCGCCATCGTCCCGTTCCGGGTGCCGGCGTGACGACGCGCGTCCTCACCGAGTCGAGTCGCGACCTGGCCTATGGCGCCATTCGCGAGGCGCACGAAAAGGGGCAGCAAGCCTACGTGATCTGTCCGCTCGTGGAGCCGAGCGATTCGGCCGATGAGCTCGAAGACGTACCCGGCATCGCTCGCGACGACGAAGGCCGCGTGACCGTGCCCGTGCCGTTGCATGACACGGCGACCGAGCTCGATCGCCTTCGTCTGGCATTACCGGGGCTTACCATCGAGCGTCTTCATGGTCGCATGCCGGCGGGGGAGAAGGACCGGGTCATCGATGCCTTTAAGCGTGGCGAGATCGATGTGCTCGTCTCGACTACGGTGGTCGAGGTGGGCGTCGACGTGCCCAACGCCACCGTCATGGTCATCGAGAATGGCGAGCGCTTTGGGTTGGCGGCCTTGCACCAGCTGCGCGGGCGCGTGGGCCGCGGCAGCGTGTCGGGTACGTGCCTGGTCATGACGCACTCCAAGGGCAACGGCGGCGCGTCGGCGGCACAAGAACGCCTCCAGTCGCTCGAGAAGACCTCGGACGGCTTTACACTCGCCCAGATGGATCTGCGCCTGCGCCACGAGGGCGAGATCCTGGGTTACCGCCAGCATGGCGGCGTGACCTTGCGCTTTGTTGACCTCGATGCCGACGGGGAATTGATCGAATGGGCCCATTTGGACGCGGTCGAGCTCTTGCGGTATGCTTGCAACCTTGACTCCGTGGCGACGCGTCCCTTGCGCGATGCGGTCGCCACGCGGTATCGACACATCTTTAAGGAGGTCAGCGGAGGATGAGAATCATCGGCGGCGAATGGCGCGGTCGTAAGATCGAGGAGCCACGTGGTCGCGATGTCACCCGCCCCACGACCGATCGCGTGCGCGAGGCGTGCGCATCTATGGTCATGTCGGCATTCGACTTCGATCTGGACGAGGTCCGCGTGCTGGATGCCTTTGGCGGCTCCGGTGCCTTGGGCATTGAGATGCTCTCGCGTGGTGCCCGCTCGCTCACCACGTTCGAGATCGATCGCAACGCTGCTCGTCTGATTACCAAGAATATCGAGTCGCTGTGCCGCGACCGTGCGCGTTGGCGCGTGGTGAGCGGCGACGTGCTGGCAAGCGCTTCGCGCGGCCGCGTGCCGGGCGGTCCCTTTGACCTGGTCCTGCTCGACCCGCCCTATGCTTATGGCGCCGAGCCGGTCGAGGAGCTGCTGCAAAACCTAGCTCAGCAAGGCTTGCTGGTACCGGGTGCCTATGCGCTGTTCGAGCACGCTGCCGCCGATGCGGGTGCGCATCCGGCAGGTTTTGAGATCGTGCGCGAGAAGCGCTACGGAATAACTTCGGTCGACCTGCTTCGTTGGCTTGGTAACGGCGAGGATGATGGCAACGATAGCGACGCACCCACGGAGGATGCTCATGAGTGACACCATTAACCGCGTAATCGTCCCAGGCACCTTCGATCCCATCACGTTTGGCCACATCGACGTGATTCGCCGTGCCCGCCGCATCTTCCCCAGCGTGATCGTGGCCGTTGCCGAGTCGCAGGGAAAAAACGGCGTCGGCACCACCTTTATGCTCGATGAGCGCGTGGCGCTGGCCCGTGAGGCGCTCGGTGATATTGACGGCGTCGAGGTGCTACCCTTCACCGGCCTCTTGGTCGATTTTGCCCGCGAACAGGGAGCAGGAGCCGTGGTCAAGGGTCTGCGTGCTATGACCGACTTTGAGTACGAGCTGCAGCAGGCCGACCTCAACTACCGCTTGGATAACGAGCTGGAGTCCATCTTTGTCATGAGTGCGCCGCAGTACGGCTATATCTCGAGCTCGGTGGTTCGCCAGATTGCCTCGCTCGGTAGCGACGTCTCTATTTTTGTTCCGCCCAATGTGGTCAAGGCGCTCAAACATCGCTTTTCGTGACGTTTTTTAATGCCTGGTGGCATGTGGTAAACTAACACGATGATATGTTACCTATGAAAGGAGACCGGATGCCGGGCGAGAATTTTCCTGGCGACAGGATCGTGAGTCTTGTCGACGAGCTCGAGGGGCTCATCGAAGAGGCTAAGACGCCGTTCGGCAAGAACGCCCAGATGAAGGTTATCGATGCCGACGTCTTCTTTAATATCCTCGACGAGATCCGCATGAGCTATCCCGAGGAATGGCAGAAGTCCCGCCGTATCCTCAAGGAGCGCGAGGAGCTTATGGCTTCCGCCGCCGCTCAGGCCGATTCCATCATCGCCGATGCTCAGCAGCAGGCCCTCACCATTGCCGGTGAGCAGGAGATCGTCCGCTTAGCGCAGCAGCAGGCCGACGATATTCGCGACCGTGCCCAGCAGTATGAGCGCGAGACGCGCTATGCCGCCGAGGATTACGCCGAGCAGGTCTTTACGCACCTCGAGGAGAACCTCAAGAGCCTGACCGGCACCGTCACCCGTTGCCGTCAGCAGCTCAACGAGGGTGCTGCCCAGCAGAACGGTCAGTGGTAATGGCTGAGTTCCCGAGCGTTACCGTCGATCTTTCCGAGCAGCTCGAGTTTCCCGGAGACTCGTACCCGCTGACCGGTAAGGTCGATGTTGCCACCTATACGGTGGGCGAGAAGGAGTACCAGCTACAGGACGGCATTGACTACGATGTGGTCTTTACCAATGCCGGCACCGGTGTTCTGCTTACGGGCATGGTCCGCGCGCACGCAACCGGTGAGTGCGACCGTTGCCTGGAGCCCGCTTCGTTTGATATTGCCGGTGAGATCGAGGAATTCTATCTCTTTAACGAGCCCGAGGACCCCGAGGCCTACGAAGATGGCTACGAGCTGCTGGGTGAGGATCGCATCGTCGATTTGGGTGAGCCCATCAACGACGCGGTCGTCATGGACACACCGTTCGTTGTTCTGTGTAAGCCCGATTGCCGCGGCCTGTGCCCCACCTGCGGTATCAATCTCAATGTCGAGCAATGCGATTGCGCCGCCCAGGCGG
>OGYK01001460.1_pt1 | contig 17204 bp, 18 predicted proteins | sample 1576501 | NCBI WGS metagenome assembly OGYK01 (sample SAMEA3541530, study PRJEB24748) | human gut metagenome | biome: human gut; feature: human-associated habitat; material: faeces | place: China | collected 2012
ATCTGTAATTATGTATATGAAGGCAGTGAACTTCCGGCAGATTATATCTGTCCAATCTGCGGACATGATGTCAGCGATTTTGAACCGATTTTTGAAAATTAGTGGTAATGATTCATTGATCTTGTCGTGTAGTGAACAGATGTGAGATCAGGAATAATTATAAAATGAAGATGAAAAGAAAAGGAGATATGGAATTATGAAATATGTATGTGATTTATGTGGATGGGAATATGATGAAGAGCAGGGATACCCGGAAGGCGGTATCGCACCTGGAACAAAGTGGGAAGATGTACCGGAAGATTTTGAATGTCCTCTGTGTTCCGCAGGAAAGGATCAGTTCTCTGAGGAGTAAAGAAAAAATTACTCTATAATTGAATTTTATGTAGAAAATGCAAGAGTCCAATATAATGTACAAAACAGAACAACAAAATAGACAGAAAATTTATTTTATAAAAAGTTGTTGACAGACAATAATGAACGTGATATTGTATGCTTGTACAAAATAATAGACAAAAACAAAGAGCAAAGGTGCTTACATTTCGTAGTAGCTTTGCTCTTTTTGTTTTTGTTTATTATAAAAATTTTTCAGCGCGCGATGTATTTGACAATTAGTTGAGATTAAGGCAACTGTGAAACAGCTGCAGATTCAGGAGGATTTGACAATGAGATTAAAAGACACAGGATTAACAGCACAGGATATCAAAGACAAAGTAAGCAAATACATGATCGAGACTTATGAGCGTTTCGATTTTCTTGCAGAGACAGCCGAGGGGATGTATCTCTATGATGAGAATGGAACACCATATCTTGACTTTTATGCAGGAATCGCAGTAAACAATGCGGGAAACAGAAACCCGAAGGTTGTAGCAGCAGTCAAAGACCAGGTGGACGATATAATGCACACATTTAACTATCCATACACCATTCCACAGGCGCTGCTTGCTGAAAAAGTATGTAAGACACTTGGAATGGACAAGATCTTTTATCAGAACTCAGGAACAGAGGCCAACGAGGCAATGATCAAGATGGCGCGTAAATATGGTATTGAGAAATATGGTCCGAACAGATACCACATCGTTACAGCAAAGGATGGTTTCCATGGAAGAACATTTGGAGCAATGTCAGCAACAGGTCAGCCGGGAAATGGATGTCAGGTTGGATTCGGACCTATGACTTACGGATTCTCTTATGCACCATACAATGACCTGAAAGCATTCAAGGATGCATGCACAGAGAATACGATCGCAATTATGATCGAGCCTGTACAGGGCGAAGGCGGAGTTCATCCGGCAACACAGGAATTTATGAAAGGACTTCGTGAATTCTGTGATGAGAAGGGAATGCTCTTACTTCTGGATGAGGTACAGACAGGATGGTGTAGAACCGGAGCAGTTATGTCTTATATGAACTACGGAGTAAAACCAGATATCGTATCTATGGCGAAAGGTCTTGGTGGCGGAATGCCAATCGGAGCAATCTGTGCAACAGAGGAAGTATCCAAAGCATTTACAGCCGGATCACATGGAACAACATTTGGAGGACATCCGATTAGCTGTGCAGCAGCACTTGCAGAGGTTGGAGAGCTTCTTGACAGAGACCTTGCAGGAAATGCAAAGAAGGTCGGAGATTATTTTGCAGCGAAATTAGAGAAGTTGCCACATGTAAAAGAGGTAAGACATCAGGGACTTCTGGTTGGTGTTGAGTTTGATGATACAATCTCAGGAGTTGATGTAAAACATGGATGCTTTGACAGAAAACTTCTTATCACAGCAATCGGAGCACATATTATCCGTATGGTTCCACCACTGATTGTCAGTGAAGAAGAGTGTGATAAGGCAGTTGAGATTATCGAAGAGGCGGTAAAAGCATTATCATAAATAGAGAAGAAGTATAGAAGACAAGGGCGTCACGAGAATGATCGTGCGCCCTTTTTCTTCGTGGTTTCTGGAATCGTTGAGACGATAATGAAATGCTGTTCACTCTCGTGTAAATCAGAAAAATCATTCAGATGATTTGTATGGGAGTAAGCAGCAGAAATAGAAGAGAGGGTGAATGATATGGCACATCTAGTTATTACAATCGGATGCGAATACGGTGCAAAGGGAAACCAGATTGGCCGGAAAGTCGCAGAAAATCTAGGAATTAAATTTTATGATCGAGACACAGTGGATCAGATCATAAAAGAAGTCGGAATACCGAAAGAGATTATGGAGAAAGTTGAGGAAGGTGTTACAATCGCAGGAAAAGGAGCGGAAGGAGATGTTCGTGGTTCTTTTTCAAAATATGCAGATCTGACAGATCGTGCGATGCATGTTCAGAAAACGATTATACGAAAACTTTCGGACAGAGAATCTTGTGTGATCATCGGGCGATCAGCAGATTACATTTTGAAGGAACATCAGCCAATTCTCAGAGTATTTATTTATTCTCCAAATGAAGTGAGGATTCATAACGTAATGAAGAGTCACAATCTTTCAGCAGACGATGCAAAGCTTCTTATCACAGAAAAGGATAAGAGGTACCATAAACGTCACCTGGCACTGACCGGAAGCAACCGTGGTGACCGTCATAACCGTGACATGCTGATTGATAGCAGTCTTCTGGGAGTAGATGGAACTGCAGAGTTGATTGAAGATGTAGCAAAAAAGATAATGAACAAATAGGAGGGAACAGGTTATGACACAGAAAAAATCAGAGTTTAACAAAGTATTGAATGCCTGGGACATCCTTGTAATCGCCTTTGGCGCTATGATTGGATGGGGCTGGGTTGTATCAACAGGTGGTTGGATTGAAAAAGGCGGAGTTATCGGAGCTGCACTTGGTTTTGCAATCGGTGGTATCATGATCTTCTTCGTGGGTCTGACATACGCAGAGCTGACAGCAGCAATGCCACAGTGTGGTGGAGAGCATGTATTTAGTTACCGGGCAATGGGGGCAACGGGATCTTTTATCTGTACATGGATGATCGTACTTGGATATGTCAGTGTAGCATGTTTTGAAGCTTGTGCATTTCCAACGATCATTACTTATCTTTGGCCGGGATTTTTAAAAGGCTATATGTATACAGTTGCAGGATTTGATATCTATGCATCCTGGCTGATCACGGCGATCGTAATCGCATTTTTAATTATGATGATCAATATTATCGGTGCAAAGACAGCGGCTATTCTGCAGACAGTTCTGACTTGTATCATCGGTGGCGCAGGAATCTTACTGATCGTTGCATCGGTGATCAATGGAACAGTTGACAATCTGGATGGACAGATATTTGCAGGAACTACAGCAGGTGTGAATATCAAAGCAATCATCGGAGTTGCGGCAATGTCACCGTTTTACTTCATTGGATTTGATGTTATCCCGCAGGCGGCAGAGGAAATCAATGTTCCACCGAAAAAGATTGGAAATATCTTGATTTTATCTGTAGTACTTGCAGTTATCTTTTATGCATTGGTTATTATAGCAGTTGGATTCGTTATGAATCCTGGAGACATTATCGCGTCACAGGAAGCAACAGGACTTGTAACGGCAGATGCGATGGCAGCGGCATTTAATACGAAAATCATGGCAAAGGTTATTATTGTTGGAGGAATGTGTGGAATCGTTACATCCTGGAACTCCTTCTTACTTGGTGGTTCCCGTGCAATGTATTCCATGGCAGAGTCTTACATGATTCCAAAATTCTTTGCAAAATTACATCCGAAGCACAAAACTCCTGTAAATGCTTTGATCCTGATCGGTATTCTGACAATGCTTGCTCCGTTCGCAGGAAGAAAGATGCTTGTATGGATCAGTGATGCCGGTAACTTCGGATGCTGTTTCGCTTACTGCATGGTTGCTCTGTCCTTTATGATCCTGAGAAAGAAAGAGCCGGATATGTCGAGACCGTATAAGGTTCCATGCTATAAATTCTTCGGAACTATGGCAGTTATCATGTCAGGATTTATGGTTGCAATGTACTGTATTCCGGGAAGCGGTGGAAACCTGATCCTTCAGGAGTGGCTGATGGTACTTGGATGGTCAGCACTTGGTGTTATGTTCTATGTTGTATGTAAAGTGAAATATAAAGAGTCCTTTGGTACACTTGTTGAGATCATCTCTGATGAGGATGCAGCAACTCTGATGCCGGAGGCAGATGAAGAAGAGCTTGATAAAGTGATCGATGCAGCAATTGATCGTGTACTGATGCAGAAAAGTGATTTGATTGGAGGTACAGTTTAATAATGAATGAATTTAGTTTTTCAGTTCCACAGAATATTACAGTAGGAAAGGGAAGCCTTGCAAAGCTTCCCGAGATTGCTAAGAAGTCAGGCGGTTCACGTGCATTTCTTATGTCCGGACCGCATCTGGCGAAGATGGGGCTTGTGGAGAAGGCGGCAAATTCTTTGAAATCTGCAGGGATTTCCGTTGATACATTTACAGATATAGAAGGAAATCCTTCTGTTGAGACAGTGGATAAGGCAACAGCAGCATTCAAAGAAGCAGGCGCAGATTTTATCGTTGCATTTGGAGGCGGTTCTCCGATGGATGTGGCAAAAGCAGTCGGTGTTACTGCAAAATATGGTGGAAGCATTACAGAATATGAAGGTGCCCACAAAGTTCCGGGACCGATCATTCCATTGATCGCGATACCAACAACAGCAGGAACAGGTTCTGAGGTGACCGCATTTTCAGTTATTACAGATCACAGCAGAGACTATAAATTGACGGTATTCAGTTATGAAATTCTTCCGGTATATGCAATCCTGGATGCAGAACTTTTGACAACAGCTCCGGCAAGCGTTGCAGCAGCATGTGGAATAGATGCATTTATCCATGCGGAAGAAGCATACATTTCTACTGCGGCATCACCGTTTTCGGATGCGATGGCAGAGAAAGCAATGAGTCTGATCGGTAAAAATATCCGTCGTTTTGTTGCAAATCGTGGAGATATCGAAGCAGCAGAGTCAATGCTTGTCGGTTCACTTTTCGCAGGAATCGCCTTTTCATTTGCAAGACTTGGAAATGTACATGCAATGAGTCATCCGGTCAGCGCATTCTTTGATGTACCGCATGGAGTGGCCAATGCAGTATTGCTTCCGGTGATTGCAGAGTATAATGCACTGGCTGACCATGGAAGATATCTGACAATCTATAATGATATCAGTTCGGTTCCGGCTTACGCAGAAGAGTTTGAACCAATGATGCTGGTGGATGCGATTCGTGAATTATGTGAGGAGATTGGAATTCCGGCAAATCTGACAGAAGCAATTAATAATGCCAGTAAGACAGGCCCGGTGAGTGCAGAAGAGATTGAGAACAAGATTGAAGCAATGGCAGTGGATGCCATGAAGAGTGGAAACATTGCAGTGAATCCGAGGTCTTCCAGACAGTGTGATATTGAAATGTTGTACAGAAAAGCGTTGTAAGGATGAAGTAGATGGACTATTTATCACATAATGTATCAGAAAATTTGAAGAAAATTCGTAAAGCAAAGGGAATGAGTCTGGAATTTGAGACAGACCAGCCACATGTGTACCGGAATCAGGGAAAAGAAAAGGTATGTTGTGTGTGCTTCTTCCTGGATTATACGAGAATAATATAAAAAAGAGATTTTAAATATAAAAAGCAGGTGGTAGAATAAACACAGAACTATTCTATCACCTGTTTTACGTTACGAAAGAGAGGAAGAGAAACATGTATCAGGCAGCAAATGACAGATATGAGAAAATGGCTTATGTACGTTGCGGAAAGAGCGGATTAAAACTCCCGGCAATTTCACTTGGATTGTGGCACAACTTTGGAGATACCGGTGTTTACGAAAATATGAAAGAAATCCTTTTCACAGCGTTTGATAATGGAATCGTACACTTTGATCTGGCAAATAATTACGGACCTGCTTATGGAAGTGCGGAGAAGAATTTTGGTAAGATTCTGAAAGAAGAACTTGGCGTGTATAGAGATGAGCTTCTGATCAGCACAAAGGCCGGTTTTGATATGTGGGAAGGCCCTTATGGAAACTGGGGAAGCAGAAAATATCTTCTTTCCAGTCTGGATCAGAGCCTAAAGCGCATGGGGCTTGATTATGTGGATATTTTCTACCATCACCGGATGGATCCGGAGACTCCGTTGGAAGAGACAATGGGTGCACTTGCAAGTGCAGTTCAGTCAGGAAAAGCACTTTATGTGGGTCTCTCAAATTATGATGGTCCAACATTGGAAAAGGCAGAAGCAATTTTAAGAGATTTGAAGTGCCCATTTGTGATCAATCAGAACAGATATTCTATCTTTGATAGAACAATTGAGAAAAATGGATTGAAAGACACTGCGAAGAAGCTGGAGAAGGGAATTATTGCATTCAGTCCACTGGCGCAGGGACTTCTCACCGACCGTTATCTGAAAGGAATCCCGGAAGACAGCAGAATTATGACGGACGGTCGTTTCCTGAAGAAATCTGCTTTGACAGAGGAAAAACTTGTGAAGATCAGAGAACTGAACGGACTGGCAGCCGGAAGAGGTCAGACATTGGCAGAGATGGCATTGAGCTGGATCTTGAAGGATGGTATTGTAACAAGCGTTCTTGTAGGTGCATCAAAACCGGAACAGGTATTGGATAATATCAAGGCAATACAGAATACAGAATTTACAGAAGAGGAGCTCCGCAAGATTGATGAACTGTCGCTGGACTAAGCAGTAAGTTTGTTCATCATGTACTTGTTTTAAGCTAGTTGCCACTTCTAATCTGTGTTATACTGGATAAAAATGAAAGTTGAAAGAGGAGATTTTACTATGGATAGAATAGCAAGCTTTACAATCAATCACCTGGATCTGATGCCGGGTCTGTATGTTTCCAGAAGAGATGCCAAAGGAGACTGTGTGACAACGACATTTGACTTGAGAATCACAGCACCGAACAGGGAACCGGTAGTTGACACTCCGGCACTTCATACGATCGAGCATCTGGCCGCAACATTTCTCCGCAACAGTGAGAAGAAGGATGACGTGATCTACTTTGGACCAATGGGCTGCAGAACAGGATGTTATCTTGTAATGTTCGGTAATCTGGATTCAGAGGATGTTCTTAATCTGGTTCTTGAGATGTGTGATTTCATTATCGGATTTGAGGGAGAGATTCCGGGAGCTGCACCGGAGCAGTGTGGCAACTATCAGGAGCAGAACCTTGATATGGCGAAGTATTATATTAAGAAATACAAAGATGCATTGGTGAATGACCGTCATCTTGTATATCCAGAGTAGAAGGTCTTTATCAGAAATAAATTTTTAATCAGATCTCTTGAAATGAACAGAAAAAGGGAATGGGTTGAAGTTTTCAGTCCATTCCCTTTTTCATGTAAAAATCTAGATTAAGCAACTTGATTGTAACGATTTTCCAGAAAATTTATCTGTTTATTCATCCTGAACATCTAACGTATTTGTATTCAGGTCGTATGTTACAACATCATCCCAGTTTCGCCGAAGGACAACCTCAGCAGTCAGATCAGTATTGTTATAATTGATGGACCACTGTGTATTACTGGTTATTTCGACTGGATTTGGATCTTGAGAGGCAGCTTTCAATGCATTCCAGGAAGTTGTGTTTGTGTGTTCTTTTTCTGTTTCAAAAACGTTAAGAACCGCATCGTAACGTTCTCTTCCATGTCCGTAAATCCCATTTCTCTGGTTTGGGGCAACCTTGTCTTTATATAGAATGAAAAAGTTGGTAATTGCTTCAGATTTCGTATCTACAAGTTCGCGGGTATTACTGTTGCAGTCATACTCAATGACGCGTCCATCTCCGTTGGCATCTGTGATATAGAAATGATAATCTCTGCCGGAGGATGCAAACATATCGTAACTCTTTAGTAAGGTAACGGCCTCTTCTGTTGAAGCAGCGCGGTCAAGTACAAGACGAATTGCAAGAGTAGTGGAAATCGTAGGTTTTCCTGTATCCTGATGAACAGGGTCACTGTCCAGCGTCAGTACTGCAATAGAAACACCTTTTTCATTCATACCGTCGAGACAGATGAATGGAGAAGTTAATGAAGCAAGTTTTTTCTTTACATTCTCATCAGGAATGTTGGCAGATACATTATCAAGTGCTGCGAATGCAACAGATTTATATCCATTTTTCGGTGTACAGTACACGAGCATTGCGGAAGTATCTTTTTTAAAATCGTAATTACGACCCATATGAATATCACCGTCTGTATCAGTCATTGTAAATGCAGTACAGCCAAATTTCGGGGCTTTGATCTTGACCGGAAGAAGAGGGAGTGCTTCCTTCAGAATTGCATCGATCATACTCTGATCATCTGTGATGCCGTAGTTGATTACATCATCTAAATTATAATCATATTTCACATCCATTCGATACAGGTTATAGCCATCGTCATAAGAACTTATCTTTTGAATGGAAGACATTGTGCGAAAACGTGTGAAATAAATTCCTGTAAAGATTCCGATACAAAGCAGAAGAAATACAAGAAGAACAAGAAGGATTCGTGTTACATATTTTTTCATAGAGGTTCCCCCTTTCATGATGTGTACCCAGGGTATGCTTATTTCAGCATATAAGATTTTAATTGCCCACGGGTTTCAATCCCCAATTTGTTAAAAATGCTGGTCATGTGCTGTTTTACTGTCCGCACATTCATATGCATATAATCAGCAATCTCATTGTTTGTCCAGCCTCTGTTAGCAAGCATTGCAATTGAAAATTCAGTGGTTGTCAGATTGTCGGCAACATCGTCCTGTGTTGCCGGATTATGGATTCTTCTCCAACCATAACTGAACTGATAGGTGATGTTTATGATACGTTTATAGTCATCGGGATAATCTGTTTTCAGACAGGTTTCAATCAATCCTTGCAGCAGACCGTGATGTTCGCCGATTCCCTCAATCAGTCCGTCAGGACGGGCGAGAGTCCAGGCGTTCATAAAATGTTGTCTGGCAAGCTCCTGTTTCCTCAGATTCATCGCATCCATTGCGCCCATAAGATTCAGGTAGATCATAGCAATCGGATAGACATCCGTGCTTAACATCAGACAGGCATGGACAATCCCAAGTGACTTTTCATATTCCTGGGAAAGATAGGAATTATGAGCCAGGATATAACCTCCCCACAATCTCATTCCAACAGGCAGTTCAGAGAGAGAGTCTGACAGAGGAGGAACATCTCCGACTGGAAGATGAAGGAGCGTTTGTGCGGCAACGGTTGTAAAAATTGCGAATGCGGTAGTCTTCCGATTATCTTCCTTTTTCAGAATCTGATCTAAGTTCTCTTTCAGACTTTTCAACCCTCCGGTTGCAGAGTTGATTCTATTGAGAGAAAGATTGGCAAATGTATAGATCAGGCAGGCAGAAAGCCGGAGCGTGGGATCAGGATGACTCAAATATAATTCTGCAAGATCAACGGCTTTGTCATGTTCGCCAGTGAAATAATAGTACTCGCAGTAGGCCATTTTCTGCATGTCCTGATTTTTCAGGTTTTGGATAAAATTCAGACACTCTCCCGGCCGGAAAGCAGTGCTCATAAGTAGCATAGGCAGATATCCGGTGTCTTGAGGTTCTTTATGAAGTCCAAGAATATAATCAGTGGATACATGGAATTCCCGTGCTAATTTTATTAAAAGATCACTGTTGATCGATTTGGTGTCGCCATTTAAAATCCGGCTGATCTGTGAAGGAGCAACGCCAAGGTGCAGCGCAAGCTCCTTGCGGGTCAGCTGATGTGTATCGCATAACTGCTGGATGCGTTCACCAGGAGATACCGTAGTTCCGTTCTTGTTTTCAACCATGGTCATCACCTTCTTTCCAATCATCCAGATATTTACCAGGCTCTCTTAAGTGACTTTATTGTAGCACGGGAAATAGATTGTGACATCGTTCATTTATGAAAAAGATTGGTTGCGTTTTTGCAAATAATAAGGGATTTTCAATGAGATAAATTGCAAAAATGCAAATTTAGTTCTTAAGCAATTCCGCATTCTTATGAATTGTCTCATTAACAATATTCTCTACATAACTTCCGATATGTTTTTTGACATCCTTATCCAGTTCATTTGGATAGATCGGAGTACCGTATTCGAGAACAACATGTGTTTTCTTGATCTTTGGAAAATGATTTTCGAAAATTTCAGCAGTATTATTCATAGAAATCGGTACGATCGGACAGCCGGTTTTTGTGGCAATCTTGAAAGCACCTTCTTTGAAAGGAAGAAGACTTAATTCTTCACCTTTATTTCTTGTACCTTCAGGGAAGATACAGATAGAGATACCGTCCTTTACATAATCGATTGCCTGCAGGATTGTCTTAAGGCCTTCCTTTGGATTCTCACGATCAAGGAAAAGACAATAGACAAAACGCATCCAAGTAGAAAGAAGCGGAATCTTTTCCATCTCTTTCTTTGCCACATAACCTGTAAGATTCCTGCATCTGCTGTAAGTGAGCAGAATGTCAAAGAAGCTGCGGTGGTTTCCGATAAAGAGAACAGGTTCATTCGGTACATTTTCTTCACCGATCACGGTAACTTTCACACCGGTCATTTTCAAAATCACTTTAAATCCCCACTGGACAATACGCAGAGAACTGATGTCACGCGCATGTGGGTTGAATTTACCGATCAGCCATTCCACAAAGAAAACAGGAATAGAAAGAATCAGGTAAAGAATTAGAAAAATTGCAACAAAAATAAATCGAAACATATAATATCCTTTCTTTATCTTAAGAATAATAGAGTCGCCATAATATAAAATAACTACTGGCGCATGTAGCTTTATTATACCGTAGCAGCATAAAAAATACAACTGATGCATAGATTGAAGGGAAATAAAAAATCCGGATGGCGTTACTGTTTACAGTATCTGGAATATTGTAATGAAAAATAAAAAACAAAAGGGCATTTTAGCTGTGTTTCTACTGTGTGTCTGTTTTTTTATAAGCGGATGTATTACCAGGATTGAGAAAGAGCAAAAACGAAAAGATCTGGAATATATTCTGATCGACCAGGAGCATCTTCCGGAGGAGATGACAGAAGTGCTCGGTCAGTTAAAAAAGAAAGCATTTCATTTTGTTTATTCGGATCAGGGAAAGACATATCTTGCAGAAGGATACGGTGCATGTCCGACAACGGGATATACTATTGAGGTAAAGGAACTTTATGAAACGGAGCATGCAGTTTGTTTGCATACAAGTCTGATGGGACCGGCAACTGGTGAAGAGACGAAAGAAATCACGACATTTCCATACATAGTCGTGGAAATCAGTGGAACAGAAAAAGAGGTTATGTTTGATTGAGGAGGAGCAGGATGGAAATTGTGAAGAGAGCGATACGTCTGATGCATGAGGGAAAATGTATTTACGATCAGTTTCAGCTGGACGAAGATTATAACGTTCCGGATGCAAAGGAGGATGTGGGAAATGTAATTGAAGGGATAGTCTGCGTGAAGACGGAAGACATGAAGCTTGTAGAAAATTATCTGAAAATCAGTGGAAAAGCTCAATTTAAGATTTTGTACATGACAGCCTCTTTGGATCCGCAACCGGCAGTTTTAGAAGGAAAGCTTCCATTCGAAGAGATGGTATATGTAGAACAACCGGGAGAGGAAGAATATTTCCTGAAAAATCTCAGAACAGAGTTCAGTGTATCAATGGTGCATTCCAGAAAGCTAAGTCTGCATCTGCTGACAGAGCTTGAAATTGGAAGAACCCAGATGATAAGTGAAGAAGTCACGGAAGATGTGGAAAGTGAGCATGCAGTTTATAAAAAAATGAAAAAGTTTCGTCTGCTTGGATTGTCAGACACAAAAAAAGACACTTATAGAATAAAAGAAGAGATTACATTACCGGGAACGAAGGAGAGTATCAGCCAGATTCTGTTATCCGAAGTGAACGGTAGAAAGTTAGAATTACGCCCGGGGACAGATGAGGTGACAGTCAGAGGAGAACTGCAGGTGTTCTGTCTCTATCTGTCAGAAGAATTGAAGGCAGACTGGGTCAGCCAGGTGATTCCATATGAAGGAAAACTTCTTTGCAATGGCCTGACAGAAGGAATGTTCTATTCTGTGGAACATACGCTGGAGGATACACTGGTTGATATCCGCATGGATGAGGACGGCGAGATGCGGATCCTTGGGATTGAAGGGACATTACTGCTGCGGATGAACTTTTACGAAGAGCAGGAGATGGAGTTGTTAGAAGATATTTACTCTTTGCAAGAGCAGTGTATTCCGGAGAAACAGGAGACGATTTTTGAAGAGCTTTTAATGCAGAACCAATCCAGATATAAACTAACGGAACGGCTTTCACTTCCGGAGTTAAAAGATGATGTACTTCAAGTACTCTGCAGCAGAGGGGAAATCCAGATAGAGCATACGGAGTATAAAGAAGAAGGAATCCAAATAGAAGGAATCCTGCATCTTAGCTTTCTCTACCTGAGAGGGGATGATGCAAGACCATATGGAAGCTGGCAGGGAATGATACCATTCCAACATCTGATCGAATGTTCCGATCTTCCGGAAAATGTACGTTGTACGATGAGTCACCATGTAGATCAGATCCAGGTGTCTATGGCAGGCAGTGAGGCTGTAGAAGTAAGAGCAATTCTTGCATTTGATGCATTCTTACGGCGGGAGGTAGAACTTCAGACAATCGTATCTGTCCTGGAGAAACCGCTGGATCTTGAACAGATGGATAAGAGGCCGGGAATCGTTGGTCATATTGTGCAGGAGAAAGAAGATCTCTGGGAGTTGGCGAAACAGTATATGACTACAGTTGAGGGGATTATGAATGTAAACGAATTGGAAAATGAAAATGTGAAAATAGGGGATAAATTGTTGATTTTTAAAGAAAATATGAGTATACTGTAAGTACTATGTATACAAGATACATTTGTGTAAATTTTCACATCTAGTTCTTTGGAAAACAGCGATGGAGGCACATAGGATGAATCAAATTGAATTAAAAGCACTTGCCAAGATTAATTTAGGCCTGGATGTGCTTGGAAGACGCGAGAATGGATACCATGATGTCAGAATGGTCATGCAGTCTATTTATCTGTATGATGAAGTGAAGATTGCGAAGAAGAAAGAACCTGGAATTACACTGACAACAAATCTGAAGTTTCTTCCAACCGGGGATGGCAATATCGCTTATAAAGCAGCGCAGCTTCTGATGGATGAATTTGATCTGAAAGAAGGGGTTCAGATCACACTGAATAAGCACATTCCGGTAGCTGCTGGTCTTGCAGGAGGAAGCTCAAATGCGGCAGCCGTTCTGTTTGGAATGAACCGGTTGTTTGGGCTGCACCTGACGCAGCAGCAGTTGATGGAACGTGGAGTGAAGCTTGGAGCAGATGTTCCATATTGTATTATGCGCGGAACTGTTCTGGCAGAAGGAATCGGAGAAGAGTTAAGCGTTCTTCCGGCAATGCCGAAATGTACGGTACTGATCGCCAAGCCTCCGATCAGTGTTTCAACGAAGATGGTGTATGAAGCACTGGACTCCAAAGAGATTGTCGAGCATCCGGATATTGACGGAATTCTGGAAGGACTTCGGAAGGGAGATCTTCACAAGGTCGCAGATTCTATGGGGAATGTGTTAGAGGATGTGACAATACCGATGCATCCGGTGATCGCGGATATCAAGCAGGTGATGCAGGAGTGCGGAGCAATCGGGGCAATGATGAGCGGAAGTGGACCGACTGTGTTTGGTCTGTTTGAAAACCGGGCATCAGCAAGAGAAGCACAGAAGATGATTCGGGACAAAGGTCTGACAAGACAGGCATACGTAACGAATATACACAACGTTAGGAGGAAGTAAAATGGGAACTGATTTTGAAGTAACAATGAATGAATATCTGCCTCTGAGAGATGTGGTATTTAATACATTGAGACAGGCGATTCTGCGCGGAGAACTGAAACCGGGAGAGCGTCTGATGGAGATTCAGCTGGCGAATAAGCTGGGTGTGAGCCGTACACCGATCCGTGAGGCAATCCGTAAACTTGAGCTGGAAGGTCTTGTCCTTATGATTCCGAGAAAAGGTGCGGAAGTTGCAGAGATCACAGAGAAGAATCTAAGAGATGTGCTGGAAGTGCGCTGTGCGTTAGAAGAGCTTGCAGTACAGCTTGCATGTGACAGAATGGATGAAGAAGGAGTGCGCGAGCTTCGTGCAGCAGCAGAGACGTTTGAGTCTATTCTCAACAGTGATGATATTACACAGATCGCACAGGCAGACGTTGCATTTCATGATATTATCTACGCTGCAACAGATAACCGCAGACTGATCCAGCTTCTGAATAATCTGCGCGAACAGATGTACAGATACAGAATTGAATATCTGAAGAAGAAAGAATGCTACCCACAGCTGTTGAATGAGCATCAGACAATTATTGATGCGATTGCCGGACATGATAAAGAGTTGGCTACAAAGTTTACAAGCCAACATATTAAGAACCAGGCAGAAACGGTTGTTGGCACTATCCGTGAGAAAGAAGAAAATGCTTAAAGAATAAAGAATGTGCCTCGGCACATTCTTTATTGTATATGTATGGAATTCATTTTTGTGGAAAGACTCCATGTATGAACAAAATTGATTTATCATGTTACTGTTCATAGATGGAGGATGATATTATGAAGAAACGGTTTGCATTGATCAGAAGAAAGTTGAAATCTGCCCGGGAAGAAAAACTGTCGGGAAGAGTAGAGATTTTTTCAGTGGCAGCGGGGCTTCTGATCGCTGCTTTCTTCACAGGAATGATATATACAAAACAGGAATTATATGCACAGGAAGAAACGCAGAAGCATCTGGCGCAGGAAGTGTTTCGCTTTCATGTGTTAGCGAATAGTGACAGCGAAAAGGACCAGAATCTGAAATTGCAGGTAAGAGATGCAGTATTGGATTATATGAAAGAAGAATTATCAGAAGAACCGGAAGAGAAACAGTGTCTTAAGCAGACTGTGCAGTGGGCACGTACACATACAGATGAGATTCGTGCAATCGGAGAAAAGACAGTTGCGGCGGCAGGAGAAGATCAGAGTGTGAATGTGGCTGTGACAACCTGTTACTTTCCTGACAGGACTTACGGTGATGTGACATTTCCTGCGGGAAATTATCAGGCACTGCGGGTAGAACTGGGAAGTGCAGAGGGACATAACTGGTGGTGCGTGCTTTATCCGAATCTCTGCTTTCTGGATACAACGAATGCGGTGGTTCCTGACAAAGGAAAGAAGCAATTAAAACAGGTACTGACGGAAGAAGAATATTCCAAAGTGACAGCGAATACAAAGTTTAAGATTGGCTGGTATTTTTGGAAATAAGAAATAAAAGAGGTTAAGAAAATGTATGAATTTGACAGCAGAGTACGTTACAGCGAGGTAGATCATCACGGTACGATGACCGTTCCGGCGTTGATCAATTATTTTCAGGACTGCAGTACCTTCCAGTCGGAGGATCTTGGAATTGGTACAACGGTTCTGAAGGAAGAGAAAAGAGCGTGGCTTTTATCTTACTGGCAGGTGATCCTGAATCGGAAGCCGGAGCTTGGTGAGAAGATCACAATCGGAACATTTGCAACAGAATTCAAGGGATTGTTTGGAAACAGAAACTTTTATATGAAAGATGCAGATGGAAAATATCTCGCCTGTGCGAATTCAGTCTGGGCATTTATTGATACAGAGACAGGAAGACCAACCAGGCCGCAGCCAAAGGATGTTCAGCTGTATGGAGTAGAAGAACCACTTGATATACCATATGAGGGAAGAAAAATCCGACTTCCGGAAGAGACAGATGATCTGGAAGCATTTCCGGTCAGAAAGTATCATATTGACACAAATGAACATGTGAACAACTGTCAGTATGTGCAGATGGCATTGGAATTTCTTCCGGATGATCTTCAGATTGCACAGTTGCGTGTAGAGTATAAAAAGGCAGCTGTACTGGGGGATATGATCTACCCGAAGCTGAGTAAAGAAGCAGACAGAATCGTTGTGGAACTCTGTGACGAACAGGCAAAACCATATGCAGTTCTGGAATTTAAAGAAGAAATATAAAAGAAGAGATAGAATAGAAAAACTCCCGGATGTTCCTACAGAAATTTCTGTGAACATTCGGGAGTTTTTTGTTGCGAACAAGTAACGTTCGCAGGTGATATTTACTTATCAAGACTTGCCAGGACATCTTCCAGAACATCCTCAACAGAATCAGTTACTTCATCCGCATAGTAGGATACACCAGGTGCACTGTTTGACATTGCGTAGCTGTGACCGACCAGTTCAAGCATTTCCAGATCATTCTGCTGATCTCCGAATGCCATACATTCTTCTGGTTTTACATGGAATAATTTCATCAGGTTAGAAAGAGCAGCACCTTTATTTGTTCCCGGAGCAATGAAGTCAATCCAGATATTTCCGGAAGTAACAACCTTAATCTCTGCACCGAACATTTTCTGTAAGTGTTCTAAATATTGCATGATTACTTTTGTGTCATCAATCATATTACAGATTGCAATCTTGAGAAATGGACCTTCGATTTTGCTTAGGTCGTCTACAATTTTTGTTGTGTTCTGCATGACATTTACAATATGATTTACAAAAGCTTCATGATTATCTTCGATCAGACAGGCATCTTCTCTGGAAATGAGAATATCAAAATTCGGTGATTTTTTCACTTCATCTATAATGCGGCAGGCAAGGTCATCTGCAATTATTCCGCGAGAGATTACCTTTCCCTGATGAATACAGATGGAACCATTTTCTCCAATATAGGAAATCTCGTCCTTAATCTCAGAAAACAGTCTACGCTCATTATCATACTGGCGTCCGCTTGCAGCAACAAAGTGAACGCCTTTTTGTGTCAGTTCATGAATCAGTTCTATGGCACGAGGAGTCAGTTTCTGTGCTCCGTTATGAAGAAGCGTACCATCAAGGTCGCTTGCGATTAATTTGATCATATGTAAAATCCTCCTGATTTTTCAAACTCTGTTTACGCAAAAAAGTTTAACATCATCTTTCGAAAGAATCAAGAAAGTTATTCTGCAATCACTTCTTCAGCACGTTTCAGTGCGGCACTGATATTCGGCTGGAAGTTCTCTTTTCCAACCAGCTCTGTGAATCCGGCTTTCTCCATAACTTTCATTGGCTGTTCGTTGACGTGGGAGAAGACAACCGTAATTCCCTTTGACTCACAGACTTCTACCAGATCAACCAAAGCATTCATAGCAGTACTGTCCAG
>OGYK01001466.1_pt1 | contig 17132 bp, 26 predicted proteins | sample 1576501 | NCBI WGS metagenome assembly OGYK01 (sample SAMEA3541530, study PRJEB24748) | human gut metagenome | biome: human gut; feature: human-associated habitat; material: faeces | place: China | collected 2012
CTGACGGGGATACCCTGCGAAATAGGTTCATGGTAAGTATCTGCGATTCGAGGTCGACTGCGAAGGCAGAAAACTGCGCGCCGTCGAGCGCGTGCGCACCGCCGCCCCCTTCATCAAGGGCGAGGTGTTCGCCAGGCGTCCCCTCTCGCGCAAGTGGGTCAACATCTTCGACGGGCTCCTTTCACGATTCAATTCGGCCCTTAAAAGCATCGATCAGCTTCTCCGCCGCCGCTCGCAGCTTTGTCTGGTTCTCGCCGCTGGCCTTTGCGATCAGCGCGATCATATCGTTCAGATTCCCCTGCACGGTGTCAAATACGATCTTGAACTGTGCCACCGTCACATCGCTCATCTCCAGCTTCCGGCGCGCCTCCTGCAGCTCCAGCTTCAGTCCGTCGCGCTCCTTTGCCACGTCGGCCGTGGCGGTTTCCAGCTTTTCCTCGGCAGCCTTGGCCGCGGCCTCCGCCTGCTCGCGCGCCTTTTCTGCCTTCTGCAGCTTCTTCCCCAGCCGCTCGAGCTCTTTCTGCGCAGCCGCCTTTTCTTCCTCGCGCGCCTTGGCCACAGCGCCCTCGTCCACCTGCACGGCCACCTCGACCGGCCGGCTCTCCAGCGTGCGGACATTTTCCTGCAGCGCCCGGATCTGCGCCTGTGTCTCCGCCAGCTCCCGGCGGCGTGCCTCTGCCTCCTGCGCCGCCGTCTCTGCGTCTTTTTTCAGCCGCTCCGCCGCGCCCATCTGCTCGGCCAGCTTTTTCTCGTACAGATCCCGCTCGGCCTCGGCATCCTTCCTCGCCTGGATCAGCTCGTCCAACTCCCGCGCCGACATGTGCTCCACATCGTGCTCCTCGGCGAAGCTCTCCCGCTCGCTTTCCGGCAGCGCGAGCAGCCGCAAAGCATTGGAAATGCTCAAATTATTCAACGTTGGGTAATTTGATTCCGCCCCAAAAAGGGTCTGCTGCTGCGCCCCGTATTCGCGGTACAGCGTCATAAAGCGCGATGCCGTGCTCTGGCTGAACTCCGTCTGCGCCTTCAGGTACGGCAGCCACTCCCCGTGGCCGATCATCTCCTTCACTTCACACAGCCGCCGTCCTATCTCGATGCCGAACCACAGCGTCATCTGCTTTGCCTGCGCCGTCAGGCCGCGGATCTCTGCGCCCACGGTTTCCGGCGTTCGCTTAATATCCAGTTCATTCATGCTGTTTTCTCCTTTGCTTCCGCAATTACCGGCCGCCCCTTCTTGTCTCGGCGGCTGCCGTTGTGTACCCATGCAAGCCACGCATCCAAAAACCACCCATACCGCTCCCCCGGGTCCTGCGCATGGGTATAGCCCTCGTTCTTGTATCCGTGGATCTGGCGGATCGTATCGCTTCCTGTCAGCTCGATGGTCATCCATGGGCGCTCCGGCCGCTTCTCGTGCCGCAGAAACAGGATGGTCGTCTTCCCCTCGATATGGCGCGCGGCATAGCCGCCCACACAGTGGTGCAGCGTCTTGCCCTCGCGCACGATCTCGCTGCCGCCTTTCGGCACCACGATGCGCAAGCCGCTCATGGCAAATTCGTACTTCCGGCACAGCTTCTTGTACCGCTTCGCATAGGCCGCGCTGACCGCTTGGTCTCTGCGCATACCCAGCAGCTCGTCCGCCGCGTCGTGCCGCTCCCGCAGGTCCTTCGGCATGGCCACCGTCGCCTCTGTCAGGTCATAGCCCAGCTCGCGCGCCATGCGCAGATAGTCCACCCACAGCTCCACGCGCGTCTTGGTCTCGGCATATCGTGCCGCCTTTTCCAGCTTCACGCCGGCCGTCTCCGCGCACTCCTTGCACGCTTCCACCATCCGTCCCCCGCCGAGCTGCCGGCAGAGATGGATGTACACATCCGGTGTCAGCTCCGGCGCGGTCTCCCGCCAGCTTCTCAGCGTCTCAAAGTCTCCGCCAGACTGCAGCCATGCGCGCGCCTCCTGCTTGCTCATTCGCATAAAGTCTGCCGGATTTCGCGCACTCCAGTTCAGGATCCGCACGTTTTTCACGCCGCTCACCACAAGCTGTGTCACCGCGTCCCCGAGGCCGAGCTTCACGGCCATTTCGATCTGCGGACACATCGCGTAGGCAGCCAGATAGGTCACAGCCCACTTCACCGGCTCTTCTTCCCAGCTTTGCGCGATCTCGTAGCGCATCCAGTCCTCGAGCTGGCAGTAGCGCCACGCTTTCGTCTCGCTCAGCGCATCCGTGCCGATCACGGTATAGTCGCCCTGATAGCACGCCCAGCCCATCATGTTCGGCTGAAACGGCTCTGACACTGTGGCCTTCGCCTTCCAGTACGGCAGCGTCCACTCTCCGCAGCTCCATTCCCGCGTCCGCTCCCACATCTGCACCGTCCCCGGCGCGAGATAGTAGGCTTTCTGCCCCCAGCAGTTCATGTCGTAGTAGATGCCGTCATAGATCAGGCCCTTCGTGTAGCTGATCTCAATCTGCATCGCCTCGATCAGCAGCGCATCGCCGTCCCTGCGCAAAAATGCCACGTGTGTTTTTTCCCGCAGGGAACGCATCTGCTCGCCGTATTTGCCGATTGCATTCCACACGGCCACCTGCCCGCAAAACGGGCAGTTTCCCTCGCTACCGTGCTTCGGCCCGTGCTTGCCGATGATCCCATGCTGGCGGCAGCACGTTGCCCATGCCTCGCGTTCGTTGCCATAGGTCTCGAAAAACACGTGCGGTGTGAACAGATCATGCACTGCGTCCTCTTCCTCCTGCGTTGGGTAGTGCCAGAACTTCGCCAGGATCTCCTCGTGCCGCTCTGGCAGCAGGTTGCATTTCAGATACCGCATGGCTCACACCCCGAAGAAATCGTCCAGCTTCAGCAGCAGGCCCTCCGGCTTCGCGTCATCGCTGCACAGCCGCACGTGCATCTGCACCTCGATCTCCGCGCCCGGGAAGTAGAACTGCACCGCCCGGCGGTACGCCTCAATATCCGATATGCTCCCGCCCACGCCTTTGGCCACGGCCTGCATACACTCCGGGAAGCTCCCGCCCTGCGCCACGGCCTGCGCAAACTCGCCGTCCTCTTCGCAGAACTTCTCCAGCGCCTCGCGCACGGCCGGCGCCATGGCGCGTTCCTTGTTTCCGCTCAGCCCCTTGTCATCGTGCAGGCGCTCGATGGCTTTCTCATAAAATTCGTTCATAGCTATACCTCTCTTTCGCTATCGCTTTTATCCTGCGTCGCCGAGAAACCGGATCACGCCCTGGCGCATCTGCACCCGGTACGGCTCCAGCTCCACGGCCGTCATGTACTTATGGCCGAATAGTTCTTTCATGTTCTGCCAGTCCTCCCACATGACACGATACACTGCGCGCCCGCGCAGGCACACCAGCACAAACGCCAGTGCGCCCATATTGGCGTGCGATTCCAGTGCACGCGCCTGCTCTTCCGTGACCGCACTTTGCAGGATGCGGTCTTTGTCCGTGGCCTTGGCCTCGAACACTACGCTGCTGCCGCCGCATAGCGTGCCCTGAAAATCCGGCTGCGCCTGCTTGGTGAAAACCGCCTCGAACGACCAACAGCCGCTCGGATTCTGATGCCGGCCGGAAATGACCTTGATTGGCTCCGGCGTCTTGTCGATCTCTGCGATGCCATGCGCCCGGTAATACGCGCAGGCCGTGAGGATCTGCGCCTCAAAGCCTTCCCCGGTCGCACGGCTGATACTCCCCTGTGCCTGACGCGCTGGGTTTTTCGCCGACTCCTCGGCGTGGAAAAACTGCAGCGCCTTTTCATACGCCACAGGATCCAGCTTGCGCGCCGCCTGTTTCTGATAGCGAGGCGGCAGGCTGTCCATACGGATTCCCATTGTGTGCGCTCCTTCCTATGCGGTGTCTTTGATCTCGTAATACTCCTGCCACGGCCAGCCGCTCAGTTCGTGCCAGCCGCTCTTATACTCCGACCCATCGTCAAAGCGATAGAGATGCATCCCCCGTCTGGCCTTCGGCTCTTTTCTCCACGTCTCGGCCTTGGTCACCTGATAGCGGATCTCCGGCTTTGCCATGCCGGCGCTGCAGGTATACCGCCGGCGGCGGATGCCCTGCTCGCGGCAGCGGCGCATGGTGGAGCGTGATTCCTTGATGAGGTAGGACGCGAGCTTTGCGTGGTTCTTGCGGTCATCGAGCATCTGGAAGCTGATAGAGCCCGCGCCATTGGTCACCTTTGTCCAGGCGGCGGCGATGATCTGCGCGTCAAAGCGCGGCAGGAGGATGTGATGATGCACGTTCGTCATGTGCTTGGTTTCGAGCACGGCGATGTATTTCAGGTGCATGCCCGCTTTGGTGTACGCCTTACGCAGCTCGCGGAGGAAGGCCGCCCTGTCCCGCTCGGCCTGTTCCAGCGTGATCTCCTTGTCCCAGTAATGCAGGACCATGTGATAATCGCCATAGCGATAGTTGCAGTTGATGAGCCAGCGCAGATGCTCCTCGGCCACGCGCTCGTTGATGCGCTCCTGACACTTGGAGGTCTCCTTCTCGGATGATCGCTTGCGCGGCTTGACTTCCTTGCTGTGCACACGGGATGAATACATCTTGCGGTGCTCGACCGTTTCCCCGCACACGACGGTGCGATGTACATACGGCATGATTGCCTCCCTGTCTGTCTCCGGTCGAGTTAGTAATTGGTCTTACCGAAGCTGAAAACGCCTTGCGGCGTCAGCGTTTTTTGCTTGCAGGGCGTGCAACTGTATGCTATAATTTATAGTGTAGCGCGCCCTGCGCTATGGGTGTTTCACCGCCTGCGGGTTTGACGATCTTCGCAGGCGGTGTCTTTTTATGTCTCCGGCGGTGCCCACATGACGCTTGCACCACGGACTGCCTCGTGCCATGGTATGCCCCACAGCTCCGCCGCGCACTGGATCGCCGCGAACGGCGATGCGCACGGCACGACCACAGCCCTGTTCCCCGGACGTGTCACCCGCGCGCGGCCATGCGCTGCCCAGCGGTCATTCCGGCGGCGCTCCGCCAGCTCTTCCGTGGACATATATACGACCTCCTGCCGTCTCATGCGACGCCGAGGGCCGAGAAGATAAGGTGGAACACCCACCCGGCGAGCGCGATGCCGGCGATAAAGGACGCGCAGACGATGCCGTCCTCGACACCCCAGATGATGTAGCGGCGCACCTTCGCCTTGGCGCGCGGATCTCCGAACACCTTCATTCGTCGTCGCTCCCCTCTGCCGTGCGGTACAGCATCTGCATGTTGTTCGCGCAGATAGCGCACATCGGCACATCGTGGATATGTCGGACTCCGTCCACACTCCCGCAAAACACACAGCCCGGCACATACTTGCGCAGGATGATGTTGTCCGCGTCTGTATAGATCTCCATGGGATCTCCCGTCCGGATGCCCATCGTCTGGCGCAGTTCCTTCGGCAGCACGATGCGGCCGAGGTCATCGACCCTCCTGATGATTCCTGTTGCTTTCATTGGTTTCTCCTTTCTCTTGACCTATCTGGCCAGCATCTGGGCGAGCGCCACGGCGCTGATGCCCTCTTTCCCGCTGACGTTGTACCGCTCGCGGCACACCCGTCTGCTTTGCCCTGTATAATTGCTGACGTCTGTCACCGTCAGCACCCGGCGGCCGCCGGTGAACTTCAAGATTTCCTCCAGCTCAAGCCGGAAGGTTTCTTTTTCTCGCGGCATATGTACCTCTCTCCTTTTCTTGCCTGTTCCTCCTCGCACGTGGTAGAATCACAGCAAAGGAGGAATTTTTATGGATATTCTCGAATTACAATACGAAATGCTCTCGCGCTTGAGCTCGCAGTGCGGCAGTTTGAATCTGAATGACTTCCAGCTTGAAACCGGAGAATCGGCAACAGACATCGAAGCAGCCGCTCGCGGGCTGTGGCATCACGTTCCCCAGCTCGTAACCGTCAGCGGTATGAAAGCAGATACCATTTCCATCACCGACGAAGGCCGGCTGGCTTTAGCCGCCATGAATCAGGAACTCGACGAAAAGGCCGAGCGCAAAAAACAGCAGTCCTTTCAAAACAAGCTGTCCGTAGCAAACATACTTGTACCGTTTGTAACGTTTTTCCTCGGCATCATGGTCGAACATTGGTCTGGGCTTGTTGACTTGGTTATCCGTCTTTTTCACTGAATCACCCCCCGCCAAACAGCGGATGTTTGTTATTGCAGAATAGTTCTGTTAAACCTTACTGCTTTAGCAAAAAAATATCATCAATGCCTACATGATAAATGCTGCACAGCTGAGCAAGTTTATTTGCGGTCGGATATGTCTTGCCCTGTTCCCAATTGCTAATCGTGGAAACGTTGACATTCAGGCGCTTTGCAACGCATTTCTGCGTAAGGCCACTATTAATCCTCGCCGCCTTCAAAGACAACTTCATATCTTCACCCCCTTCTCGTGAGTTCTGTTTAACCTTACCACTTGATTTCAGAATTGTCAATAGTTTAAACCGAACTTTTTCCGTTTTATATTGACTTTTTTCAGGTTTAAGCGTACATTATGTAACTGAAATGAGGTGCTGCCCTTGAACAGCGAAATATTCTACGATAAAAAAATCTTCGCAGAGAACCTTTGCCGTCTCATGAAAGAGAGCGGCGAAAGACAGACCGACATTGCAAAGCTGTTAAAAGTAAGCAAGTCTACTGTATCAGAATACTGCAAGGGGCAACAAATGCCCCGTATGGACAAAATCGAAATGCTCTCTATTCACTTCGGAGTCTCTAAGTCCGAACTACTTGAATCAAGCGAGCTTACAGGCTCAACTTCGCCAAAGGATGCGCAACGGCCAGAGCGCAAAAACGTCGTCCGCATTGCCGGCCGTGATGGCAGCTTCATCGAAAAAAATTTGAGCGACGAACAAGTCGCCGCTCTGAAAACACTCATTGACCAACTCCCGGAAGCCGATGACCTTTGACATCACATACGAAACGAGCTGATTCCAAATGACAATCGGGGAAAAAATCAGGGCCTCACGCGAATCTGTTGGTCTCACGCAGGAAGAGCTCGCCTCTATGTGTGGGACAACCAAACAGACAATCTACAAATACGAAATTGGAAAAGTGGTCAACATCCCGCTTGACCGATTGGAAACAATAGCGGATGCCATCGGCGTCTCACCAGCATATTTAGCCGGATGGGGAACAAGCACCAGCAACAGTGCAGCCGCTCGCGGCAATGGAATTGGAGATAGAATCCGAAGCTGCAGGCTGCAACTCGAACTGACCCAAACACAGCTTGGCTCTCTACTCGGCGTAAAAAAGAACGCAGTAAGCAAGTGGGAATGTGGGCGTGTCAGCGATATTCCTTTATCCAAAATTAGAGCCATGGCAGATTTGTTCCACGTCCCGGTTTCATACCTGGCCGACGATTCGATGAGCGCTCCAACCACTCTAAAGCCAGCTAATACAAGCCCGAACTTGATTCGACTTACTTACGGCGGAGCAACCACTGAAAAAGCACTAAGCAGTGAACAAGCACTCGCTCTGAAAATGATTATCGACCAGTTCCCGGAAGCCGATGACCTCTGATATAATCTGCAAACTGATCGTATACCAGCCGCTCGAGCGGTGAGGTCAAAAAACGCTGCCGCCGGTAAAGCTCCTGCATGCGCGTCCAACGGAATTCGGCAGCCGCTCGGCTGATGTCGCACAGCCGTTCGATATCCTCTGCCGACTGCACACCGCAGCCCCACAACACGCACGCTGGCGCTAACAGCCTAGATGCAAACACATTGGCCGCCTGCTCGATGGGGTTGTCACCCGGCTCCGGCTCTCGGCACACGAGGTCATACCGGCCGACGTGGCCGAGGATGATGTGCCCCAGCTCATGGGCACACGTAAAGCGCTGCCGCGCCGGGATTGCCAGGCTGGACACCATGATCGTCGGCGCACCGCCGATGACGGTGGACATGCCGTCGTTGTTGTCCTGCTCGGCCGGTGTATACCGCCGCACGGACACGCCCAGGGCCTGGCACACGCCGCTGATCCTGACCGGCAGCTCCGTCACCTTGCAGTCGATCAGGATGCGCCACGACGCATCGCGCGCGTCTTTGTAGTCTTGATAGTTCACCTTTCATCGCCTCCGCGCTTATTATGCGCAGGGGCGACGGCATAGCACAGTCCCTTTTATCGTATAGCAAAGAAAGAATAGACATTCAGACCACAAAATGATAAAATTGTCGTAATCCGCCTGTTGGCGAGAATAATGAGAGGAAGAATGTCTATGAAAAAAACATTCGCAAAAAGCCGCCTATTGTCCATCATCGCAACCATGCTTCTGGTCTTGTGCCTGACGGCGTGCGGCAGCCAGAACGGCGGCGACACAGAGGCGTCCAAAGCTGCCACTCCCCCAGATCTGACGGGTGAATGGGTGCAGTCAAACTCGGACTCGAAGGATAGCTACCAGGCGGCCACCATCAGCGGCGACACGATCGAAATCTACTGGGTCAACACAGACAGCGAGTCCAAATCCCTATATTGGGCTGGAACATTCGTTGCTCCGGAAACGGCCGATGAACCCTATACATGGGAATCTGCGAACGATAAAGAGAAAACCGGCTCTGCCCTGTTGGCGTCCAGCGCTGATACCAAGACGTTCACATATGAAAAAGGTGAGATCAGCTACGAGGCATCGGCTCTCGGCACCACCAAAACCGTGCGCCTCGAAAAGGCGAAATAATCACAACCGCCCGGGTGCTGTGCGCCCGGGCGGAATTGAAGGTATTTCGTTTTTGGGAGGGGACACGCATGCAGACAGAAATCTATAGTGTCATGTACCGCCTGATCCACAAATACGGCTGGAATTTGGGCCTCACGCGCGGCCTCATCAATCGCCGGTTCGGCACGAACTACACCGCCGATGAGCTGAAAGAGCTGTACAGGCGGCATTTCCTGACCAAGGGAGAATGAGAATTGCCCCGGCGCAGCGCACCGGGGCAATATACAAACGCAAAGGTTTAGTTCTGTTTCATGAATTTTTCATCCAGAAGGTTCAAGTCCATTTCAAAACAGTTTTCCCGCCCCCGCTTTGTCTGGATCAGCAGCCCTTGATCTCTTACATTATCCAGCAGCTTCCGGAGCGTTCCATAGCTGATTCCACAAACCTCCTGCAGCTCGGCAGTAGATATTCCGTCCTCCGAAAACAGGGTTGCCCGAACAAGGAAAATGTAGAGCATGTGCATTTTTTCGTTTTCACTCTCCGGAAAAGTGCCCACCAGCTTCTCATACCGACCCAACAGGATTTTCCGCCTCTGCAGCCCGTCTATGAGTTCCTGCATAGCTTTCAAGAGCATTTCCAGCATCATCAACAGGAACGGCGTTAAATCGCCAAGATTGCGCGGATCGTTGCAGACCCGAAACGCTTCATAATAGTCTTTGATGTTTTCTTTCACCGTTTCCGAAATGCGATAGGCACTCAGGCTCTCACATTTCTCCGCAATGCAGTAGCTCAGAATAAACCGACCCAGCCGTCCATTCCCATCATAAAACGGGTGGATATATTCGATCATATAATGGAAAATGCAGATCCGAAACAGCCATGGTATGGAATCATCATGCAGAAACGCGAGCGCCTTTTCCATTGCTTCGATGATCTTTCTCTCCGGGGTCAGGCCTGCGTGGATCACTTTCTCTGTTGCGCTGCGAATGGTAGTCTGATCCTTCCGAAAGATTTTTCCATCAGGAGCGTTTTGCGGATCCTCTGCAATGACTTCCTCCAGCACCAGTTCATTGTAAATATTCCGGATATCTTCACACGACGCCAGAGATACGGATTCCCTGTTTGTAAGCTTCGTATACTTATTGACAAGCCCGATAAACCGATGACGTTTCCCTTTTGCAGAGGATTGCTCATCGAGCACTGCAAGTGCCTCACCGATTTCTTTCCGGCTGCTGTGTACACCTTCGATCTTGTTCGTAAGAACAATTTCGTCGATCAGGCACTTCTTCCTGTACTGCTGCAGCGCAATCGGCGGCAGATCCTTGCTGATCGAAAGAATCTTCTTGTCGCATGTCATGATTTGAAACGCAAGGAGAATTACTTCATTATTTTCCTCAAAAAATGCCGGTTTTCCCGAAACATCAAAATCTATATGGATAGTAGCTCTTCCGTTCCGCCGGCTGGCATACTCCTGCTGATACAGTTCAGGATCCTTATAATATAATGTCCTTAAAGACTCATAATTCATGTGAACACCTCTTGTTTTTCAAAATCATCTTGTTTTGTTCGGTTTGATGCATAATATCATTGTTTAATTGCAAAATCAAGCGCTTTTTGTAATTAAACATTTATCCGTGCTATTATCTTTATAAATGTCCGCATATTTTGTTTTTATACAAAAATGCCCCAGTGCTGCAGCACCAGGACAGTAGATTTGTTATCGATATTCTGGACACGCAAAATAATGCACACCCTTACTTCTATTTTATGACGCTTTTTCTGAATTGTAAATATCTGATTGTACAAATTTCTCACTATGCAAGACCCCAACAGGAGGACGCCCATGGCAAGAAAAAGGACAAAATACACGCTGCGCAAAGACGGACGCATTGTCTTGTCTGACACCATCAATGGCGAGCGAAAGTATTTCTATGGGAAAACCGACAAAGAAGTCGAACAAAAGCGTGATGACTATATCCGTGAGTGCGAAAAGCACGCGAACGAGGCTGCTGGCAAGGGCCGGACATTCGAGGCCGTCGCCGATGACTGGTGGGAGCAGTGCGAACCGCGCCTGTCTCCAAACACCGTATGCGGTTACAGAACAGCAAAGAATCGCGCTGTGGACGCTTTCGGCGACCAGTATGTCACGGACATCACCGGTCACCAGATCGTCGTCTTCCTGCAGCGCTTCGCCGCGCGCGGCTACTCGCAGAAGGTCATCAACAACACAAAGTCCGTGATGCGGCAGATCCTCAATTACGCCTTCCTTTGCGGCGATATTGATGCAAACCCCTGCATCGGGATTCCGACCCCAAAAGGAAACCCGCGCGTACCCAGAAAGCCGACGCCGCCGGACGACCTGCAGAAAATCGAAGAATCCAAGACAGAGAGCCTGTTCGCACGAATGTCGTATTTCATGGCGTACACGGGCGCACGTCGCGGAGAAGCCGCTGCGCTGAAGCAAAAAGATATTGACCTCACCACACGGACTGCGTGCGTCGCGCGTGCCGTTGCATATTCCGACACGCGAAAGCCGGTTCTCAAATCCCCTAAGACCGAAGCCGGCGTGCGCTACCTAGACCTGCCGGATAACGTCATCGAGATCCTGCCGCACTATGACGACCCGGAGACATTCATCTTCTTCCCTGACGGCTTGCCGACAAAGACGGAGCTGGAATCCGGCCTGAAAAAATACCAGCAGAGCCATGGCATCCAATCGACTGCGCATCAACTCCGGCACGCATATGCATCCATGCTGCACAGCGCGAATATCGATGTCAAGGATGCGCAGTATCTTCTCGGGCACTCTACCATCGCAATGACGCAGGATATCTACACCGACCTTGAGGACAAGCGTAAACAGCAGGTACACAACAAGGTCAACCGGTACGTAAAACGCAGCAGAAAGTTGTCAAAAGTGTTGTCAGAAAGTGATAAGTACTGAAAACACGTGATTCTATTGGGGTTCGAATCCCCGCTGGAGCACCAAAAAGAATCTCTCGCCTTTCGGCGGGGGATTCTTTTTTCGGCCGCTCCCGGGGAGTCGAAGTTTATCCCCGGCAGGGGAAATCCCCGCTGGAGCACCAAAAAATCTCCTCGCCTCTTGGCGGGGAGTTTTTTTCTGGTCGCTCCCGGGGAGTCGAAGTTTATCCCCGATAGGGGAAATCCCCGCTGGAGCACCAAAAATCTGCAAGCACCACAGCGTGCTTGCAGATTTTTACTTTTTCGTTCTTCGCTCTTCACTATTCACTTCACTGTAAAATGTGCTGGCGCATGGCCATCGTTTATTTCACCGCTCCGCATGATTGCCGCCATCCGGCTCCGCGGGCACATAATCATTATCTACAATGATATCCACGCTCGCGTTGAGCCGGCAGGCATCCTGCAGAAAATACGGGTTTAGCCGAATGGACGGATATTCTCCGTCCTGATGCACTGCGGCATAAATCGTCAAGAACATCGTGCACGGCTGAAACCGCTCCAGGATCTGATGCAGCGCCCGCTCGTGTTCTGCGATAAAAGTATGTATCGTCCGCTGGACAACGTCACCATCAAACGTGTCGGTCTTGTCAAACGTGATCGTCCAGTATCCCGGGTTCTGCGTGCCCGCATATGCGTTCCACCGGCACGCCCGCTGCCGCTTGGCCTCTGTCGGCTGCGCGCCAAGGATGGAAGAAACCGCGTCGATTGGGAAATCCACATCAAAGCAAAGACTGAGCTCGCCCCAGACCGTAGGCGGCAGCGGCGGCGAAAAGCAGAGATCGTATTCTTCCTCGCGCATTTGTCACCTCTCCAAATCCATTCGATGGCCCTATCATAACACACATCCGCACATGCAGCAACATGCCGACGCGCACACCCCCCGGCGTATTGGCACAGCTGCTCCTGTTTTGTCAGCTGCTTCACGCTCTGGTGCACGCCAGTCGCGGCCCAGCCGGACGCGATGCCGGCAGCGGCAGTGTTGAGCCAATCGTGCGCCGGTCGTCTTGACCGCCATGCCAACCAGGTACGTAATGGCCGTGATCGCCGCCACGGATGCAATGCCGAGTTCCATGCCCTCACCTCCTGTCCCGCTATTCCCTATGCGGCGGGCGCAAATGTGCGCGGCGCGGCACTTGCCATCCCGCCAAAATGCACGTATAATCGGGCCATTGAGACAAGACAAGGAGGAGTCCGCATGGAAAACACACTCAAACAGAAGCTCGCCGCCGGTGCGCGGCCTATCGGCACCTTTTTTGACACCGCCAGCGTGAGCCTTATGGAGTGCCTCGGCCGCACGGGGCTCGACTTTGCCATCATCGACAACGAGCACTCCCCCATCGAGGCCGAGACCACCGCCGCGCTCGTGCGAGACCGCCGAGGCGCTCGCCATCATTGAGGACATCTGCGCCGTGGACGGCGTGGACGGCATCTTCGTCGGGCCGTTTGATCTGTCGATCTCTATGGGCGTTCCGGGACAGTTCGACGCGCCCGAGTTTCAGGCAGCCGTCACGCGCATCGTCGCCGCCTGCCGCGCGGCCGGAAAGTACTGCATATTCTTCACCGGCACGGCCGACGGCGTGATCGACGGCTTCCGCAGGGGCTTCGATGCCATGGCCTACAGCCTCGACGCCGCGCTGTTCATTCAGAGCGTGAAGCGCGATGTGGAGGACATCCGCAGCCGGCTGAAATGAGATAATATATGACATACGGCGCAAAAGCAAACCCGTCCCTGCACTGGCAGGGACGGGTTTTGGCCTCTCAGAGGCGCCGCCGGTGTTCACGCAAACACATAGGTGATCTTTTCAATGTCCGCTTCACGGATGAACTCCGTCGTATCCTCGATCTCGTGCAGCCGCTCCTGCGGATAGTCGATGTCGACAAGATACACGCCGTCCGGAAACACACCCACGACCGTGCCCTTTCTCCCATCCTTAAGCAGCACGCCGTCGTATTCCTTGCATCTCACGGTTTTTACGCGCCTCGCCTCAATGCTCGCCGCCGCAGAAGGCGGCCTCGTCGTTCGACCAGCCGCGGTCAAGCAGCCAATAGGTCGTCTCATAATCGACCGCCATGTCCTCGTCCGTCAGCTCCCGATCCTGATGCTGCCGTCCCCACTTGAGCAGCTCATAATTGCGCAGCTCCTTGAGCGTGAACGGCAATCCGAGCTCCTCCGCCACTGGCAGCAGCACGTGCTCGGTCATGACATCGCGGATCTCCAGACTGCCTGGATAGCTGTCCATCGCCTGCTGCACGCGCGCCTGCAGCGCGGGGTCGGCATCATAGATCTCAAAGAATTTGTCCACATTCGTTTTCGGTTTCTCTGCCATATCGGTCACTCCTGATGCAGGTATTTTCCTGTAGTATACTACACCCGACGCCCGCGCGCAATCCTCCGGCACGCAAAAGCGCCCTGTCGAATACCATGGGTATGGGAGGCGCTCGCCTCCGCAGGAGGGGGAAGCTGCAATGACACGAATCCAAACGCTCAGCGACCTGCAGCCCGGTCAAAGCGCGACCGTGCGCAGTGTGTGCGCGCCCGGCGGGATGCAGCGGCGGCTGCGCGACCTCGGGCTGATCGAGCAGACGCGCGTGGTCTGTCTCGGCCGCAGCCCCATGGGCGACCCGAGCGCCTATCTCATCCGCGGCAGTGTGATCGCGCTGCGCCGGTGCGACTGCCGCGCCATCCGCGTGGCCGTGCTGTAGAGGAGGTACGCACATGGGACTGACACACCGCTCCGTCGGCACGCACGCGGCCGCATTCGGCGGCACACGGCGCACAGGAGAGCGCATCGTAGCACTGGCAGGCAACCCGAACGTCGGCAAGAGCACCGTCTTCAACGCCCTGACCGGGATGCGCCAGCACACCGGAAACTGGGCCGGAAAAACCGTCGGCTGTGCGTGCGGCCGCTGCCGCTCGGCGCGGGAGCAATATCTGCTCGTCGACCTTCCGGGCACCTACTCGCTGCAGCCGCACTCGGCGGAGGAGGCTGTCGCGTGCGACTTTGTGCGCAGCGGTAAAGCGGACGCCGTGGTCGTCGTGTGCGACGCGACGTGTCTCGAGCGCACGCTCGTGCTCGCGCTGCATCGCGATACGTTGAACAATATCGAGGCGAATGGCAAGACGCGTATCGACCATACGAAGATTCCATTGGACGATCGTGCCACGTACGATCTGTTGTCGCGAGGTGACACGCTTGGCGTGTTCCAGTTGGATTCTGATGGTATGCGTTCGTTGCTGAAAACGTTGAAGCCGAACAACTTCAACGATATTTCCGCACTGATCGCGCTGTACCGTCCAGGTCCGATGGATATGGATTCGCACACCAACTATGCGAAGCGCAAGAACGGTCTGCAGAAGATCACGCCAATCCACCCCGAAGTGGCCGAACCGCTTAAGGAAGTGCTCGACGAGACCTACGGTCTGATCGTCTACCAGGAGCAGGTGCAGTCCGCGGCGCGAATCCTCGCCGGCTATTCGCTGGGCAAGGCAGACGTGCTGCGTCGAGCGATGGGCAAGAAGAAGCCGGAAGTGCTGGCCAAGGAGAAGATTCCGTTCTTCGCCGGCATGAAGGAGCATGGATATTCCGAAGAGGCCGCGCAGGCCGTGTGGGACATCCTCGTACCGTTCTCCGGCTACGCGTTCAACAAGGCGCATTCGGCCGCATACGGTTTGATCTCCTACTGGACCGCGTATCTGAAAACGCATTATCCGGTGGAGTTCATGGCCGCCCTGCTGCAAGGCGCCAGCACGAACAAAGACAAGACCGCGCTGTACCTGGGCGAGGCGCGACGCATGGGCATCCAGGTGCTTTCTCCGGACGTGAACGAGTCGGTGTACGAGTATTCGGCAGTCGGCGACGTCGTGCGATTCGGCCTCGGCGCCATCCGCAACGTCGGCAAGAACGCGGTCGATGCGATCATCGCGGAACGTGAGAACGGCCACGGCAAGTACGTGAACTTCACCGATTTCATCAAACGCGTGCCGTTGGAGGCGCTGAACAGGCGATTGGTGGAATCGCTGATCAAGGCCGGCGCGTTCGACTCGATCGACCCGAACCGTCGTGCGCTGTTCACCATCCACGAAACGGCCATCAATTCGGTCGTCGGCCTGAAACGCAAGCAGGCGGAAGGCCAGTTCGACCTGTTCGCCGACCTGGACGATTCCAAAGAGAACGATTCCGCCATGGGAGACGCCATGGTGCAGGTGCCCGACGTGGAGGAGTGGGACAAGAAAACCAAGCTCAACTTCGAACGTGAGATGCTTGGCCTGTACGTGTCCGACCATCCGTTGAGCGGCATGCAGTCGATTCTGGTGTCGTTGCGCGAAATGTCGATAGCGCACCTGATCGACCGCGCGGGAAGCATGCCGGACGGCCAGCAGGTGACGATCGCGGGCCTGATCACGAACGTGGACCGCCGCGTGTCGAAAAAGGGCAATCCGTGGGCCATCGTAACCGTCGAGGATCTGGAAAGTTCCATCCAATGCATGTTCTTCGGCAAGGTGTACGAGGCCGCCGCGCCCGAGCTCGCCGTCGACACCGTGGTACAGATCCGCGGCCAGGTGGAGAAGCGCGATGAGACAGTGAGCATGCGCGCCACCGAATTCACCGTGCCGACGTTGGAGGCGCAGGATGAACGTCCGCTGACGATTGTGCTGCCGCCGATCGCGCTCGACCAGTCGCATGTGCGGCGGCTCGGGCAGATTCTGACCAGCCATCCCGGCCCGTGCGAGGTGAAACTGGCGTTGATGGACGACAAAGGCAACGCCAAGGTGCTGACGTTCGGAGACCGGTTCCGCGTCAAACGCGACACGTCGCTGTTCGCCGAAATCAAGATTCTCTTCGGACCGAGCTCGCTTCCGTTGGCCTGAGCGGTTTGACTTGAACGGTTTGACCTGAACAGGTTTTTGATTGCCGGCCGATGCTGAATGGCGTCGACCGGCATATATTTTTCGCGGAAATCGGCATGGCATGGAAAACGGCGGATCTGCGTGTCTCACAATGCGGCTGAATGTGAGACGACGGGACGTTCTCGTGACTTGGCGTTGTTACCATGGGGCGTTATGAGCGAAGAAAACTATATGCGAATCATTGACCTGCGCGGCAAGAAGCTGACTCGAGCTGAAATGCTGGAAGCCATGCCCCGCGCCGAGATGGGCACCAACGAGGCCACTGAGCTCGTACAGCCGATTCTCGATGATGTGAAGGCCCGCGGCGCTGCGGCCCTGCGCGACTTCGCGGAGAAGTTCGACCATATCCGTCCCGAGCATCTGCGTGTGCCGGTCGAGGCCATGAAGGCCGCCGTCGACGAGCTCGATCCGGAAGTGCGCGCCGCCATCGAGGAATCCGTGCGCCGCTGCCGCGCCGTATCCGCATCCCAGGTGCCGGCCCCGTTCCACACCGACCTGGCCGAAGGCGCGCGCGTCGCCGAACGTTGGATTCCGGTGCAGCGCGTCGGCCTGTACGTGCCGGGAGGCAAGGCCGTCTACCCGAGCTCCGTCATC
>OGYK01001478.1_pt1 | contig 17004 bp, 20 predicted proteins | sample 1576501 | NCBI WGS metagenome assembly OGYK01 (sample SAMEA3541530, study PRJEB24748) | human gut metagenome | biome: human gut; feature: human-associated habitat; material: faeces | place: China | collected 2012
GCCATTGGCCGCTCTGCCAAGGATCGCACGGCGTCGTGCCGCGTCAAGACGATGACGGTGAAGGGCACGAAGGGCACGGTGACCTTGAGCGGCACGACCTGGCGCAGCCTGCTCGGCCTCAAGAGCACGCTTTTCGATGCCAAGCTGACGAAAGACGCCGTGACCTTCACGGGCTACGGCTCCGGCCACGGCCTCGGCATCTCGCAGTGGGGAGCCGAGCGCATGGCCGCCAAGGGTGCCTCGTACGCCGAGATCCTGCACCACTATTACACCGGTACCACGTTGCAGCAAATGTACTGAGAATATGAGAATAGATGAGAGGTTTTACTTATGTTATTATCCGATTTTGATTACGACCTGCCAGAAGAGCGCATCGCCCAGGTGCCGATCGAGCCGCGCAATGCCTCGCGCCTCATGGTGCTCGACCCGGTGACGAAGGAGATCGAGCACCGCCATTTTTATGACCTCAAGGAATTCCTCGAGCCGGGCGACACGCTGATCTTCAACGACACGCGCGTCATGCCGGCCCGCCTGATCGGCCACCGCGACCAGACGGGCGGCAGGGTCGAGGTCTTCCTCTTGCGCCGCCTCGACGCGAACCATTGGGAGACGCTCGTCAAGCCGGGCAAGAAGGCGAAGCCGGGCAATGTCATCCGCTTCGGCGATGAGCTCTCGTGTACCGTTACCGAGCACACGGACTTCGGCGGCCGCATCGTCGAGTTCCACTACGATGGCATCTTTGAGGAGATCCTCGACCGCCTCGGCGAGACGCCACTGCCGCCGTACATCCACGAGAAGCTCGAGGACAAGGAGCGCTACCAGACGGTCTATAACCGCGAGGAGGGCTCGGCCGCCGCGCCGACGGCCGGCCTGCACTTCACGAAGGAGCAGATGCAGGAGCTGCGCGAGATGGGTGTCAACCTCGGCTTCGTCACGCTGCACGTCGGCCTCGGCACGTTCCGCCCGGTCAATGTCGAGAACATCGAGGAGCACGAGATGCACAAGGAGTACTACTGCATCCCCGACGAGACGGCGAAGCTCATCATGGATACGAAGAAGGCCGGCCACCGCGTCATCGCCGTCGGCACGACGAGCATCCGCACGCTTGAGTCTGCCGCCACGGCCAAGAACGAGATCGCGGGCAAGAGCGGCTGGACGGGCATCTTCATCTACCCGGGCTACGACTTCAAGATCGTTGACGCCATCATCACGAACTTCCATCTGCCCAAGTCCACGCTGATCATGCTCATCAGCGCCTTCGCCGGCCGCAACTTCGTGCTGAACGCCTACAAGACCGCCGTCGAGATGAAGTACCGCTTTTTCTCGTTTGGCGACGCCATGTTCATTCGCCGCAAGCAGCCCGACGCGGAGCGCGCGGAAGAACTCAAGGAGCTCGAGGAACTCGACCGCCAGCGCGAGGTCGAGGCCGCAAAAAAAGAATGATGTGGCAGTAAAGTAAGCGCTAAATAATACAGTGTATATACTCCCTCTCCGCCTTGTGGGATAATGGTCTCATATGAATGCATTAAGGCACGCGCCGAGAAATTTGGTAATATGAGGAAATATAGGAAATTCAGGAATCTCGGGAAGTCTGGGAAAATCGGTAATCCTCAGAAGCGGCGGTATGTGCCTCGGTGGACGCAGGGGGTATCCGTATGACGTCAGTTCGTCAGGCAAAACATCAGCATAATGTTCAGAAGTGGACACAGATCATCATGGAGCAACGGGCCAGCGGTCTTTCCGGCCTGGCATATTGTCGCCGTGCAGGAATCAACTCCAAAACGTTCTACTACTGGCAGAATGTCATCCAAAAGGAGCTTCTGGCCAGTAAGGCGCAATATGCAGATGTGGTGGAGACGTTGTCTCCTTCATCCGAACCACTAAAGCCGTCAAAAGTCGAGCATAAGACGAGTGCCCCAAAGACTCCGGCAACATCGGTGGAAGTTGCGCATGAGACGGTCGAGCTACCTGCTGAATCAACTCCGGCACTGCCCGAGCTACCCGAATCCACATCGCAGGAAGAGGTTCACTTCGTTTCATTGAAGTGCACAAGGCCGTCCTCTCAACCAGCGCAGTCACCACAGCCAGTTTTGGAGACCTCCTGTGGGACAACACGTATCACGGTAACAGAAGATACGCCGCCAAAACTTTTGCGACAGACTCTCTGTATCCTGAGGGACGTGTTCTCATCATGCTAATCCGAGAACTCACGGCGGAACACATCTATGCTGAATCTCTTCAACGAGGCGGAGATTGAGGCGAAGTGACGCCGACATTCAGCGGCATCCAGAGCACCTCGACGACGTCCTGCCATGGAACGAGATCATCCAGCAAAACTGTAAATGAACCATCCAAGCTCCACTGCTCACGCAGCGGAGCTTTTTTGATATGCATCTTAGCGACGATGAAAAGGTGAGCTATCAAAACAGTGGATTGATACACCGGGTGATTTAGCGCTTACGATATTGTCATAGCGAACCCCTCTTTTGTAATACATTGTGATACAAAGGGGGCAAAAAGTCAACCATCACTTGCTCCACCGCTTCCATCACCTCTGCCCAGCACGCGCCGCCCGCTGCAAGGTCAGCCATTATCTGCCCAGTGCATCCACACAGCAAAAGAGACAGAGGCGCCCCCTGCAGCACCTCTGTCTCACGAATAGATCTCTCAGCGATGCCCGATGTGCAGCATCAAGATGGCGACACTCGTCATAAAAATCCTCTCTTCTGTAATTCGCGCAGTGACAAAAGTTGCATCCGATCCAACAATTGAAAACCAAGCTCCTCAATTCTTTTTCTCAAAAGGAGTGAATCATCTAGAGAGAATATAGCAATCTTATATTTTGATATACCAGCATTTTCTAGCGATTGGTGCAGATGTTCCAAATAGTGAAAGTCAACTTCATGAAACGCATAAGGAGATAACTTGACTTCATAAAATTCGCCACTCTGCAGATTGAAGCACCACGCACCTAAATCAACAGTCTTCTTACTTTCAATCCCAGAAGAATAGAGAATCAACACGCCGTCAATCCATACGCTGCATCCTGTCAACCACGTCCAGTCTCTTCCCAGTTTTCGTTGCTTAAAACATTCTTGAAAGATTTGCTCCGCCATCATACCTCGCAAATCATTTACATCAGACTTTATTCTGCAAGTATCCGACAATTTGCTAAGCAGGAATATATATTCTCCATCCGATTCACTTGGCACCCTTTTTCGTTCAATCATATTCTGGGTTCCACAAATCTTCTGATGAAATTCATGTACATCGTACTTATAAGAATTTCTCAAAAGAGGAATGAATGAGCGTAGATATTCCTGATTCCGCATCAGAAAAAAAGCCAACTTGCTTGTGATATTCAAGAACTGGAAAGTTTGGAAATCTTCACGCTTGAGGTTAATTTTTACCATCATTATGGCGTCCCTTATTTAACCGAATCGATTGAATAACATCCATTGTCGGCAAGATTATCGGTACCGCTAATGACATTGTCGATATTGTCGATAATAATTCTCTTACATAAGGCAGCAGCTGCGGTACTAATTGTAAAGCAACCTGTCTTACAAATTCATCCTCACCAAGGCTCTCGCCTTCGGACAATATAAAATTCCCCATACACTTGATGTCAATTGGCATGACCAGCTTATCATCTTTTTTAGAAGCGATATCAATATGTGCGTATAAGAATCCATGGCATAAATCAGGGGAAATTAATTTTACATTTCGTTTCAAAGAAAACTTTATATTGAAAGATGATTCACCTGAAAAAGGATTTTTATTCTCGAAATCACACCCTATTATTCGCGCATCTCTCATTTGAATCATATGACGAGAAAATTTATATTCATCAAAGATGCTCTGTTTATCCTGGTCCACCACATATTCTCCCTTCTTCATGCTACATCACTAATAAAAAAGTCCTCACAAACACTGAGTGAGGACTCATCCTGATCCATACCTTCAAACGAAGATTCAGGAAGATTAAGTTCTATATCTTCATCAAAAACAATGGTATTTCCATCATGCTGCTCATAGCATTCTATCGCGCTTGATAAGTCAACCAGTACATCCGCAATGTCAGCAGCAAGTACCTCTTTGTCATCGACTTCCTCGGCCATCTGCAATTCAAAAACAGCCTCATCAAATCGGTCAAGCAACTGCTCTGAAGTAACGTCATTCAGCTCTGCGTTACAAATCGTTGTCAGGCACCGCTCTCCCTTTTCCTTCAGCCAAGAGACAAAAAAGCCATACGATTCCCGGTTCGCTTCACTCACCCATTGTTCGTAAGTGTAATCCTTACCAGATAAAGATGGTGTCATCTTCTCCATTACTCTTGCCAATGCCTGGAGTGTATCGTTCCAAAGACGTATTCCTTCATTATCAAAATGGTCATTACGATTATGCATGAAAGGCATAAAAAGACTACCAGCCATAAAGATACCCTCCATAGTACAAAATACAAAACTTACAACATTATAATACCATATCAAGCAAACAGTTGTCAATCAAAAACGCAACTCCTCCATCCCTTAGAGGTCTCGCACCATCTTCTCCCCGACACCTCTATGCACGTCATCCCCGCTCGCTCCACCGCGCCCATCGCCCCAGCCCAGCACGCGCCGCCCGCTGCAAACTCGGCCAGCAGCGGTCCAGGGCCTCTGCCAGCGGTCTCTCGACATAGCACTTGTGCAGGAGTGTATGTGATACAGTGTAAGCGCTAGATAATAGGGTGTATATTCCTCTGCTTCATTCTGTGAGATAATAGTCTCACTTAGGAAATGCGAGCTACATAACGCGAAATACTAGAGTCGCAACGCGAAACACTAGAATATGCGAGATTTTAAGTGGGGTTCGCAAATCGCAGTAGAGAGTGAGGCATCATATTGAAACAGGTTCAACAGATCAAACGCCAGGAAACGCTAAAGAAATGGCTCAAGGTCATTACCGAGCAACGTGCCAGTGGACTTTCCGCATTGTCTTACTGTCGACGCGAGGGGATTCCAGATTCAACGTTTTACTACTGGCAACATCAGATTCAGCACCTGCTTCTTCAGCAACAGGAACAGGCCGAGAAGAGGACCGCTACTTCTCCTGTGTCTCAAAAGCAGAATTCATCTGCACGGGAACCCAATGTCCAATTCGTTGCGTTGCCATCGGCAGCTTCAACCGAATCGCCCACCTCTTTGGAGCTCCGCTGCGGTCCTGTCCGGCTCACTGTCACAGAGGCCACGTCATCCGAGCTTCTGAAACGGACACTCTGCATTCTGCGGGATGTGTTCCCAGCATGTTAATCCGAGAACTCACGGCGGAACATATCTATCTGGCTTGCGGCCATACGGACATGCGGAAGTCCATCGACGGGCTTGCTGCCTTGGTTGTCTCGCGGTTCCATCTGGACCCGCACCAACCGGCGCTTTTCTTGTTCTGCGGTCGTCGCAAGGACCGCATCAAGGGCCTGCTCTGGGATGAGACAGGCTTCCTGCTGCTTTACAAGCGCCTCGAAGATGGCAAGTACCAATGGCCGGATGAGCCAAAGGACGTGCTGGAGATCTCGGAGCAGCAGCTCCGCTGGCTCACGGAGGGGCTCACCATCTCGCTGTCCAAACCGGTCCGCAAGATCCACCAGCATCTCACAATTTAATCGGGAACGGCCTTTAGTCGAGCACAGTCTTGACGTCCATAGGCAAAGAGAATATCCGCACAGAGATTGAGTTCATCCCCGCCAAGGTCAAGGTCATCGACTACTACCGCGAATCCTTCCAGTGCCTCGTCTGCCACAAGGAGCAAAAGCCAGCGCCGCCGTCTACAGCATCATCGAGACCGCCAAGGCCAACGGCCTGAACCCGTTCCAGTACCTCAAGTACCTCTTCGAGCACCTGCCGAACGCCGACATCCAGCGGCATCCAGAGCACCTCGACGACATCCTGCCATGGAACGAGATCATCCAGCAAAACTGCAAATGAACTTTCCAAGCTCCACTGCTCACACAGCGGAGCTTTTTGATATGCATCTTAGCGACGATGAAAAGGTGAGCTATCAAAGCAGTCGATTGATACACCAGGTGATTTAGCGCTTACGATATAAACGTGGCATCAGATATTTGCACTTCCTTTTGTTTTCATATAATTGTCGTAATTCTAAAAAACAATGCATCAAGCTTCTATAAAAATATAGGCTTGATGCATATTCATTATGCTTCTTCGATCTCTTCAATAGCTTTCTTCAAATAAGAAATCAGCATAGTATTATCATCGATACCAGTCTGTCCGATATGTGCAATACGCAAAGCTTTTTCGTGCAAAGTTCCACCAGTCGGATTAACAAAGATATCATATTTATTTTTCAATAACTCAAATACCTTAAATGCAATTGGTTTATCGAAGATGATAGGGGTAATTGCATTGGAAAGTGGAAAGGCAGGGATATGAACGGGCAATGCTTCTGCTTTTTTACGGAAGTCAGATGCTACATCTGCGATATGTTTCAGATGATTATCCAGTCCGATACGATCAATCATATGAAGTGCTGCATGCAGCTCAACACAGATACCGACTGCTGGCGTAAAAGGTGTCTGCCCCCGTTTAAAATTCTCTATATAGGACTTAAAGTTAAAATACAGAGAAGCAAAGTGATTAGTCAGAACACGCTCCTGGACTAAGCGCTCACTCAAGATAACCATCGAAAGCCCCGGCGAAATACATGCACCTTTCTGGGAGCTGGCAATCATTGCATCAATCCCATACGTATCCATATCAAATGGATCACACAAGAAGGAGCTAATTGCATCGACAATCAGATACATCCCCTTCGATTTGCAGAAGTTCGAAATTAAACGAATATCATATAACTGACCAGTTGACGTCTCATCGATATTCACTAAAAGTGCAGTATACTCTTTATCGCGAAATGGAAGGAAATGACGCTCAGATAAAGTCTCTCCATACGGTAGCTCGATAACGTCGTATGGGATATGATGAATATCACAGATATCCACAAAGCGCTGGCCAAAGGTACCACCATTTATGACTAAAAGTCTATCTGCATCGGTAAAGCAATTCTGAATCGTTGCTTCCATTGCTGCTGTTCCTGAGGCCGTCAGATAAATCGTCTGGGAAGATTGACTCGTCTTAGCAAACTTCTTGAGCAAGCGATCCGTATCCAACATCAGATCAGAGAATTCCTGTGTGCGAAAATACGGTACACTATCCCTATCTGCACGGACCTTCTTGATTTCATCGAACATCTCAACGGGTCCCACTGTAAATAACCGCATGTTATAGCGCCTCCTGTAGCATTTTAACTAATTGCTCTAACTTCTTTCTTATCCTATACCATTTTGTCCTAAAACACAAGGACAATTATCTCTTCGAGTCACTAAAAATCTGACCAATTCGTCTTTTAACACTCCACCACCATACTTTTTGATGATTCGTTCCCCAGACGTATTTATGCATCAGGAGCTTCCACGACGAGCGTTTTGCATAACGACGGCATAGTTCCTGATAAGAGAGTTTTGGCAGATCACGCATGAATTCTACACGTTTTGGATTCATGGAGATATGCCCACGCATAGGGCCTTGAAAGCGAATCACGTCATTCATGTCTAGTTCCCGCACATCCATCAGGATCCTTGCCGCTTTAAAAAGGTGCTGCCCTTTCTCTGTATTTGCAATGATTAAAGAGCAGCCCCGATTCGCATTGTACCGATCTGGACAATAGATATGGACACCCCACAAATCCCCCAACGTGATATCAGCAACACGCTCTCGCGAGCAATAAGGGCAGTGATAGCAGCTTGGACGAGACATCAGATGTTGCAACCAGATGGACCAGAAAGGGTTGAACCAGCGATCCTGTATCTTTACGAGCCCATGGGCGAAGCGATAGCGCATGGGCTGGTAATCCCATCGATTACCAGCCTTGAAGCGGTAATCCACACCGATAATGGAATCCCCTTGCTTCTTCTCCCAATACTCAATCTGCTTCTCGATAAAGGCAGGTGCTGGAACCCCCTCGCAAATCACTTCAACCAGGACAAGATTCTCCTGATTCTGTTTCCCCAAGAATTGTCTTAGAGCGCCACATTGACATGGTGTCCCCGAGAACAAAACGGGTTTCCCGTCTTTTAAAAGCTGTGCAATACGAGGGAATGTCTCTCCGGCCAACGTCTGTGTATATTTCGACTGGCGGAACTCCTCTACTTGATTCACTTCATGATCTGCCATTCCACGGCCACTGTCAACTGCTCCTACGATAACCCCATCCTCAGGGAATGCCTTGCAAATAGCCGAGAATGCACCACCGGAAGTACTTTGAGCGAGAATATCCCCATCGCATATCCAGCCACCATAGGCATGCTGTGCGGTACGGTGCTTCATCTTATCAGCGCGTCCTTCAGGACAAACTTGTTCACAACGATGACAATGGATACACCGCTTCAAATCGATGACGGGGTAACGAAATCCTTCTTTATCCAACTCCATAGAAATCGCTTTAGTAGGACAGACCGCCATGCAAGCACCACAGCCACAACAATTGATTTTTTCATGTGAAAGAAGGTATGTTATGCTCATATCAGACCTCAAGCGCCATCCTCAAATAGTCAAAGGATTCCTGACGTTGACGGACGATGCCCTTCCAAGCAGAATCCCAATCAATAGCAGATTCTAATACAGTAGATGTATCAGAGATATGGCGTTCACTCAAGCCGAAACGGTCCAAAAGAAATTGCGTCTTTGATGCTGTGCCATTGCGGAAGAATACATGGAATGGACGACGATATTGAATGGCAAAGATTGCACCATGAAAACTATTCGTGACAACTGCCTCTGCATGATGAACTAAGTCAAGAAATTCTTCAATACCAGTATTGTAAGCCATGATATGGTGATCTTTATTGAGATAGCGCAAACTGATATCTACCACTTCCAAGTCATATTCTTCTGCCAGTCGATCCGCATAAGCATTCATCTCTGGGTTGTACTGACGCGAATAAAGCAGTACATACTTCTTCTTCGGCCTCAAGGGGGATTCCACTTCCAGTTTCTCGTAGCTGGAGCAGTCAAGCAGCAAAGTCGGGTCGACTGTACAATACAGATGCCCCCCCCAGATGGACTCTAATTCTGGAAGCATCGTGTTCTCACGCATGGAGATATGCATAAAATTCTTGATTTTCTCCGACAGAGTCTGCTTTTCTTCCACGCTGAAGGTACCATCACCAATACTGGCAGAGTACGTAATGTTATATTTTCCCTTCATAGCTGGTGCATCAGCCCAGAAGCCAGGATCAAAGCCCTGGAATTCCTGAAGATTCCATATCGTATCACTACCACAGATATAGCCATCAAGATTCAAGGCAGTAAGATGATTTGCATCATAATGGTGCTCTGTCTTTCTGCAATGCGAAGCCCAGAATGCATCAAACTTCTGATTTGCCTTATGAATATCCGGCAAAGAAAGCTCCAGATTATGACGAGATACAGCATCTGCTTCCTGGAACAATGGCATCGGATTATCTTTGTCAGCATGCAGCATAGACTTTGGCGTATAATCGACAATGACATTATCTACATGCAGCTGGTCCAACGCTTGTTGCAACGCATAGGTCTGCAGGATAGAACCAAAATTAACAAAATTAACATAATGATTGTAGCTGATAATCCCGTATTTTTTCATGACACATCTCCTTACCCTTATATTAATATTCCCTCAATCAAAATATATGGATTCGCTTTCCTTGATTGTACTGTTCAAGGACACGCACCATCATCATCGTCTCATCTTGCGTCAAATGCACACTATTCTCCCCTGTTACAATGCAACGCAAGAATTCAACCAACTCATAGCGAAGACCTTCTCCTTGGAATTTATAGAAATACTTCATATTCTTATTGATATCTTCGAATCTAGCTTCAAAATACTCTGTTTTCCACCATGGGGCTGGAACATAAAAGTACCCCTTAGTACCTGTGATTGTCAAAGAGCCTTCACTCTTAGCATCAATAGCTACTGTCGCAGTGCCAATAGCACGCTCATACTCTAGGTAAAACCGCGTATATCCATCTACGGGATAGTCTTCACACAGATGGGAATAGAATCGAGCTTGCTGGAAGTCTGTCCCTAGCAATTTAATAAAGGCAAGCAAGGGATATTCGCCGGTTGCATTAACACTGCCACCTGATGCAATACGGATCTGGATAGGCAAGCGGCTACCAAGTACCTGTGTGAAACTTGCATCCACTGCAATAATATTCCCAATCATTCCAGTCTTAGCCAAAGAGATAAGGTGTTGGAATGCCGGAGTGTAGGCTGTTTTCAAGGCATGCAGGAGAATCAATTTCTTTTCCCTTGCCAATTCAAAAAGTTCCTGACATTCATCCACCTTCAGTCCAAATGGATACTCACAGATGACATGTTTCCCAGCATTGAGTGCATGCTTGATATACTGGTAATGAAGTGCCGGGGGGCAGCATACATAGACAGCATCGACAGTAGCAAGCATCTTATCGAGATTCGTGTATAGAAACAATTCATTCTTACGGGCCAACTCATTGGCAAAGTCCATGCGTTCAGCCTGCTCGAAAATCCCTGTCACATCCATACCACTAACATATTTTGCTTCTTCACAGAAACGTTTTACAATATTCTCTGCACCGATGATACCGAGCGATATTGAATCCTTATTGCGGATTGCTGTGCTTGATACACCGCGCGTCCGCTCGAGGTATTGTACCTTACAATACTCATTTAGATAATCAAAATGACCGCGCCAATCCGAACCGACAGTAAAGATGTCGACATGATATCGCTTGATATCGTCAATCTTCTGTCCCATATACTCTTCAACAATAATCTCGTCTGCGAACCCTGTCTTTCGCACATTCTCGATTCGTTTCACCAGAGAATCACGTACGTTCAATTTTCCGCGGCTCTTATCAAAGGCATCTGACGTAACGCCAACAATCAGATAATCGCCCAACTCTTTGGCACGCTTCAGGAGATTGTAATGACCTTGATGAAAAAGATCGTAGGTACCATATGTAATGACCTTAACTATGATAGTCGCCCCCATCCCTCACAAAAAAACGACTTATGACTTTCGAAAGATTTGATAACCGTGTGTCGGATGCTGCTCTTCTTCAGGTGGTAATTTCATATAATCACCGTAGCTGATGCGAAGAACCTTATCATATTCTCTCGGTACATCTACTGCAACCTCCTCAAATTGCAACGATGTCGTTCCTTCAAAGTATCTCTTAGGAAAATAGACCATATCCGCATCCCAAACATAGCAGCCAACATATTCACTTTTAGAGAAGTCATACCTAGTTATAATTCTTTTCATAAGACGGTAAAAGAATCTTCCCCCCAGAATATGTGCTACCATCCAGATTGGCAGACGAACTATCTTTTTTATGATATTATGTTTTGGTACAAATATTTTAGGTGATCTAGCTATCCCAGCCAGGTGTAAAAGGAGCTGTTTTGTCTCATTTAAAGTTCCTTTTATGGTAGAAATATTACTACCTAAACCATCCAGCGGATAAATATCAATAAAGATTCCCATACCAGCATCCGGCTCATTATCATCACGGACCATGCGATAGCGGAGGTCACAGAATCTGGATATATTGAAGGGATAGTCTTTATTGTTATCTGGGTTCATCAGGGCATAATCACCATGGCCGTTGATGGATTCATTGCAGACTTTACAGAAACGGTCGTAATCCGGGCGGAGCATCATGATGTCGAAGTCATCATCCCAAGGGATAAAGCCTTTATGACGGACAGCACCAATCAAGGAGCCATATGCTACGAAGTAGGTAATCTGATGCGCTTTGCATATTTCTTGAATCTTTTTCAGTACATCGAGTGTGACATGATGAATCTCGTCGAGTGTCAATGGTTCATCGGTTTTATTCTGTGTCATGTTGATTGAAACCTCTCTTTTGATGATAGGAATGCACGATATAATCATAATAGGTATTGTTCAAATCCACGTCATTCAGCCCCTTATAGGTCAACTTATGGATGAAGGATCTTGAGATAAGCCAATCCCACATGTCTGCATCATATTGTCTCAGCCAATAGCGCTGGAGCAGATGGTTTGATTCCGATAAGCGGAGCGGGATATTCGCATAGATCCGACGCATGTCATCGTCCATGCGTGCTACCCCTGTGAAGATGAAATGATAGATGAAGTAGTCTTTGAGCGTGTCGTATTTCTCCCAGTAGCGGAGCATGCCATAGAGGACTCGCTCGAGGAACTCATCTCCTGCGTGGCCGCGCATGAAGTGGCTAGAAAATGCGTCGAAAATCAATGGATTCTCCGTATACTGGAAAACGAACAGCGGCGACTCCCATATGTACTGCGGGACTGGTTTTACCAGCAACATCGTCGCATCAATCCAGAGGCCGCCATGCTGATACAGCAGGACGGTCCGCAGGATGTCCGAGAAGTTGGGATTGAGGATGTTGCCTGCCTTCCACTTCTTCAGGATGGATGAGGGGATATCAGCATACTGAAGCATGTTTGCCTCTGTGATTAGGATGACACGATGCTTCTCGACCGCACAAAGCCGCGAGAAGCAGGTTTGCACAAGTTCAGGGGCCTGTTCCATCCCCTGGAACCAGCAGACCCATATGACATCTTGATCATCCGACGAGGCCCCCCCTTGATGGACAGATGTTTATTTGCATCCAGATTTTGCTCGATATCGCGGATAATCCCCTTGATGATGAAACAGTACACCAGATTATCGTGGATGAACTTCGTGTACTGTGAGAAAATCCGATACAAGAACAGCAGACAGCGATAGGCAAACGATTCTTTCTGCACCAGTCTCTTGATTTGTTTCTTCAAGCTCCCCATAGATTGACTCCACCTTTTCTTCACATTCACTTAAGCCTTGCGCATCGAGCGCAGTACATGATACAACTCAGCAAAGGCCTCTCGATAGACAATGCCCATCACAATGATAAGCCCTATGATTGCACCGGATTCCATCAGAAGCGAGTCATTGAATACGGTGTTTGATATCCCCATCAGGACAAGGATACAGAGGCCTCCTAGCGTCTCTCGCTTTGACCGGATACTACGGTAATAGCACTGTCCACGCCAAGTAGCGAATAAGAAGCGCAACACGGCAATGATTGCTGTGGCATAGGCAGCACCGATAAGGCCATAGGCCTGCATAAAAAGAATAGCTGCAGGGATAGTCAGCACGATCATCGACACATTGATGACTAGGCTCTCTTCGTTTTTCTTGGCAAGTGCCATCCCATAACAAGTTGTTTGCTGCCATAAGTCCAAAAGAGGCGCTAATAATAACAGAGCAAAAAACACACGACTTCCTTGAAAGGCAGAGCCGATAAATAAATATAATAGATGTTGGAATAAGATAAATAGAGCTAGAATTAAAATAATAGAAATACCAATATAAGAATGTGTCTTTTTTATCTTGCTGTTCTCATCCTGATAATGCGCATACATAAATGCCCCCCAATAGGTCCGGAAACCATTTTGTAAGACGCTAAACGCTGCAACAAAGAACCCTGCAGAAGCGAAGATTCCCAGTGAAGCCACATCAAGGAAACTCGAAATCAGATATGGCATAATGAATCCCGATACAGCAAACATAATGCCTGATGGCCAACTAAATAAGGCAAAACGATAGACCTCATGCATCTCTGGATGATGCCAGCCGCCCTTCCATGAAAAGACCTGCTTTCGCTGGATAAAAAGATAGATCAAGGCAAGGCCAAAGGAGCCAAATGTTGCAAAGGACAGCACCACGTTGACCGTTGCCGATACAAATGCTGCCGTGATGACAAACAGGCGGTCAAAGAAGCTCGTCAGGATCTGCTGGATGTTATAGTGATAAGGGTCATTGCCGAATCGATAGAACTGCAACAAGAAATATGTCAGTAACATTCCTGCCAGTACCTTCAGCGACAAAAGCACCATGAACAGCAGGGACTCCTGATGAAAGAGCAGCGATGATATCGGTTTATACAAGATGACCGATATCAGGGATAATACGAACCAGCAGGCAACAGCAATAGAGACACATCTCGTAAAGAGCGTCTTCACGTTCCACCCCGGCGGCGGCTCATGAAAGAATCTTGGAAAAGCACCATCCATTCCCAACGTGCAAAATGCAATAATAAAACTTGTAGCAGAATTGAATAAGTTCAGCATACCGCAAATTTCTGGCGAGAATATCCGCGTCGTAATCATGACCGATAAAATGCCAAAAACAAGGGTTGCCCAAGACGAAACGGAAAATTTGGCAACGGATGCCAAGAACGCCTTTCCCGATATACCTGTAGACTTTGCCACACAATCACTCCTAATCCCTGATTTGATAATCACTCGGCTGCCCAGCAGAATGTCATATAGGGTTAGACTGCACAAGTGAAACATGACGTTTTCATTATAGCGCAAAAAATCATATTCAGCAACCAAACAAACGATTGTAAAAATGCATCAACCTATCTGTGGATATATTTGTGGATAATATGTGTATAACTATAAGGTGGTTGTGGATAAAATCAGCCACTGCCCCGCTCTATGTGTCAGGCTGCGCCCGCTATGTGCTCAGTTTTGTGCATTCTGTGACCTTGTGGATAGCCGCTTTCCGTTGGCGCTGCTGGCTTTGCGGGCTCACTAAGACGTAGCTCTAGCGAAGCGATAGAAAAGAGTAACGTAGAGGCACACTCTTTTCTGTGCCGGTTGTGCGTCTGATATCTGATTAGTCGGCGCATCTCGGTCCTGCCGGGGGCTTGTAGTTGGTATTTCTTCTCATTTAGGCTCACTTTACACTCGTTTTTGCCTGCTTTTTCGAAGTGTCAAAAAATTTTCTTTTGAGCGCACAAAGCTAGTATTTTCAAGGGTTGACACTCATTTGGCACATCATGTCTCCAGCTCGCAGGCATTTTTACGCTTGACACGGAGCAGCCCGGTACCGTATACTAAGCTTGTCAGCAGCGATGCGACGCACACTCTTTTGCACGACCAACAAACAAGACGGAATTCGGGCTTGCTTGTCTCGCACGGCAGATCAGCAGTCCGACAATCCTCTCGGTCTGTGATGCCTTGGAGATGAGCAGGCCCGTTTTGCTGTTGACGGCCGTATCATGAAGCGATTTGATGAAAGGGGTGTTTTCTATGGCCAAGGAAGCGATGACGGGCTTCATCACGGAGTTCCGCTACTTCCACCAGATGATGCCGGTCCGGCCGCTGTCGGCGAGCGCACAGGCACTCTGGCAGTATCTCTTCTACCGCGCGAATGCGGCGTACTGGCAATTTCCCTTGCACTTGCAGCTCAATGAGCTGGCGGGGGCCCTGCGGCTCTCGCGCTCGTCGGTGCAGCGCGCCCGCGCGGAGCTCGCAGAGCAGGGATATCTGCTCTACGAGCAGGAGCCGGGCAGCCGCTCGGTCAAGTACTATCTCATCAGCAATGTGCGCCCGCACATGCTCATGACGCCAGAGGAAATGCTCGCTGGCTCGAAATCGTATCAGGCTTTCAATTTGGCAGAGACGCAGGTCCGAGAGGAGGATACTCATGTTTGCAACGAATCATGCACAAGGGCTGTATCGGGGAATTGAGAAGTACGGTGGCGGGTCGATCCGCGAGCTGACGTTGCGCCGCGAGGCCGGTGGGATCTCGCACGGGACGTTCGTCGCGGCACGCCAGGAGCTCTGCGAACTCGGTCTCATCGCCATCGAGCGCATCGCGCGCAAGCCACACTACGAGCTCATCAATCCGGTACTAGCCGAGGTCATCCTCGCCAGGTCGAAGGCCATCTACGAGGCCGGGCCAGAAGCCGTCTGGAGCGCCAAGCAGGCGGCCAAGAAAGCAAGGCTGGCGAGGGAATCTGCAAAATCAGATAATGGCACGGACAAATATGGCAATCCGTCTGAATCTGCCTCATAGCTTCTATTATAATAGGAAGGAAAGTGGATGGAATGAGCAAGTCCATCCTCATTCCTCAAACCACCTCTATACGAAAGGAGACTCCCATGCGAATCTTTATCAATCCTGGCCATGCGCTCGGCGGCCGGCCGGACCCCGGCGCGGTCAATCTCGAACACGATATCACGGAAGCCGAGGTCAATACGCGCATCGCGCAGAACTGCTGCATCGCGCTCGAGCGCTACGGCCACTCGACAAAGATGGTGCAGAGCCACAACCTGCGCGGCGAGGCGCCCGCCTACCCGAATGTCACGGCGCTCGCCAACAACTGGCCCGCCGATGTCTTTATCTCGATCCACGCCAATGCCGGCGGCGGCCGCGGCTGCGAGACATATGCGTTCAGCGAGTGTTCATGGGGCCACGGCCTTGCGACCATCGTGCAGAAGTCGGTGCACCGGGCTGTCAGTCGTCTCGACAAGAGTTTCCCTGACCGCGGCGTCAAGGTCAACCCCGACTTCACCGTGCTGAGGCGCACGGCCATGCCCGCCATCCTCGTCGAGACCGCCTTCCTCGACAACGACGAGGATATCCGGCTGCTGCTCGACTACCCCGCCGTCTTCGGCCAGGCCATCGCGAGTGGAGTCGATCAGTTTCTCCGGGCACATATCACGCCCGAAGGGGAGTTGATCTACGAAGAGGATGAGCCCGCTCCGATGCTCTGGCGATATGTACCGGCGCATATATAATAGGGAGTTTTTTGTCCAGAATGTGTCAACTCAAGTGTCAAAATCTTCTCTAAAAAATCACTTGCTTTTGACATGTCAATCCCGTACAATAAAATCAAGGCAAGGGAACAACCCCCAAGCCAGCAGGCAGTCCGCCGGGCCTCGCGGCTGTCTCTGAGGCCATCTCTATCCCATTCATTTCTGCCATCGAAAGGAGAATCATCATGGCTACGCAGCGCACGAACATCACGACGTCCCTCAAGATCAAGGTGGAGAACGGCACGACGAACACGGGTACGGTCAAGTACGCGACGCGCGGTTTCAAAAGGACGAGACGGCATGTGTCAGCTTTGACGGGG
>OGYK01001480.1_pt1 | contig 16991 bp, 7 predicted proteins | sample 1576501 | NCBI WGS metagenome assembly OGYK01 (sample SAMEA3541530, study PRJEB24748) | human gut metagenome | biome: human gut; feature: human-associated habitat; material: faeces | place: China | collected 2012
GGCATTGATACCGCAAAGGACCTGAAGATTGATGCAGCAGGCAAAACTTTGACTGTAACTACAGCAGGTACCGACAGCGCAGCAATCAAGATTTTCAATAACGGTGGTTCCAAGCTTGAGCTTACCGCTGACAAGCTGGTAATCAATTCTAGCGCTGATTATGCAGGTAAAAACGCCGGCATCATGGCAGGTGACTGGAATACTACCAAAAAGAACGTTACTGTTAACGGTGCTGTAGATATTACCGCAACCAATACCGTAGGCAATAATAACTATGTATATGGTGTTCTGGCATCCAATGCGGATGTAACCGTAAACGGCAATCTGAAAGCTGATATTGACGGCGGCAGAGGTGGCTATGACCATACCTCCGATTCCGCAGTTATGGCTCAGGGCAGCTCCTACAGAAAAACCAGCAGCACTGTTACTGTTAACGGCGATGTAGATATTACCGCCAACGGCAACGGCCTGCATACCAACGGCAACGGCTCCGTTATTACCGTAAACGGCGGCGGTGCGATTACTGTTAACGACAGCAGCACTAAGGGCGGCTATGCTGCAGTGCGTGCGGGCAACGGCACAATCAATATGAACGTTGCTCTGGCAAACGGCAAAGCAACCGGCGGCCTGGGCCATGACGTTGCAATTAAAGGCAACCTGGCAGCAATTAAAGCCGGCGATAATACCGCATCTGTTATCAACCTGGCATTGGATACCGCTAAATCCTCTCTGGAGGGCGTATCCTACATGACCGAGGGCAACGGCCAAATCAACCTGTGGCTGCAAAACGGTGCAAGCTGGACTAACGAAGTACACGGCTCTGCCGAAAAGGATTGGAAGGGCAATTCCTTGTTTAACGGCAGCCATGTAACCAGCTTTGCAGGCGGTGCGAACGCAGCAGCTGCCGGCAATATTTATCAAAAGGACAGCAACGCTCTAACTATTGATAACTACAGCGGCAACACCAATATCTTCTATGAGCATGCAGGCGACGGCGTAACCTTCAATGCAGGCGATACTATTATCAAGCATGCGGAAAAGGATTCCGTAGTTAACCTGATTACCAGCAATAAGGGCCTGAGCATCAATGCGGAAACTATTAACGATACTTTGAGCGCTTTGGCAGGCAAGCTGACCTATACCAATTATAAGGACGGCGAAAGAAATCTGGACGGCAAGGTTAAGATTGCCGGCGGTCTGACCAGCGACAGCGTAACCGTTGCGGCAGGCGATATTCTTTTCAGCAGCACTGACGGCAAGGGCAACGGCGTTACTAATCTTAACGTACAGGCTCCTGACCATCAGACTTCCACCAGCTTCGGCAGCACTCTGACCGGTGATACCGAGGAGAATCTGGAATATGTACTCGGCGGCGTAGTTAAGGATGGCAGCTACAAGTTTACCGAAAATACCACTATCAATGTAAACGGCAAGGATGCAAGAGGCATGGATTTTGCCGAGGGTACTGTTGTTGATGCCAACGGCAAGACCTTGACCATCAACGTAACCGACGGCACCAAACTGAATGCAGGTATTTCCCAAATCAAAAATGTTGACAGCCATGTTAAGGCTGACAAGATTGTTATTAAGCTCGACAGCAAGGATGCAAGCGGCACAACACATGCAATCCATCAGGATAAGGGCAACCTGACCATTGACGGTGATGTAGATATTGATATTACCGGTCAAAGACATACTGTTGGTGTATACAGCCATGCAGGCAGCACCACTATCAACGGCAACGTGAAGGTAGTGCTGGACGGCAACCACGGCGGCTTTGCCGAATACGGTGCGGCAGGCATTTATGCACACGCAAATTATGGTGGTGCAGTAGGCGGCACGATTAACGTTAACGGCAACGTAGATATTTCCGGCGTAGGCAACGGCCTGTTCGCCAACATCGGCGGCGGCACCATCAACGTCAACGGCGGCAGAATCAATATTATTGACGATAATACCGATACCGGCTACAGCGCAATTTATTCTACCTGCGGTGCTATCAACATGAACACCGTTAAGGATGAGAAGGGCAATGTAATCGGCGCAGGCAATAACAAGGTTGATATTACCGGTAACGTGGTAGTATCCGTAGGCGCAGTAAACTATGTTGACTGCTATGAATATTCTCTGGTAAACTTGGGCCTGACCACTAAAGATTCCCAACTGACCGGTGTTATTTATAACGAATTCCCTGAAGGCGGCAAGACAGCTTCTCAGGGTGGCAACAAGAAGCTGTTTACCGGCGAAGCAAATCTGTGGCTGCAGAACGGTGCAACCTGGACCAACGAGCAGCAGGGTACTCTGGCCAACGTATATCAGGGTGAAAAATTCACCGGCAGCCATGTTGCTAAGCTGACCGGCGGTGCAACCGCAGAAGCTGCAGGCAACATCTACCAAAAAGAGAGCGGTGCGCTGACTATTGACAATTACAGCGGCAACACCAACATTTTCTATGAGCATGCAGGCGACGGCGTAACCTTCAATGCAGGCGATACCGTTATCAGACATGCGGAAAAGGATTCCGTAGTTAACCTGATTACCAGCAATAAGGGCTTGAGCCTGAATGCCGATACCATTAACAATACACTGAATGCTTTGGCAGGCAAGCTGACCTACAGCAACTATGCTAAGGGCGAAAGAAACCTTGACGGCAAGGTTAAGATTGCCGGCGGTCTGACTAGCGACAGCGTAACCATGGCTGTAGGCGACATCCTCTTCAACGAGGCTGACGGCAAGGGCAGCGGCGCTGAGCATATTACCGTTCCGAGTGCTCCGGAAACCCAGGTTTCCACCAGCTTTAATACTACTCTGACCGGTGACACCGACAAGGATCTGGAATATGTACTGGGCGGCGCAGTTAAGGACGGCAGCTATAAATTTACCGAAGCAACCTCCATCAACGTAAGCGGTGAAGGTGCTAAGGGCATGAATCTTGTTAAAGGCACAACCGTTGATGCAAGCGGCAAAACCCTGACCGTCAACGTAACCGATGCAAGCAAGGGAAATGCAGGTATTTCTCAGGACGTAGACGTGAACAGCACTATTAAGGCTGACAAGCTGGTTATCAAGCTCGACAGTGAAAAGAGCGGTAAGGGTGCACAGGCTATCCGTCAGGATAAGGGCAACCTGACCATTGACGCTAATGTAGATATTGATGTTAAGGGCGATAACTCTACCATGGGCATTTACAGCCATGCAGGCAGCACCACCGTTAATGGCGATGTTAAGGTAGTACTGGACGGCAAGCGCGGTGGCTTCAACGAGTACGGCGCAGCAGGCATTTATGCACATGCAGGCTACGGCGGAGCAGTTGGCGGTACTGTTAATGTTAACGGCAATGTAGATATTTCCGGCGTGGGCAACGGCCTGTTTGCTAACATCGGCGGTGCAACCATTAATGTTAACGGCGGCAAAATCAATATTGTTGATACCGATAAGAAGAACGGCTACAGCGCAATTTATGCAACCTGCGGTTCCATCAATATGAATACCGTTAAGGACGAAAAGGGCAAGGTAATCGGTGCAGGCAACAACAAGGTTGATATTACCGGTAACGTAGTTGTATCCGTAGGCGCAGTAAACTATGTGGATTGCTGCACCGAAACCGAGGTTAACCTGGGCCTGACTACTAAGGACTCCAAGCTGACCGGTGTTGTATATAACCAGTTCCCCGAAGGCGGTAAAACCGTATCTCAAAGGGGTGACAGCAAGACCTTTACCGGCGCAGCCAACCTGTGGCTGCAGAACGGTGCAACCTGGACCAACGAGCAGCAGGGTGAATTACCGAGCGTATGGGGCGGCGAAAAATTCAAAGGCAGCCGTGTCAACAAGCTGGCAGGCGGTGCAAACGCAGCAGCTGCAGGCACTATCTATCAAAAAGACAGCAACAACCTGACTATTGATAATTACAGCGGTGTTACCAACATCATCTACGCTCATGGAGGTGACGGCACTAACTATGCTGCAGGCGATACCGTTATCAAGCATGCGGAAGCAGGCTCTGTTGTTAATATGATTACCTCCAATCAGGGCGTAACCGATATCGGTGCAGCACTGAACGCATTGGCAGGCAAGCTGACCTATTTGAATTATGCAACCGCAAACGGCAGCGAGCGTAACCTGAACGGTTATGTTAAGCTGGCAGGCGGTTTGACCAGCGACAGCGTAACCATGGTAACCGGTGACATCCGCTTCAGCGAAGAAACCGGTAAGGGCAGCGGTACCGATAACATCAAATTTGCCGATGAACCGGACAACCAGACTGCTAAGACCTTTAACTCCACTCTGACAGGCGAAAGACTGAAGGACCTGGAATATGTAATGGGCGGCGTAGTTAAGGACGGCACCTATAAATTTACCGAGAATACTGCAATCAACGTAAGCGGCGAAGGCGCTAAGGGCATGAACTTTGTTAAGGACACTGCTGTTGATGCAAGCGGCAAAACTCTGAGCGTTAATGTAACCGAAGCAAGCAAGGGTAATGCAGGTATTTCTCAGGACATAGATGTAAACAGTACCATTAAGGCTGACAAGCTGGTTATTAAGCTCGACAGCGAAAAGAGCGGCAAGGGCGCGCAGGCTATTCGTCAGGACAAGGGTAATCTGACCATTGATGCCAACGTAGATATTGACGTTAAGGGCGATAACTCCACCATGGGCATTTACAGCCATGCAGGCAGCACCACCGTTAACGGCGACGTGAAGGTAGTACTGGACGGCAAGCGCGGCGGCTTCAACGAATACGGCGCAGCAGGCATTTATGCACATGCAGGCTACGGCGGAGCAGTTGGCGGAACTGTTAATGTAAACGGTAATGTAGATATCTCCGGCGTAGGCAACGGACTGTTCGCTAACATCGGCGGTGCAACCATTAACGTTAACGGCGGTAAAATTAATATCGTTGATACCGATAAGAAAAACGGCTACAGCGCAATTTATGCAACCTGCGGTGCCATCAACATGAATACTGTTAAGGACGCAGCAGGCAAGGTAATCGGCGCAGGCAACAATAAGGTTGATATTACCGGTAACGTTGTTGTATCCGTAGGCGCAGTAAACTATGTAGATTGCTGCACTGAAACCGAGGTTAACGTTGGCCTGACCACTAAGGACTCCAAGCTGACCGGTGTTGTATATAACCAATTCCCCGAAGGTGGCAAAACCGTATCTCAAAGAGGCGACAGCAAGACCTTTACCGGCGCGGCTAACCTGTGGCTGCAGAACGGCGCACTCTGGACCAACGAGCAGCAGGGTGAATTACCGAGCGTATGGGGCGGCGAACAGTTCAAGGGCAGCTTTGTTACTAACCTGGTTGGCGGCACCAATGCTGATAACGCAGGCCAGATTTACCAGAAGGACAGCAACAATCTGACCATTGACACTCTGTCCGGCAGCATCAGAGTTATTTATGACCATGAATTCGAAGATGCAGAAACCCGCGCAGCAGGCGATAAGAAGATTGTTTATAAAGCAGGCGACACTGTAATCAACAATGCTAAGGACGGCAGCCAGGTTATCATGGCAACCGGTTCCAACGGCATCAACACCTTCGATAAGGATTCCGTTGAGGATGCCTTCAAGGGCCTGGCAAATAAGCTCATCTACAAGGATGCAGAAAAGAACCCCGGCAACCTGAAGGCTGAGCTGCAGCTTGGCGGCGGTCTGACCGGTTCCAACGTAAGCTGGAGCGGCGAGATTGAATGGGACGGCGACAACGGCTCCTACAAGCTGGATTCCGCAGAGCAGAGCATTAAGCTGCTGTACGATGAGGATGCAGTAAGTAAGGATACCCGTGCTGCAATTATGAGCGGTATGGTTGGCTGGCGTAATGCTGCAGCCGATACCTACAGATATCGCAGCGGCGCACGTAGCGAAGCTAATGAAGGCGTATGGGCTAGAACCTGGGGCGGCCAGAATAAATATTCCGGCAACAACACCTCCTTCAAGAACAGCTACTGGGCAGGTCAGGTCGGCTATGACAAGACCTTAGCTAATGGCTGGAATGTCGGCGTAGCCTTTGACTACATGACCGGCGATGATTCCTACTATGCAGGCAGAGGCGATACCAAGACCTATACTTTGGGCCTCTACGGCAGCAAGGAAATCAACAGCAACGAATACATTGATTTGACTGCAAAGGTTGGCAGAATCTCCAACGATTTCGAAACCAAGGATATTCTTGGCAGAACCGTTAAGGGTGACTACAAGGCTAACGGCTTCAGCTTCTCCGGTCAGTACAGCAAGCGCTTCGGCAGTGAAGCAGCAGGCTACTTTGAGCCTCAGGCACAGCTGACTATCGGCAGACTGGGCAGCAGCGACTTTGACAGCACCGGCACTCTGGAAGGCCATATCTCTCAGGATGCCTTCACCAGCATTGTCGGCAGACTGGGCATCGAAGCAGGTCAGGCAAGCGACCACGGCAGATACTTTGCCCGTCTGAGCCTGTCCCACGAATTTGCCGGTAACGTAGATACTCACTTCAGCGACAGCTCCGCAACCATGACCAGAGAGTTCAACCTCGACGGCACCTGGTGTGACCTGACTGTCGGCGGTACCTATGACCTGAACGACAAGGTTTCCTTCTACGGTGATGTAACCAAGACCTTGACCGGCGATTACAAGCAGGATTGGAAGGTTAATGCCGGCTTGAGATTCACTTTCTAAAATAATTTTGCAGGCGGGGGCTTCATGCCCCTGCCAATCATAAAATAAATCAGTGACAGGAGATAGAAAATAATGGCTGAAGAAATTAAAGATACCGAAGTTAAAGAAGAAGCTGCGGAAGTAACCGAAGCAAAGGAAGAAGAAACCTTGGCAATGAAAAAGCTCACTGCTTTAAAGGAATTTTCCGATGCACACGAAATCAGTGGCCTGCAATATCTGCAAGTTAATGAAGAAAACCTGCTTATCAACACCAGACTGCTGGTTGAAGGCCAGACCTTACCTCTGTTTATCGTGGTAAACAATTCCGTTTACACCTATTTGCAGGCACATCTGGTAACTCTTACCGAGGAAAAGAAGGCTGCAACCTTAAGCTATCTGAATGAATTGAACAACGAGTTCAATATGCTTAAATACAGCATCAATCCGCAAGGTAATGTAGTGCTTACCTTCAGTATTCCTGCAGGCGATGACAAATTCGACCCGGCACTGGTTTTTGCCCTTGTTGACCAGTTAAAAGCGCATCTGGATACTCATTATTCCGCTCTGATGGAAAAAATCTGGAGCAAATAATTTTTTGGTTATTGAGAAGGTATATCTATGATGAGAAAATCTTATAAAAAGAAATTTTGCTTAGCAGCAGCAAGCTCCATAATGGCTATGAGCTTTGCCGGTTATGCTTTTGCTGCCGATTCTACGGCAGATGATGCGGATACTATGGAGTTTACGCTTGACTCTATGGTTGTAACTGCAAGCCGTATCCCGACCAAAATCACCGAAGCTAAGGCCGATATCAGCGTTATTACGCGTAAGGATATCGAGCAGATGCATATGAGCAGTGTGGAAGAGGTACTGCGTACCGTTCCTGGTGTGCAGTTCATGAACTACGGCGGCAACGGCGGCATGAACGCTAACATGAGCGGTATCCGTATCAACGGCAGTAAGGAAGTAGTCGTTCTGGTTGACGGTGTCCGTGTGAACGAATTCCAGGGCAGCGATTCCGGTTACTTCTTTGCGGCATTGACCAACAATACCGATAACATCGAACGCGTCGAGGTGCTGCGCGGCAGTGCCGGCACGATGTACGGAAGCGGTGCCAAAGGCGGTGTTATCAACATCATTACCCGCAAGATTAATGATAACAAAACCAGCATTGATGTTTCTGCAGGTAACTTCAGCACCAAAGAATATAAGCTGAACACCAGAGGACGTCAGGGCAAGCTGGGCTATAATGTTTATTATGATGATAAGCACAGCGGTGACTTCAAGGATGGCTCCGGTAAAAAATGGAAGAGCGATATTGACAGCACATCCTTCGGCTTGAAGGTAAATTATGATGTTAACGACGATCATAAGCTCAGCCTGAGCTATGACAAGACCAAATCCGATTTTAACGGTTATGATTATATTTACCATAACAACTATAAGGGTGATTACAAAAATGACACCATCACCTTTAAGGACGATCTGACCTTGTCGGATAAGTGGAGCAACAGCTTTACTTATCGCCGTAGCAATACCGAAGGGAAGTATGCGCAGAATAATCACACTCTGTTCAATGCCGATGCCGATTATACCTATGACTTTATCAGTGATCAGGTAACATATCTCACCAACAGACATAATGTAGTTTTCGGCGTGGATTATGCTCACGGCAAGGACAACGCTGCTAAAGCGTTGGTTGGCACAAGCGGTAAGCCTGCAAACTTCAAGATGAAGAACACTTCTTATTATGTGCAGGATGACTGGAAAATCATTCCGCATGTAACCTTGTCCGGCGGCTTGCGCTATGACCGCCCCAGCAACAGCGGTCAGACAGGTGCAACCTTGGAAAGCCATACCTCCAAGAGCTACAAGCTGAGCTGGGATATTACCGATAAGGATATTCTTTATGCAGGTCGCAGTGATTTCTTTATTCTGCCCAGCATGTATCAGCTGACCAACAGACAATACGGTAACGCATCCTTGAAGCCTGCTTACGGCCGTACCTCTACCATCGGCTACAGCAAGAGCTTTGATGACTATAATATCTTCACCTTCAACTGGTTTGAAACTAAAACCGAACGCGGTATAGGTCTTACCGCTGCCGGCTATGTTAACACCAGAGGCATGTCGCGTGGCTGGAACGCACAGTTCATGACACAGCTGGGTGAGCACTGGAATGCCAATATCGGCTGGGGACATCTGTACCAGTACGAAGATGAGGATACCTACAGCTACGGCTATTCCCCGAAGGATCTGGCTACTTTCGCCGTATACTATGATTATGCTAAGGTTAAAGCAGGCCTCGACGGCTACTACTTCTTCCGCCGTGTAAATCCGGATTATCCGAACGGCTGGCCTGTAGATAACTATCCTATATTCAATATGAGTGCAAGCTACGCACCTACGAAGAATATCAATATTTACGCTAAGGTCAACAACCTGTTTGACAAGATGTATTCTGAACGTACTCACGTTATTTATGCCAGCGGCCGTCCCGGTGACTGGTATTCCATGCCCGGACGCAGCTTCGTGCTTGGTATGCAGGTTACCTTCTAATCTTAATTTCAGCTCTCTCATATTTTTCATACTCTGCTGCAGCGCTGCCTTGTGCGGCGCCGCGGCCAACTCAAAAAACTTATCAACAAAACAGCTCCGGTATGCGCAGTGCATTTCGGGGCTGTTTTCGCCTGTAAAGCTCTTGACCATATCATTACTATATAGCTTATAATAACAATAAAATATCAAAGGAGGCTGATTATGTCGGAACATTTATGCACCTTGTCGACAGGAGATAAGGTTTATTTTTACGATAAAAGCATCGTTATTTTTTTTGAAGGAGCACGCAAAATCTTAAGCACCTCGCTTTATAACGGCGGCTACCATGATGATTACGTTGCCGTATATAATTATGATGCCAAGCAGGGAGCAGGCATGCCCTGCGAAATGCTGGCAGATACCTATGTGGAGCATATGAAGCTGGTTTCCAAGCGCCTGGCGCTGGACCCGGACAAGGTGAGCGGAATGGGCACGGCGGCCAGCATGGAAAACGCCGTGGTAGAAACCATGAGCTTTAAGGAGCTGACCGTGACCGCCATCGTAACCGGCGGCATTGAAACAAACGGCGGGCGCGCAGGTGACCCTGCGGATTACTACAAGCCGCAGCCCAAGCCGGTGAAGTACGGCACTATCAACATTATGCTGCTGTTGGACTGCGATATGCCGGAAGGAACAATGGCGCGCGCTCTGGTGACCTGCTCTGAGGCTAAGACCGCTGCCATTCAGGAGCTGCTGGAGGGCAGCAAATATTCCAACGGTATTGCCACCGGTTCCGGCACGGATCAGACGATTATCATCGCCAATAGTGCGAGCGAGCTGTATATGGAGGGAGCAGGCAAGCACTCCAAGTTGGGCGAGCTTATCGGCAAAACTGTGAAGAACGCAGTTAAAAAAGCGCTCGCCAAGCAATCCGGCCTCACTCCCGCAAAGCAGCATGACGTGTTCCGCCGCCTCAAACGCTTTGACATCAAGCCGGGCGATATGTGGCAGGCATACAGTGCACAGGATGCTGCGGTAGTAAAGCCGGAATATCTGCTGGCAGCCGAAAAGCTGGCTAAGGAAGATATAATGCTGGTATATACTTCGCTCTATGCGCACCTGCTGGACCAGCATTTGTGGGAGCTTATCAGCGCTAAAGAAATGCAGCTGGCAGGGCAGAAGCTGCTGCAGGCTATTGCAGAACAATATAATGTTGAAGCTGAGATTATAAATGAAGGCACTTTGGCTTCTATGCTGGCCTCCTGGCAGCAGCAGTTTAACAAAATTATCGCCCAACGCTTGCATCAGACTGCAAAAGAGAGCTAGTTTCAGGTGAGAAAAATATAAATATGCACTTGACCTTATAGCGGCAATATAGTGTATATTATGGTTGTAATCAAAGGAAGCGAGGTGAATAATATGCATCCGAAATTTGAAATTCCGACTGATCCGCACGGCAAGCATCGTTATGAAAGCGCTATGAAGCACGTAGAGGCTGCTAAAAAGGCAGGTAAATCCAGCGACGAAATCCATGCTATCTTCAAAAAGGTAATGGAGTTCAACCCGATGGACATTGAGTCCATTCCGCAGGATGAAGCACATGCTAAGTATCGCACTGCCATGGTGCATATGAAAAAAGCACTGGAAAGCGGTAAGAGCGCAGACGAAGCGCATGAGGTTTTCCGCAAAATCATGAATGGCGAGACCAGCGGTCACTGCCACCACAGCAAATAAGGCTGAAAGCAAAAGCATCGTAGGCTATTGAGGTAGCTTACGATGCTTTTTTGTGCAGTACTGTTTTTTTGAGCTTACTCAGTCTTAATCTCTTAAATCTGCTTAATAGAAATGTTGTCTGGCATCAGATGAGGCTGTCGTTTTAAGCATGCATAGACATGAATTCGTGCAGACGCCGTCTGCATAATTAATATTAAATTTTTTATTTAAAAAATAAAAAAATTCTCGATATAGACAAATTTTGACCATGATATATGTTATAATTGGAAATGTAAAGCGTTTTAGAACGCTAAAAATAATGGCGGGAGGCGTTGTTTATGAAATCCTTAACAAAAATAATGATGATGACACTGACTTTAGCTGCTATGCTCTTCAGTACTGCATGTTATGCCCAAAACGGGGAAGCAACTTCTTTTAAAGAAAGACTGCAAAATATTCAGGAAAATGATGGCAAACATTTGAATTTTGCATTCTATTTAGACTCCGAAGGTCATGCTAACTTTGAACAAAAGGTTCTTGATGAAATTGTTACAAGCCTTCAGGCTAAAGTGCCTGCTTACGTTACTATACAAGGTGACGGTCAATTTCTTGCCGACTTGGATTTGTATCGTGAAACAAAATATGATGATTTAATGGCTGAAATGCAAGAAAAGAATCCTCAATTTGCTGTACTTGGTGATTATGCGGAAAGCGGCAGAAAAGTAAAATTGACCAAGGCTATCTTGGATGAATTCTTCCAAAATAACGAATACGATGGTTTGGTTTTAGCAAGAATTGACGTTGCGCAGGTTAAAAACAGCTATAATATCTGGGTTGGTGGTATTGATACAAAGGCAGAATTAGATGTTACGTTCAGAGTGTATAACAAGCATTCTAAAGTTGGCTATGTATTCAATAATCGCCAAAGAGTAGTTGGTAAATCTCATGCAATGATGAACACATCGGAGGACAGAGCTGCCAGAAAAGCAATTCCTAAAGCATTAGAAAAAATTCAAACAATAAAGGTCGAGTAGTTGTTTGCTTAACAATTCGCTCTGAATGAACTGAAGGAGTACTACCAAAAGTACGGTAGTACTTCTTTTTTGTGTATTTACATATACTTTTTCTTAAACTCTTTCAGAATGATGGCAAATACTTTAGGCTTTGACTTGTATAATATAGTGGAGGTGCTAGTGGCAGATATGGCTGTGTTTTGGAGAATTGTTGAGAAAGAAGTGGAGCAGGAAGGGGGAGGATTGAGGGAGAGTTGGCTTGGTAGAACAAGTTTGGCAAGAATTAACTGAAAATGCGTGACGCTATAATTTTTTTATGCTAAAATATAATATTATACATATGAATCCCCCCCCGAGACAGTACGAAACATTCTTCTCCTGCTACGGGGCGGATGACAATAAGAAAATGTTATACTGGATTAATTTCGGGGGATATTTTTTAGAGGAGTGCAGGATTTATGCAAAACTTATTTGATACTTAAAAAAATATTCTATCCGAAGATAAGCGTTTTGTAACTGAAAAAGGTGAAATATTGCGTAATGCTGTTTATGAAGCAGGCATGAAGATGGATAAGTCTTTACTTAAAATGCTTTTGAGTAATGCGGCAACAAAAGAAAAATTCTTTCAAGAAGTAGAACTGGACGGAAATAAAACATTAGTTTTTGACAAAGTTGGCTTTGGTTGGATGGTTAGTAACAAAGAGTTTTTGCCTGATAGTTATACACGCTATAAAAATAAAATTGGCTTAGTTGATGGTAATGATCAGTATATTTCCAATAGCAATGACGTTGAATTAGTGTTCCCTTATAAGGATTGTGTGCTTGTAGGCGGTCAGACGAAGGAAGAGCAGAAGCGCAATGAGATATTCTTTAATAAAACACTCGCACCTGATGAAGTGGATAGACTGCTTGCTCCTAAAGTGCTTGTTAATGCGAAACGTTATACAAAGGATGGAGTAGAGCAGATTGCAGAATTTAAAGACAGCGATAATCTGATTATTAAGGGAAATAACTTATTGGCGTTAGAATCTTTACAGAATTTTCATTGTAAAGTAAAAATGGCATATTGGGATATTCCATATAATACAGGTGAAGATAGCTTTGGTTATAATGATAAATTTAGTAGAAGCAGTTGGTTAGTTTTTATAAAAAATCGTATAAACGCTTTATTATTAACTTTGAAAGATGACGGTGTTATTTTAATTCAATGTAGTTTTCATCATTATGCATACTTGAAGGTTTTATTAGATGAAATAATAGGCAATCATATTATGACCTTTAATGTTCTAGTTAGACATCCTGATAGAATTTTAACAGGAGATAAAGACTTTAATGACGTAATGGAGTATATTTTGGTTTATTCTAAAAATCAAAGTTTCAAGATGCCAAAAATTGAAATAAACAAGACTGTTGATGATTATGTCTATAGCTTGGAGGAACTAACAGAAGGACACGATATAATCATAGGTGATAAAAAAGTTAAATGCTATTATCCTGATGAATACGAATTAAAAAAAGTTGAAGCTAGTAAAGATAATTTTAAGATCATTACTGTGCGTGGTTCTATTAAAGAAAAAAATTCATCAGGTAGATTCTATGTTAAATATTTAGAAAAAATACAAGATGAATACCCTCCAATGACTGTTTTCAAGGTGCCGCATATGGGTGATGATATATATGATTTCAGATATTTTTATACACCTCCGAAAGGTAATAAAAATGGTGCTTATTTACAAGGTATGCCAACATCCAGCAAAATTACATATAAGCCTTATTCTAATTTTTTGGATTTTGTGAAAAGTTATAATGCGGTAAACGACGAAGGGGAAGTTGAATTCAGAAATGGCAAAAAGCCGGAAATTTTAATTGCCTTTTTGTTAAATATATTTACTAAAGAAAACGATATTGTTATAGATGCTTTTTTAGGATCAGGAACAACTGCGTCGGTTGCTTTAAAAATGAATAGAAAATTCATTGGAATAGAACAAATGAATTATATCGAAAATAAAACAGTAAAACGCTTAGAGAATACAATTTCTGGCGATCACACAGGTATATCTAGAATCGAAGATTGGCAAGGTGGCGGCTCGTTTGTCTATTGCGAGCTTGCACAGCTTAACCAAAAATATGTCGATGCACTGCAGGAAGCGGAGACAGACGAAAAGGTTACGGATATTTTAAAAGCAGTGTTGGCAACCGGTTTCATCAGCGACAAAGTAAATCCGAAGCTCATTGATACAGAAGCAGAAGATTATAAGGATTTAAGCTTAGACGAGAAAAAAGCTTTTGTAATGGAAGTGCTCGACAGCAATCTTCTCTATGTAAATTACAGCGATATTGATGATAAAGAGTTTGCTATTTCCGATGCAGATAAGGCTTTCACTAAAAGCTTTTACGGGGAGGAGTAAGCATGAACTTTTTATACGAAAAGCTTGATAGTGCTCGTGAATGGGACAGAATAAAGCCGGTTCCCGGTTATGTACTCGATAACCTCAATCCTAAAATGCCGATACGTCCTTATCAGAAAGAAGCATTAGAAAATTTCATTACGTATTTCGAAAATCCAAGACTGCGCAATAAACCGTCACAGACCTTGTTTCATATGGCAACAGGCAGCGGTAAGACCTACATTATGGCTGCACTTGTCATTTATCTGTATAAACAAGGTTATAGAAACTTTATTTTCTTTGTCAATTTAGGTAATATTGTTGAAAAAACAAAGCTTAATTTTCTGGATGCAGCATCTTCCAAATATCTTTTTAGTAATGATATTGTTATTGACGGTGAACATGTAAAGATAAACGAAGTGAGCAATTTTCAAGGTGTTGATGATAAATCTATCAATATCTGTTTTTCAACAATACAAGGCTTGCATGCGGATATGTGGACAGCTAAAGAAAATGCTATGACCTATGATGACTTTGAAAGTCAAAAAGTTGTTTTGATTTCTGATGAAGCACACCATATAAATGCAGATACCAAGAAATTAAACAAAGAGGAAGCAGAAAATTATCATTCCTGGGAAGAAACTGTTAAAAGAATATTTCATGCTAGTCCGGATAATGTAATGCTGGAGTTTACGGCAACGTGTGATTTGCAAAACCCGTTGATAAGGAACGAATATGAAAGTAAAATAATCTACGATTACCCGCTAAGAAAATTCCGTAAAGACCTTTATTCTAAAGAAATAATTTCTTTGCGTACAGACCTGACTATCATGCAGCGTGCTTTACAAGGGATTATTTTAAGTCAGTACCGTTTGAAAATTTTCAAGGATAATCGTTTGGATATTAAACCGGTTATTCTTTTCAAAGCTTCAAAAATCGAGGAAAGCAAACAACGCATGGCAGAGTTCATCGAGATGATCCGTAATTTATCTGCACATCATATAGAAGCAGTTGCGGAATTGAATAATGACGAGCTAATGGCAAAGGCATATAAGTATTTCTCGAGTAATGGTTTTTCGTATGATATGCTGGTTGCTGAATTGAAGGAAGCGTTTTCTGAGGAACATTGTGTATCTGTTAATGATAATGCAGAAGCAGAACAAAAACAATTATTACTCAATTCCTTAGAGGATAAGGATAATCCGTACAGAGCAATTTTTGAAGTTAAAAAGCTTGATGAGGGCTGGGACGTATTAAATCTTTTTGATATTGTCCGTTTGTATGAAACTCGTCAAAGCGGTGGTAAAACTATTTCTAAAACGACTGTTGCTGAAGCACAGCTTATTGGTCGCGGTGCGCGCTATTGTCCGTTTTCTGTTGATGATCAAAACAAATACAAACGTAAATATGATGCCGATTTGAATAATCCGTTGCGTATTTGTGAAACGTTGGTTTATCATTGTCAAAATGATAGCAGATATATTGCGGAGCTTCACCAGGCATTGCGTGAAATTGGTGTAGAACCTGAAATGCTTAAGCGTCGATATGTCCTCAAAGACAGTTTTAAAAATTCCAGTGTATATAAAAGCTTTATGTACGTTAACAGGCGTGTAGAAGTTAGTAGAAACAATGTCTATGAATTACAGCCATCTGTAAGAAATACTGTTTATTCACTCAGGGCAGAAACAGGAGAATCAGGGGAAAATATTATCTTGGAAGATGATAATACAACTTCGGATGCAAAAGTTGAATTATATTTGTATGAAACAAGTATAAGACAGATAGCAACGATAAATTATGCTATTGTCAACAAGGCTTTGGGAATGTATCCGGCACTTAAATTCAATATTTTACATAAATATTTTCCGCATTTGGAAACCACAAGAGAATTTATAACGTCAGAAAAATATTTGAGTTCTATTAAAATTAACATAAAATCACGTTTTTCAGAACCACCTCTTAGACTTTTAACATTGGCTGTACATAAGGTTCTAAATGCTGTCGCAGATACTTTGGCGAAAACAGAAATCAGCTATATGGGAACTAAGGACTTTCATGCTGTACCGGTAGAGAAAATTTTTAAGGACAAGGAAGTGGGCTTTGAAAGGGAAGTAAGCGGTGGTCAAGGCGTATCACAAAATGATCCTTCTGTTGCAAATGATATTCGTATGGATTTAAGTCGTATGGATTGGTATGCTTTTAACGATAACTACGGTACATCCGAAGAAAAAGCTTTAGTTGCATTTATTAAAGATTATATGGAAAAAATCAATGAGAAATATGCAAAGGCATATTTAGTGCGTAACGAAAGGCATTTCCCAATTTATTCGTTTGAGGCTGGTGAACGTTTTGAACCTGACTTTGTGCTGTTTTTGCAAAAAGGCGAAAAGGATAGTATAGAGCAAATGCAGATTTTTATTGAGCCTAAAGGCGAACAGCTCTTAGCCGGAGATAAATGGAAAGAGGATTTCTTGCTTCAAATAAAACAAGAAGCCAGTGTTGTTAAAGCATTGGTTGATGATAGAAAGTACACTGTTTGGGGATTACATTTCTTTAATAGAGAAAAACGAGACAGTGAATTCAAGGATGACTTTAAAGAATTATTGTAATAGAAGTCGCAATGTGTTATATCCAAAAATTAATTTTGGCTCATTGTATAATGAAATTGCACACCTGAAAAATCGAATAAAAAATAGTC
>OGYK01001486.1_pt1 | contig 16926 bp, 21 predicted proteins | sample 1576501 | NCBI WGS metagenome assembly OGYK01 (sample SAMEA3541530, study PRJEB24748) | human gut metagenome | biome: human gut; feature: human-associated habitat; material: faeces | place: China | collected 2012
TCATGTTGGCAATCATATTCGTTGTCATACCGGCGGCAAGCCTTAAATCTTCTTTCCTCATATCACGCTCTAACAGTGTGTGCCAGAGTGGTTTATAGCTGATGTGCATATTGTTTTCCTGCCTTTCTATCCATACCACCGGGGCGGCTGCCCCGGCAGGAACTTTTCTCTTATTATAGCACCAATCTTGTGAAATCACAATTTATTCTTGTAGCCTGCCGCTGATACCGTCTGGATTGTGCTTTTCCTTTCGTTTTTTGTTCCAACTAATTAGCCATGAACTGCCTGATGCCTTTACTTTCTGCACCTTGACCAGCGGATTTTCTATTGCATTACCGCCTTCTGTGCTTTCTTCCTTACTTTCTGACGTCTGCTTTGCTTTCGAAACCGATGAAGGAGCACTGTAAGCTCTTGGCGGTGACGACCTCGCTATGCTTTTGCCTCCGCCTTCATGAGCTGCATTATCCTTTAAGGCTTTTAACGCACTATCTATTTTACTGTCATCATACTCACCCGCAGACTTGTTTTCATTCAATGAGCTATACTGACTGTAAAGATTTTTGACTGTTTCATAACCAATATTTTTCTTCATATATGAGACAACCGCATTTGTATACACATCACCACCATCATCCGTCATGAGCACATATTTCATGGATTCGAGTTCATCCATTGACAGCCTTAGCATACTGGTGCCGTTTACAATAGTACCCCCGGCAAAAGCTCCTGAATCGCTTGATTTTGAATATCAACAGCTTTATGTACTTCTTCTTTGATTTTTTCATTTCTGTAGAAAAACGAGTTAGATAATCCTGTTCTTTTGCATAATCCGGAAACTGTAATCCTTTCACCCTCATTACGCATTCTTTGAATTTCTTCCATTGCTAGTTTTACTTTTTTCCTACTTTTCTCCTGGCTCATTTCGATGATTTTATTTGCTTTCATCTTTAATCACAACCTTTATAGTTTTTTCAACAACGCAATCTCCTTTCGATCCAACCGTTTCTTCAATGTGTCCACCTCTTTTTGAAGTATACTGCACTTTTGGAGAAGCTGCTCATTTTCAACCTTTAACCTTTGATTCTCTGACTGACAGCTGTTAAAATCCTTCTTCAATTCCTGAAAATTATAACCCACAACATTTGTTTCTTCAGATGGCTGCTGTACATCTATCCGCCGTGGCAGTTTGACAGCTTCCTCAAGTCTCTGACGGACTTGCATATTCTTATAAAAAAATCCTCTTGATAAACCTGTCCAACGAACCAATTCTGTTACAGATATCGGCATCCCTCTGGCACTCATATCATCGATTGCCCGAATCGCCTTTTTTATTTTCTGCTCACTCTCAGCTTTGTTAACAGCTATCATCTTATCATATTTCATACCCATCCCACTCCTTTACCACATCCATTAAAATCATATCGATTTTCTCTCTGACTGCCCTCGTTTCATCCGCCATTATCTTGTTCCCAATCTTTCGGTAATGATGTACACTTTGTAATGTTTTATGCCCCAAAAGCCTTGCGATCATCCAGTCGTCGATATGCATTTCTGTCAGCTTTTTCCCATAACAATGTCGGAATGTATGTGTTCCAAAATTCAGCAGTTCTCCATTCTCATCCCGAATATCATTTTTCCTAATCATTTATTATGCCAGGTGTTTCTGTTGCTACAATTTCATAAACGCTTCGATACTTCTTACTTGTAAGGGCATATCCCTTTTCCATCATCCAACTCTTTAGCTGCAAAATAATCTTATTCTCGTCTTCATATCTCAGGATTTTAATATTCTTTTCTATAAGAAAATTCCGGATATTATTAAAATATAATATTTCAGATGCCAAACTACTTGGAGCAAGTTTCTTTCCCCTTTCCCAGACAAAATCTTCTAGGAGCTTTCTTACTGCTTCTGACGGAAGTCCCTCCAAGTCGAAGTAACGGTCTTTCCGAACCCTCATTCTCTTTTTTTGTTCTTCAGTCGCATTTTTATAGCAGTCTAATTCATAGATATGTATCTTATTTTCCAGTTTTTTCACCCCGTTTCTTTGGAATAATTCCAGTTGCAAGAAGATTTTCTGCCTGATTGAAATATTCCTTATTCGCCTGTTCGATCCGTTTAGGCATGTAGTCTATATACTGCTTTGTCATATTTTCATTGTTATGCCCTAAATAATCCCGAATCGTCTGAATGGACACTCCTTCATCATAGAAACTACTTGCCAATGTAGCCTCATAGTAGTCCTCGTCAAAGGAGATGAACAGGTAGGCTTCATCTTGGAACTCATCGGAGTGATACCGCTCTGGGCCGAAGAAGCGGAGGGCGTTGTCGTCAACATCGGCAGGATAGTAGGGACTGTCGCCCTCTCCGTAGTAGTAGCCTGCAAAGGCACGGCCTTGCTGATTGAATAGCACAGAGAACAGACAGCCGTCCAGCTCATCCCGGATAAACTCCCGCAGATCCACGCTGACAGGGTCGGCTTTGACCTGTTTGGCCACTTCGCTGTATTCTTTAAGGAAGTCCTCGCCCATCAGGTCGTGCTCCATGCACCAGCGCAAGTAGATGGCCATGTGGTTGTAGGCATTGATGGGGGCAATAGGCAGTTCCTTCTCCTCAATGCTCTCAAGGTGATAGGAGGCATCGTCCATCTCGCCGTCAAAATCATCGTTAGAAAGGGTGCCTCTGGTGATGGCATCCTGGCGATCCGGCTCCACCATAAAGCTGATGCCGTCCATTTTGTCCAGCAAGGCATCCGCGTCATGGGCCATCTTATATTCCAATTCATCCCGGTAGAGGGGAAGCACCTGATAGAAGTTGACCTCCTCGCCGCTCGGCAGGATGCAGACCTCGCTGCCATCTTCAGTGTCCTGGGGACCGGTCAGAATGGCGGCGCACAGCTTTGTATCTTTTGCAAAGTCATCCTCATTGTCCATGGTATGGCCGAAGCCCAGCCAGGTATCACTGGCAATGGGCAGGCGAGCCAGCACTTTCAGCAGGCGGATGGGCCAGTACCACTTTTCGTCTTTCATGGACTCCTGATCCAGCTTCCAGTCCGCAGGCAGGGCGATAGCCAACTCCGCCCGCTCCAGCTTGTATTCCGCCAGCTTCTCCGGCACATTCATCCGGTGAGCGCCCATACCCATGGTGACCAGGGTGTAATAGTCCCGCTCCTCAGTGGGCGGCACCATGCAGATGTCCACATGGATGTCGGGAGAAACCAGCTCGTGGAACACATTCTCGATCTCACCGAAATACTGCTGGATGTGCCCCTCGACGGCCTCCATCTCCTCCTCAGTGTAGACTTCGGGATTACTGAATTCTTCCTCATCCTGCGTGTCATCATTGTCTGAGTGGTCGCAGCTGTCATCCTCCGGATCTCCCTTTATAGGCTCGTAACCAATCTTCAGGGTCATCTGTTCCTCTGGCAGAGAGACACCGGGGCTGCGGGTGATGGTGTGCTTATCGTCCGCAGAAAAACCGATAGTCTCGCCGTCTTGTAGCGTCACATCACACGCCAACACATAGGAGGCAAGGCTTGCCAAAAAGTCCCGCAGTTCCTCCGGCTCGGCGTCGGTGTTTAGCACCTCCATCTCTTCCTTGCCAAACACATCCATGCCGTAGGTGTAGCCGTTCAAGCCCCCCTCTCTCCGGTACAGGCCAAACCAGACCCAGTTGAAGATGGGTAGTTCGTCCTCTTTCATCATATCGGCAAGGCCCTCATAGAAACGAGGCTCAAATACCACACCGCTGGTATATATGCCGGTGGCGTATTTCTGCTTGCAGCACACTGCCAGCGCCTTGGTGAACAGCTTACCCCGTTCCAGCAGTTTTTCCTCCTCGCCCAACACAGCCACCATGATATGGGCCTTGTGCGCTTTGGCCGCTTCTATAGCTTCTGGCCACATATAGTTGTTTTCAGCGTTAATTTCCGCTTCATTGTCGGGGATATGGCCGTGGAAGAGTGTCGCAATCAGCATCATGTTGCCGATCCGCATTACCACAGCGTCATCACTGTTCTCATCATCTTCGTCGCCATCATCCGGCTCCTCATCTACGATGCCCCATTCTTCCCGCAGATCCCGGATCAACTGCTCCTTGTCCCACTCTGCTTTGGAGAGGAGCACAGACCCGGCAAAGGAGCCTTTACAGTCAGTTTCCTCCTCGTCAGCGTCATCATCTTCGTTAAGATCCTCTACATCTTCATCCAGATCATATAGGGATTCATGCTCCAGTCCGCGGATAAATTCCTCAAAGCTGTCTGCCAGATGGGTAATCTTGTAGTCGTTTTCCTGATCCACATGGACTACCGCAGGCTCTCCCTGGGGGCCGCAAGCCCGGTAGTCCAGGAAGATCATATCGTGTCCGGCGCTGGGACAGTCGCAGATGGCCACTCCGATGGCAGGATACTCCCACTCATCAATCATAAACTGGCTGCCCAATTCCCCGCAGAGGGAGTAGCTTTTTTCCCGTCCGATGCCGAAAATGCCGGTGATGGCCACATGGTCTTCTGCCCAACAGGTAGGCTCATCGCAGGGATAGCAGGTATTCACCGGAATGCCGCCGTTGTGTTGCTTCATCAGCCAGATGTAGGCGGCGGGCAGCTTGTAGCCCAGCTCCTCCTCCACACTGGCGATCAGCTCATCGGAAGGCGGCTCACTGATATATTCTTTCAGTGCATGAGAGGCAATTGGCGTAACCCCCTGGTTCATGGCATAACGACAGGCTGCCTTTGCAAATGCTACATTCCGCTCAACATCTCCAGAATACGGAGATGCAATATACACCAGTTTGTTGTGTTCCATCCTTCACCGTCCTCTCTACTTGGAAACCACTTGCACAACCGTCCTTGTTAGGTTCATAGCTCCCTGCGCTGCATAGACTGCTCCCATCACATTTGCTTTGGTTCCTGTTTCCAACCCAAACTGCCCCGCAATCCGCGGAATCTCACCTGCCGATAACATAAGCCCCAGACCAAGCAGTGCCTGATCCTTAACGACCATCAGACCTGCGATCAGGACCGTCGCCTGTAAAAATGCGGTCAGGCACAGACCGATTACCTGCTTGCACCAGCCAACAAATCCATCAATATATCCCCTTGGCACACTGAATAAATAAAGGCTCCCTACTGCAATCTGAATCAGCAGGATCCCGCCCCGTTTTAAGTTCGCAAAGAACACTTTGATTACCGCATAACCCATGAGAATCAGGAGAAAAATCATAAAAATCGGGCTACTAATCATTCCGATTCCACCAAAAACACCTGATGCGGCAGCCTCCTGCCAGGTGGCGGCATCCTGAAGAGACTGCACAATCCCTGCCGCAACTGTCCCAATATCTTCTCCCAATCCTGTAATACCAGCTGTAAAACTTCCCTGAAGGGAAACACTGAGTTTATACAGTTCCACTGGAACAGTAGTAAACAGGCTGGCTGCCAGGAATCCCTTGATTACGTTCAGAGCCGTGTCGCGTATGCTGCCCCTGCCATTCTGATATTCAATTCCACATTCAAAGGCTGCCACTACGATTCCCGTCACATAAAGTGCCCATGCCAGATAAGAAAAAAGAAGCACGACAGACTGCACCCAGCTCATTTCAAACAGTTCAGCCCCCATGCTTCCCATCTGCATGAAAAAATCTCCCAGAAATCCAACAATCTGACCATACAGCCAGTCAATGATCTGTCCCAGAACCGTATCTGCAACAAAATCCCAGATAAACAAGTTTTAACCACCTCCCCTTAACACATCTTCTGTCCCATTTGCATAGCTTCCTCCGGTTCTTGAAACACTTCCAAATAAGTCTTTATCGCCTCGCTGAGTACTTTATAATCTTCTTTCCCGGGCTGATATACATACCAGCTGGTCTCTTTTCCATAGGACCAAATGTGGGGATTTACCCCATCACGAAAATTAGGGTTCGTCGTGTTTTTCAGGCCCCACACATCTCTAAATTTCACAACCATGCTGTCGATCATTCCTTCATTCCGATTCAAAAGGGTCACTTTCAATCGGTCATAATGATCCGCAACCATGCCTGTCTGAAAGTTGATTTTGACACGGATCTGATCCGTCAGCCTTCCATAACAACAATTCCCAACAAACCTTGGTTCTGAAAAGCTCGCTCCCGTTCCAAACATTTTTTTTAGTTCCCTTTCAAAAAATGTCATGCTTTCCTCCTCCGACCTATGTGGGTTCTCACGTTCTTCCCCTTCTTTCTTTCCTGCCATTTTTCCCGGTTCCACCTTCTGGCAAACGCTTCCTGTCCATAATGCAACTGTTTCTCCCTCTCTTGTAAGCAGTTCATCCATCCTTCCAATCAGTTTTTCCATATGCGCCTGCCAGTGCTTCCAATCCCGTTCCTGAAACCAGCCGCACCACAAAACTCCCGACTTCTCCTGCTCTTTTGCACATTTACGGCTGTAAAAAAGAGTTTCCGACAGATATTCCCTTACCCACTGAAGGGATTCTTTCGATGCTGTAAAAGAAGACAGGGAGGAAAACTTCTTATCCCCCCCCTGATTCCATCCAGTGCAGAAAAATCCTTCTCCTGGAATTTTACAATTAGTTCTGCCACTGCCATTGGGCTTGTATGAGACACCCCTTCTGACACTTCCGGAGGGGCATTCCAAGAATCTGCCTTCAGCCAGGCAAGCATCTGCCGGAGTTCTACATCCCCTTGTTCCGGAAGATGTTTCCGTATGAGACTGATGGCATCCAGTCCAGCATCGGACTCAAACGCAGTAATTCCCCAACATCCCATGATATACCTCCTAAATTCCAAGAATCTGCCAGATATAAAGCGGTGCAGTTAGGGTAAATACCAGACAGGCAAACAGAATTGCAGGTGCTGCCCATTCAAACTGTCCGTGCTTCCGATAATCAAAGTATGCCGTTCCCAGTTTTCCAAAAAAGAACACGGCAAGGATCAAATCTATAGCGGGAAATACAACATGATCGACAACTGTTTTAATCTGTTGGGATGCCGTCTGCCAAGTTCCCTCAATCGCACCGGCTACATCGCCCGATGCATATACCGGAACGCAGAACAAAACTACCAGTACGAATACCATGCACATAACTGCTGAAATTTTCTTTGTTCTCATTTATTTTTCCTTTCTACTAAGATTGTGTGAGTTTCAGCCCCATTCTTTGCTGTCTTTCAAGAAGAGGAGCCAATTCGATAATATCCGGATGTTCCTGAAACTTTAGATCTCCCCGAAAGCCAACTTTTAAACTGCTAAACCGCTTTGCCTCCTCCTGCAAAGAAGTAGGTGCATCTAGTGGAAGTTCCTGATTCCACCGAACCCATTCCCCATTTTGAAAACGTGGCTGCAATCTCAAAATCACATAGGATTCCGGAACAAATACAGGATAATACCTTAATACTCCTCCAACTCCATAGTAAGGCTTCCCTTCCATCATCACCGTCTTTTGCATTAATTCCAGTGTATCCTCTAAAGATGTACAAAACCAGCATTCCTTATCACCCATCCTTCGTATCCTGCCATCCCTCAGAATATCTTCCAAATGGTCACGGGTTGTGTAATGATACAAAAATCCCCTTGGTTTCTCCGTCTGTTGATATGACATACTTCCTCCTACTCTGGTTTCTGTGGTGCGATATGCCAGTCACTCCACAAGTTCCCATCAATGATAATAGAATCATTCAGATTCATGGAGAGCATTCCAGCCGGTGTCCAGCAATCCAGCAGCCAAGTATATGGCGTATAACTTCCATCCGGATACCAAATTGGTGTAAAATGCGTTCTCCTCTCATAGGTACTGTAACCATTTTTCTTAAACTCATGGGTCATATCATAGCCGCCATTCATCCGTTCCAAAAGCCTCCAAAACCTCTCATACTGAAATTCCGGAAAATAAGTCACCGCATTCTGCGCAGATGTCACTGCAGAACTCTGATTGGTGCTGACATGTGTCGTTACCTTCTCTTGGAATCCATAACCGGATTTCATCGTCCTTCCCGTAGCGGTAGGAGACTTTTCATCGGTTGTAATTCTCATATCTGCAGTCAGGCTTGCGGAGTATCGATCCAGGTCAAACTCCCACCAGCCATGGTCACACCAGTACCCGTCATCATCCTCATCTCCGCTGTGCCATACCCAATGTTCCTGCCACCATGGTCTCCACACGCTCCAGGATGCGGAGGTTACTTCTGCATTAGAAGGAATCACAGGCCTTGTAAATCCGTCATTCCGGTCATCCGCATTGGGATCTGGCGGTGGATTTTCATCCAGATCCACGACATTGATATGAAGAGTCCCTTTACTGGTTCCTCCTCCACCTCGCACACGGACGGTCATCGTCATGGCCTGGGGTTCTTCCGGTGTTGTCCAACGGATCCAAGCCAACTGGCTGTCGCCGGATGGATAATATACCTCCCCTACCTCATAGCTTCTTCCTCCTACAGAAAATGTTACGGATACCGGATGATCCGGATCACTCTGCCCGCCGCTTACCTCTACTGCCGTAATCACTTCCGTATTCGTCCGATATTCATAATCATAGGTCGTGATTTCCGGTTCTTCTGGAGGCACATCCCGGAACCGTACAATACCAAGACCCAAGGAACTCTTTATTTCACTGTTGGAACGGACTCCCGATGTCGGACCTCCCCAGGCCGGATATCCCAGATCCGGTGTTTCCAAAAACATGGACAGCGGCAGGTTCTGAAATGCCACGGTTGGAAGAACAGCTCGAAGCCCTCCGCTTAACATCTCATCATAGAGTGCTGCCTCTGTTGCCGTGACCGCAATCAGAGTTCCCTGAAATTTTAGAAAACTGATTGGCTCCAATAAAAGCCGGTACTCTCCTCCCACCAGTGTATCAAAGTCCATTCCGGTTAGTCCGGCAATGCTGCGCACCACCTGTTCATCTGTAAAATAGCTTTTGATCTGCTCAATATTGGCTTGCCCCAAGCTTTTCGAGCTGATGATTCTGGGTAGAGACTGTGCCGGATTTACATACTCATATGGATTGGTATCAATCATCAAAGCACTTCCTCTGGTATAAGACATTTTACTGACTTTCCCAAAGGAGTAGGCAATATTCGGATGCTTGTTTGTTAAGTCAATCGGTCTTGTTACCGGATCATGGCTCTCTGCCCGAATGACAGTAACCCGCACCCCTTCATTTCCCGGTGACCAGGAATTCTGACTGGTCCCCTGTCCCATACTTCCGCCGCCCCCATCAAGATTTCCGTCCCCTACTGCATAAACCTGGATGGAGAGTATCAAAGACAGTACGATTGAGACTATGAAAAACACACATTTCTTCTGTTTCAAGTATCCTCCTTTCCAACCACAGGAAGCCTTGTTTCCTTCCCTGGTATCTGGGAAAAGAAAAAACACCACATTGATGTGGTGCTTCTTCTTTCTGTCTTAATCCATAATGCCAATCTTATTCCCGTTTTCATACATATCTTCTGCTGCAGTTCCAGAGCCTCCTCCTCCATGGTTTTCTACCCAGCCGAATCCTGGAACATAGATCTGGTTCCCGGAAGTATCTCCTGCCTGCGGCTGTTCCGGATCTGCTACCGGTTCGGACGGTTTTTCTACCGCTTCATGATCCACGGGAACCGGAGGGGTATCCTGCTTTGTACCATCTGGTTTTTGTGTTGGATCTGTCAGGATCATGGTATACATATGTATCTCCAGCTGATCCTTATAATGATTCATGAAATAGCATGTCAGTCTGTCGCCATATTCTGAATCCTCAATATAAATTCCTAGTCTGATTTTTTTCATCTATGGTACTTTAACCCTCCTTCCATCACCTCATGCCGTAAAACCATATATCTGCCATGGCTGTTCCCAAAAGCACGTATACCGCGAAACTAACAGCTTTCCCCTGTCCGCGGTACCGCATAAATCTGCCACACAATATACCGTTTAAGTATAAAAATCCATCCCTCATACGCACAAAGAGCTCCTTTTTAAGCACCATACTTATGAGACCATATCCCGCTGCCGCCACAAAAGCGGCTGCCATGCACAAGGCGGTAAATCTTAAATTTGTAAATGCACATACTACTGAAAATAACTTGATATCCCCGGCTCCTAAAATGCCTGAAAGATATAAGAAATATAAAATGACAACCGGAAAAACTATATCTGGAAGAAACCAGATGATGCTCGCTACCTTGCCCCCCACTAAGCGAAATAGAAACGCACAACCAAGTCCCGTCAGAATCAGCCGGTTACTGATTCTATAATTTTTGAAATCCCCAATTGCTGCTACTGTAAGCAGTATATACAGCATGAGGTGTGATATTAATTTCACAATCACTGTATTTTCATCACCTCTCCTTTCGTGAGACGAATTATAACAACGCACTCCCGATTTTGTCTATAGCTTTTTTTAAAATAAATACTTTTTGTTAGTTATCCACAAAATGCAGCCAAACCCAACACATTAATCCACAGTCAAAACCTTGATTTTACTGGTTTTTCACATGTCAAAAGCACTTTTTACAAAATCTGTGAATAGAAGAAACTCTTTTGCTTATACTTGTATTAAGACTTATTTTGTTGGAGGAATTCATGAAATTATTTAAAGAAACGCCTGTAAATGACGGTTACAAGACCTTACAGGATGACATCAGGAAAACAACAGATGAACTTCAAATTGTATACACTAACCTGGAAAATGTGGTTGAGCCCGATTTAATTGACTACTACATCTATCAGGCCAAGGCTGTTTCCATGCGGTATAAATTTCTATTAAACTGTGCCAAGCGGCTTAATGAGGTTTAATGAGGCTTAATGAACTAAAAAAGAGGCCTCCTACGCAAGGAAGCCCCTGTTATCATCGTTTATAAAGCTCTCTGTGAGCCTGCCCCTTCCATAGGTCATGCCCGCATAGACCTTCTGCGCATTGTCCATAAGCGGAGCCGATTTGTCATCGGCAGCTGCTGTTTCAAAGCTGTTTCTGAGCTTTTTCATAATGACGTCGGCCTCATCCACCACCGACACATCAAGTGAGTAAAGCACTGTGGAAAAAAGCCTCTTGCAGTATGAGTACAGTGGATAAAGCTGTCCTGCGAGAGGATACTTAAAGTCAAGTGCCCCCATCAGCTCATCAAGTGCCGCCTGTACATCCGACACGCCCTTTCTCAAGGCTTCCCTGTCCTCTGACACGAGGGCATTTTTTACATCATCTGAAAAACCAAAATATATATCATACATAACAAGCACGAGTCCGCCATTGTTGCACGCACAAAGTCTTCTGGTGAGCTCCTGCTTCAATTCATTTTTCATTGCTTATTACCTCGACAATAATGAAAGTACCTGCTGTGGCAGGTCATTTGCCTGAGACAGCACTGAGATTCCGGCCTGATCGAGAATATTCTGTGCTGCGTATTCCGTCATCTCGGTTGCCATGTCGGTATCCATGATATTGGAATATGCACCGGTCATGTTCTCAGAAGTCTCAGAAAGACTGCTCTCAGCTGATTCAAGACGGTTTTGGAAGGCTCCTATCCTTGACCGCACACCTGAGACATACTCTATCGCCTCATCAAGTGTGGACATTGCCTTGTCTGCACCACCCTTTACAGTCACATCTACCGTATCCAGATAAAGTGTCTGCGATGATACCTCCGGTATCCTGATTTTCATCTCCTGGCCCTCGTTTGCACCAATCTGCACAGCCATATTTCCGATATCTGAAATATCTATCTGCAGATTGCTGCTTCCCGCTGTCATATCCATATCACTGCTCAGTAGAAAATCCATTGAAAATCCACTGTTTCCTACCACATATACACGGTTACCGTCGGCTCTTATTGTCTTGTCCGACATATTTTCTCCTCCTGTAACCACGGCATCCTTACCGTTACTTTTGAGCTGCATATTTCCACTTCCATCGTCAGCATTCTCATAGCCTGCACCTGCCAGAGCCTTAAGCGATGAAGAAAGAGATATATTTACTGTGCTGTCGCTGCCATACTCATTTGATAAAAAACTGATGCTATCACCATTCACCTGCATAGTAGTACCGGCTGTGGTCGCTGCCTTCTGCAACGCCTGGATATACTCATCCTGAGTCATATCTGCCTTCACAGCCACACTCACACCGTTTATGGAAATCGTTCCCTCTGCGTCAGGCTTTGTGGCAGACGCAAGACTTCCTGTTGCCTGTGTTGCGAGCGAATTTACTGTGAGCTCATATTTATCTGACGCCACATTATCTGAGAAATTGATTCTGGTAATATAGCTGTTCACCTGAGTCATATTGCCATTTGCATCCTTCTGCCTTATATAGACGCGTGTATCACTCGAACCATCGAGCAGTGACTTTGTATTGTACTCCGTATCGCCCGATATACGGTCCACCTCCTTGGTGAGCTCATCTATCTCTGACTGCAAAGCCTTTTTATCATTCTCAGAATATGTATCTGAAGCGCCCTGTACCGCAAGCTCCCTGATTCTCTGGAGCATGCTGCTCACCTCACCAAGTGCTCCGTCTGCTATTTTCATGACATTCTGCGCATCTGACGAATTTGATTTTGCCTGGTCAAGAGCTTCTATCTGTGCCTTCATCTTGTTGGAGATAGCCATTCCTGCCGGATTGTCCTCAGCTGAATTTATCTTGTAGCCGCTTGAAAGCCTTTTCATAGACTTTGATAATCTGTTTTCTGTACCGAGGAGCTGCTTATTTGCCCTGACAGCACTCATATTCCTGTTTATTTTCATGTGTTTTCCTTTCCTGATAATTGCTCAGGCATCCTTGCTGTAGTATTAACATTCCGTTGTCTAATAAGTATATCGAACTACTCAAAAAAAATCTTTATAGTATAATTTGCAATTAAATGCAAATCGTATTATAATAGGCACATTAAAAGACTAATAGGAGGAAACAATAATGGCTAGAGTTACTAAGGACACTATGATTGGTGATCTTCTTCAGATTGACCAGAACGTGGCACCATTACTTTTAAATATCGGCATGCACTGTCTCGGATGCCCATCATCACAGATGGAGACAATCGAAGAGGCTGCTATGGTTCACGGACTTGACCCGGATGATCTTGTCGTTGAAATCAACACATTCATCGATCACGACCTCGGTTAATTTACGAAAAGACGGCTTGCTTATGCAGGCCGTCTTTTATTTGCAATCAATATTCTGTTAAAGTGCTGCCAGCGTCTGGATGGCAGCTTCTTCAATAATCACATTACCATGCTCCTTGAAAAATGCTTCATTGGCAGGCACATAGTTCTTCTGATATGCGTACTCTGAAATAATATTGCACACTTTGTTGAATTCCTTCGGAGTATGCTCACTCTTGTGGGCCACAAGATAGTACTTATTGCTTGAAGCGTCGCGGTATAAGTCATTTCTGCCGCTGTAAAAGCCGTCAAGCACATGCGAAATCCTGCGCACATCATCAAATTTATCGAAAACAAACAGCTTGACTACGTCAGCCTCAGCCTGTTCTTCTGTAATATCACCAGTGCCCTGCTCACTGTCAGCTGTCTTCTCATTTTCCTTCTTGATACGCTCAAACAGCTCCAAAATATCAGCAGCTCCCTTTATCACCGGAGGCTGTCCTGCATTTCCTAAGTCCGTAAAGTCGTCATCTGCCTCTGAAAACTTTGAAAATCTGGTGTCAAGTTCATCCGGATATTCAACCTTTGTGATGATAAGCACTATAGACTCTGATGGCAGTGGAATTGCCTCCACCATGAGTGGAATATCATTTGTTTCAAAGCCAAACTCGTAATTGGCCTGCTCTACCATATCTTTAAAAAGGCTTTTCGCCTTCGCTGATCCATATGCCAGTTCGCTTATTTTTATATGTCTGTCCTCAAGATCCTCTCTGGTAAGAGTACAGCGGATCTGATTATCATTTACCTTCTCAATTTTCATATTTTTCACATCCTTTTCCGAAAATATCCGTGTAAATCGTAAAACTATTATAATAAACACCGGTCATATTGTAAAGCGCGAGGCCTATTAAAAAAAAATAAAAAAATTGTTGCAATTATTTTACAGGTATGTTATAAGTTATCCATGAGATGTGCGCTCGACCCAAAAGGAGCGTATGAAAAATACAAATCATTCTTTGTTTGACAAATATGAGATGATTAAAGATCTCGGAACCGGCAGCTCCGGTAGCGTTACGCTTGTCAGACACATATCTATGGATCAGGAGAGAGCTCTAAAGAAAGTTCCTAAAGCTTCTGCTTTCGCCGAATCCGCATTATCAGAAGCAAGACTACTCAAGTCTCTTGAGCATCCGTCTATACCACGTATATTTGACTTCGAAGATGACGATGCTTTTTATTATATCGTCGAGGAATATATCGACGGCGAGACATTAGATTCATTTTTGCTTCATCAGCAGTTAATTTCCCCAGGTTTATTTTTTAATATTTGTGAACAATTATGCAATGTTTTTATCTATCTGCATACACAGATATCTACTCCCATTATTTACAGGGACCTTAAACCGGAGCATATTATAGTATGCCACAATAAGCTTAAGCTTATCGATTTTGGCGTATCGGCATATGTTATCCAGGATGGAAATAACTTCAATCACTATGGGAATATAGAATTCTCTGCCCCCGAATGCTTTACCGAGGATACAATTACACCGGCGGCAGACATTTACAGCTTAGGTCAGCTTCTGCAGTATATACTGACCTTTACCCCAGACAGCTTTTCCCATAAGTTTCAGCATATTATCCAAAAAGCAACAACATCTGATGCATCACTGCGTTACGTGACTGTCGCAGAGCTATATCAGGAAATACAGGAAATTCAAAAATTAACCGGTCAGCCACATCTCATACACAAAATAGCAGTTTTAGGCAGTCACAGAGGCTGCGGCTCCACCCACGTGGCCGTTTCACTCACCTGCGAACTCAATATCCTTGGATATCATGGTATCTACATAGACTCAGCAAAAAGCGTACTTTGCCATGGTAATCACGACGGACTGCAGATTTTTAAGCAGAAAAACGGATATTATTATTACAAAAGCTTTCAGGGCATACCCGACTACAGTGACGGTATACAGTTTAATATTCCAAAGGATGCTATACAGATATACGACCTTGGCACTGATGTGTGCAACGAGAAAATATATGACATGGATCTCGTATTATATGTATGTAACGGCAGCTTTTGGCATCTGAATGATATCTACAGGAATCATTCTATTCTCAAAAAAATGACAGCTTCCCTGAGTGTTATATGTAATATGTGCAGCAGACAGGATGCCTCCGCGATTGCGACACTACTTAATTGCAGTGTTTATCACTTTCCTTATGACAGCGATATGTTTAAGAGCTCAGTTCAAAAGGAAACGCTGATTCAAAAGCTGTTAGAACTAAAGGGAGGAGCATCACTATCAGACACTTTAAAAGGATATTTAAGAAAGTCCATTCTGCACCACAGTTAGTTGGGGTCTGTGGCAGCGTTCACAATGTAGGCACAACACATATAAGCCTTGCTCTTTGTAATTATATGAGCAATAAATGCATGTATAGAACCGCCTATGTTGAGCTGAATGGTACACACGAAATTCTTTCACTGTCAAAGACAGCAGACGAAAAGGTTTTTACTTATAAGAATGTAGATTTCTTTCCTCACGCAGTCATGTCCACACTAACTGAGATTTTAAACATGAGATACGAGCGTGTGATTATTGATTTCGGCATACTTAATCCAAACACCTTAAAGGAATTTATGAGGTGTGACGTAAAAATCGCTGTGTGTACAATAAGTAAATGGAACCGGGGCGCTTTGAACAGAATTATCGAGCTATTCAATTCAAACAAAATAACTGATTCAGAAAGCGTAAAAATATTGTTTAATCTCGTGGAAAAGAAAAAGACAATTAACCATAAACATTTTAAGTATCCGGTGGTAGGCTTTCCTTACTTAGAGGACCCGTTCCTCATCAATACCAGCCTGTTTGGCACTCTGGATAAGATATCAGAAAGGAATTAATATCACGATGAAAAATGACATCTTTAACCAGCTGTTTATCAATTTTATGTCCGAAGCCTTCGGAGGGCTTGTACTTTTAATGCCACATAGCGCTTCATGACATAATGCCATTTGTTACTTGTCAGTTTTTACTCATAATCATTATATATAGACGGAGGTATTTTTATAGAAGAATAAACTATATTTATATATTGGAATTTTTACAGATATTTTATCAAATTAAACGAAACTAAAAATCAGCAATTAAATTGGGTGTGGAAAGCTCCGGAAATATCAATTTCTATAAACTATCAATAATTAATGATTAATATCATTTTTTCTCAATTATACAAGAAATCGATGTCAGCATATTTTTGGTTCTTTACCCCGTTTAAATGCAAAAAGACAACCAAAAGACATATTTTAAAAAGAAAAGCTATGTGCGCGGGGGAAGCTTTTGCTCATCCCGCGCAAAAATGCATAAAAGAATTTCTTAATTTATTACAAATTTATTTCATATTATTTGAATATGCTATTTCACAATGGTATAATTAGCTTAAGCAATTTCGACACCAAATAATAGGAAAGGATTTTTACACATGAAAAAGAAATTATTGCCTGCACTTATAGTAACCGGACTTATTGTCCTCGTTATAATAATAATGGGTATAACTGCTCTTATCAATAAATACACCCCTACGAAAAAGACAGAGGATCTTAAAGAGTATTTCAATATCTCTTCTGATGATGAGGCTGCTCTCGTTGTAGATAATGAGCTATCCGATTACAAGGCTAAAATAATAGATAAAAAAATATACGTTGATTACAAATTTGTTCACGACTCATTAAATTCCAGATTTTACTGGGATGCAAATGAGAATGTGCTTCTTTACACAACCGCATCTGATATCATCTCAGCGGCGGCTGACAGCAATAGCTACAGTGTCACCAAGCAGACCAATGACTTTG
>OGYK01001499.1_pt1 | contig 16787 bp, 18 predicted proteins | sample 1576501 | NCBI WGS metagenome assembly OGYK01 (sample SAMEA3541530, study PRJEB24748) | human gut metagenome | biome: human gut; feature: human-associated habitat; material: faeces | place: China | collected 2012
TCGGCGCGACGCGCGATCTCACCTCCGCGACCGTCCTTATAGCGACGCCAGGGCAGCCGGATCTATTGTACGTTATCCAGATGTACTGGATCGCGGAAGATACACTTCAAACCCATATCGACGAGGATGAAGCACCGTATGATACGTGGATCGATCAAGGTTTGATGCGTACGACGCCGGGAAGCATCGTCGACGTGCACGCCGTCATCGACTGGTTCCAGGAGATAGAACAAGAATACTCGCTACAGATGTATAAATTTGGCTACGACCGCTTCTACGCCTCGTACCTAGTGCACGACATGGAAATACAGTACGGCGCGGATAACATGATACCAGTCGCGCAGTCATTTCGCGGCCTATCGTCTCAGATGTATCTCAGTAAGACATGGTTCCAGCAGCGCCGCTTCGCGTATGGACGGAACCCTCTCTTACAGTGGAACTTGCTTAACGTCCAGGCGACATATGACGGCGAGAGCAATGTAAAACCGTGCAAGAACCGCAATATGACAGGCAACAAGATCGACGGTTATGCTTCCTTGCTCGACGCTTTTGTCGTATATCTCGATACGCGCGATGAAATTATCTAAAATACGCGTACGCGCGTATTCGACATTCGCGCGAAAAAATATGTTTTATATAAATAAGAAGACTTAAGAAAGGAGGAAACACCACGAAGAACCCTTTCACACAGTTTCGTTCCATGTACAAGAGCATGTTCGGCCGCGATCCGGAGCCGGTACAAGCGGACACTTCGACCCGCCTCCAGATGGTCAACGACTGGCAGAGCGTGTTCATCACGCGAAAGAGTTACGAGGATGATATAGTCGCGAAAGCATGTATCGCGACCATTGCGCGACATGTCGGAAAGCTGAAAGCGCGGCTTGTCAATGTTTCAAACGGACGGAAGAACGCCGCGAACGATCATGACGAGCTGCGCGAAGTCCTGGAGCTCCAGCCGAACCCGTACCATACGACGTACGATCTGCTGTATCGCCTCGCCGCGAACGCGGTATCGACCGGCAACGCGTATGCGAGCATCAAGCGCGGGCCGGATGGCCAGGCGCTCGAATTGTGGCCGATCGACTGTCAGAGCGCAGAGCCTCGCGAGGTTAACGGCGAACCTTATATCCGGTTCACGTTCAAGAGCGGAAAGCGCGTATCGTTACCGTATTCCGATGTTATCCATATACGTTGGAACTTCACGCAGGGCGACTTTATCAGTCATGACAACTCGAACTTAGAGCAACAGCTTCGCTTGTTGAATACGCTCGAGCAGAGTTTCGAGAACTCGGCCGTTAATTCCGGCCGTATTCGAGGTTTGGTCAAGATCAACGGCACGATAGGCAGTGATCAGTGGTCTAAACGCGCGAATGAAATTGCGCAGCAACTCAAGAACAAGAACGGGATGGTCGCGACGGACGCGACGATCTCATTCCAGCCGATCGACACACAGCCAACACCGGCAGATCATACGCAGCTCGACTATGTACGCGATAATATCTATCGCGCGTATGGTTGCAGTAACGCGATCGTGTCCGGTGACTATAACGAGCAGCAATGGACGGCTTTCTTCGAGAGCACGATCGAGCCGTTCGCGATCGCGGCCGGGCAGGAATTCTCGCGGAAGATCTTGTCGCCAAAAGAGCGCGCGCAGGGATATCGCATCATCTTCGATACAGATCGCCTTGCCTACGCGACTTTGAAGGATAAAGCGGAGTTCTTGAAGAACGCAGCACCGACCGGGGCACTGACGGTAAACGACATCTGCGAGATCATCGGCATGACGCCGCCGCTCGTTGATGATAAACGGATCCAGTCGCTCAACTACGTCGACGCGGCGATCGCGAATAGATACCAGCTGACTAAGACAACACCTACCAACGACAAGGGAGGTGACAAAGATGTCTAACGACACGAAAGAGACACGATCAGCAGCTTCGACCGCCATCCATGCTGGAGACGGGCTCTGCGTCTCTGGCTATGCGGCTGTATTCGATGACTATGCAGTCATCCCCGGCGCTTCTTATGACTACGAAGTCATCGATCGCAACGCGTTCGATAACGCGGACTTCTCGCGATGCGTGTTCAGGTACAACCATTCCGACCACGATCAACTGCTCGCACGCGTCTCGAACGACACATTGAAGTTATCGATCGATGATCACGGTCTCCGCGTAGACGCGACGCTCGCGGATACGACACAGGGGCAAGATCTATATAAACTTATCAAGCGCGCGGATGTACACGCGATGTCTTTCGGTTTTGTTCCGGCAAAGACATACGTCCAGAACCGCGTACGCCATATCGCGGAGATACGCACCGTCGTAGATGTATCCGCAGTCGACGATCCTGCTTATCCGACTACGAGCCTCGAAGTCGTGCAGCAGCGCAGCGCAGAGCGCGCGCGGAAAGAAGCGGAAGCGGATACGCGTAAGCGTCTCTACATCGCGTGCATCTCGTAAAAAGGAGATAACCATATATGAATTTGAAAGAAATTGAACTCCGCCTTGCCGATATCGCGAAAGAAGCCGAAAAAGCAGAGGGCGAAGCACTCGACAAGCTCGTCGAAGAAGCGAAAGAACTGAAAGCAAAACAGTCTGAACTTCGCGCCGCAGCTGACGAAGCAGAAAAGAGAAAGAGCATCATCGACTCACTCAACGCGGGTAATGATGTCGGAACCCCTATTGATAACGATCAGGAGGAAGATAGAAATATGGGTAACATTGATAGCATTGAATATCGCAAAGCGTTCCAGCAGTACGTCCAGACGGGTGAAATGCCGGTCGAATTCCGCGATGTCGCACTGACGAAGGATAACGCCGCCGTCATCCCGGAGACGGTACTGAACCAGATCGTCGAGAAGATGGAGAGCTTCGGCAATATCTATCCGCTCGTCCGTAAGCTCCACTACGCCGCAGGCCTCGTCGTCCCGACTTCGACGCTTTCCGCTACGGCCACTTGGATGAACGAGGGCGACGCCGTAACCGTCGGCAAGAAGGCAACGGCGAAGATCACGTTCGGTGCTTACCAGCTCGGCGCAGCGATCGGCATGTCTTACCAGATGGAAGTGAAGAGCCTTTCCGCATTCGAGGCAGCTATCATCGATAACGTCTCAAAAGCGATGGTTAAAGCGATCGAGGAAGCTATCGTCAAGGGCGACGGCGCAGCAAAGCCGCAGGGCATCGCGACGACGAAGGTCACGGACACAAAGCGCAACGTAACGCTGTCTGCTAAACTCACGTATCAGGATCTCGTCAACATCGTAAAGGCGATCCCGTCTGCTTACCGCACTGGCACGACGCTGACGATGAACGAGTCTACCTTCTACGATCTCGCATCGATCACGGACAACAACGGCCAGCCGGTCGGTAAAGTCAACTTCGGCACGGACGGCGAACCGGCTTATATGCTGATGGGCCGCAAGGTCGTGACGACTGACTTCCTCCCGGATCTCTCTGCCGCAGGTGAAGTCGTTGCTTATGCTGTCAACTACGATAACTATATTCTTAACACGGCTGCTGACGCAGATCTTGTTGAGTATTACGACTACCCTACGCGCACGCACGTGTTCCAGAGCGTCGCACTTGTCGACGGCCGTCTCGTCGATGACAACGGCCTCGTACTGATCAAGGCACCGGCAGGCAAGTAATTTTTCTCTCGTACGTGTAGTACCTACTCACCTATATATCTGAGTAGGTACATATGTATATTGTATAGGAAAGAAAGGAGCGTCACGAATGGCTACAGATGACGCGGAACTCGCTGCTGTCAAGCGGTATGCGCGTATCGATGACGATATCACAGACGACGACGCGCTCCTCTTATCCCTGATCGCGGCCGCAAAACGGTACATTGAGAGCAATACGGGCAAGTCTTATAAGCCTGACGATCCTGTCATGTGTCTTTGTATGCAGCTTCTCACCGTGCATTGGTACACGAATAGATCCGCCGTTTCGAAAGGCTCTATCCAGAAGTACCCGCATTCACTCAGCGACATCATGAAGCATATCGAACTCAGTGATGACTATCCCGCGAGGGAGGTATCGTCATGATCTTCGATCCCGGCGATCTTCGCCATCGAATAGACATCTATCGAGGCGACGAGATCCTATATCACAACATACATGCGTCGATCATGCCGGTGCGCGGAAGCGAGTATTATAACGCGCGCGTTACAGAGTCAAAGAGTACAGCAACGATCCGGATCCGATACCGAAAGGGGATAGACGAAGGCTGTCAGATCGTCTATAAAGACGAGGTTTACGGCATCGATAGCGTCGTCGATCCGTATTACGAGCATGAGAGCCTGGAACTCTACGTGACGCGGAAGAGGCGCGGCGTGACACCGGCGACGAAGCCGGGAACCGGAACGAGCGGAGGCTGGGAACCATGAGCAGCGAGTTGATCTATACAAACATCGCTGAACTGAAAGCGAATATGGATGCTGCTGCCAATGCCTACCTGGATACGGCCGAGAAGCACCTGAACCGAACCGGCAATAAGCTGAAAAAGATCGCGAAAGAGAAAACACCGAACAGCCCATACGCGCACCGGAAGAAGCTCGCGAAGAGCTGGAAGAGCGAGATCAAGGGCTATACAGCAGAAGAGCTCGAATATCAGCTTCGCAACACCGCGCCGCACTATCACTTGGTAGAACGTGGTCACGTACTACAGACAAAGAGCGGCAAGACGATCGGCTTCGTGCAAGGCAAGCACTTCCTCGAGAAAGCCGTCGCGGAATTCGAAGCGGAAGGCATCGCGGAAAAGGAATTCGATAAGCTCGCTAAAGACCTCGCTAAAAAGATCGAAGGAGATGCGTAACACATGAAAGACTCGGACATCTTGAAGGCGGCGCGCGCACTCCTGAAAGAGATCGAAGAGCGCGCCGTCTATCTCGATGACGTGCGCGAGCAGGTCAAAACGCCTTGCTGGTTACTCAAGCTCGACACAACACGCGCGCCGGTCAACAAAGAACGGAATAAGAACATCTGTAACTTGTACGTCACGTATATCCAGGACTTGAACGCGAATGACTCGCTCCACTTGTACGACATCAAGAGCGCGCTGCATGACGCGTTCGTCCCTGGCTTCGGATGTGCCGATCGGTATATCACGACGGAAACGATCTCGACAGACATCTACGACGATGCGGGCGAGATATTGCAAGCTACGATCCATTTTACCTACTACGATGCAGTACAGCCGGAAGATGGGTGGATGATGGAACACTTCTACCCATCGTATCCCGGCGTATGAGTATCAAAATTTCTAATAGAAAGGAAGCTACAACATGGCTTTAACTATGCCTAGCGTATCCGTAGTCTTTAAGGAACTCGGTATCACGGCTATTTCCCGCGCGCAGCATGGCATTGTTGCGCTCGTCTTCGCGGATGATCCGGCTATCGATGACCTCAAGATCTACGGCCCCGAAGACATCCCAGAGGCGGCGAAAGAATACACGAAAGAGCAGATCGGACTCTGCTTGACGGGCTACCAGACGGCCCCGCGTTATATCCTGACGTTCAACCAGGCGAAGAAGACGACCGGCTCCGGCGAGACGGTCGTCACGTCGGTCGACTATACGGATGCACTCAAACGCCTCGGCGCTGCAAAATTTGACTGGTGCGCGTTCCCGGGTATTACACCGGACAACGCGAAGATCGTCGCGGACTGGGTTAAGTCGCAGCGTAAGCGCGGCCATCTCGTCAAGGCAGTCCTGCCGAACCAGGCAGCTGACTACGAAGGTATCGTCAATTATACGAACTCGTATGTCAAAGTTGGCGAGAAGTCTTACACGACGGCTGACTACTGCTCCCGCGTCGCAGGTATCATCGCCGGTACGCCGTCAACGATCTCTTGCACCTCCGCGCCGCTCCCGGAAGCGACGGAAGTAGAGATCTGGACCCCGGACGAGCTCGACGATAAAGTCGGCAAAGGCGAATTCTTCTTCTTCTTCGATGGCGAGAAGATCAAAGTTGCGCGCGGCGTGAACAGCTTCGTGACGACGGCAGAAGGCCGCGGCGAGGACTTCCAGAAGATCAAACTCGTCGATCTCCTCGACATGATCGAGCAGGACATCGAAGAGACGGCACGCGAGAGCTACATCGGCAAGTACGCGAACAGCGAGAGCAACCGCGCGCTCTTGTGCTCCGCGATCCTCGGTTACTTCCTCCAGCTGGAAGCCGAAGGACTGCTCGAGCGTAACCAGAACACGGCTGAGATCGATATCGAGGCCGTCAAGAATTGGCGTCTCAGTAATGGCCTAAATACGAAGGATGAGCTCATGGCGATGGCAGATAAAGATGTGAAGGCACTGAATATCCACGATAATGTCTTTATTAAGTGCCACCTCTCGCCGCTCGACGCGATCGAGGATATCACGATCAACGCAGAGATCGAGTAAAAAGCGCTGTCTCGCGCCTTTCTCGCTTATGCGATAAAAGGCTTAATATATAGTCTTCGCGCCGCGTATACGGCGCGCGGACATCTTTTTTAACAAAAGCATTCCGAAAGGAGTTTTTATACATGGCGGAAAGCATGGAAAGCAAGAACGTCATCTACGGCACGTGGTCGGAAGTCTGGATCGACGGCTATAAGATCGCCGAAGCAACAGAACTGAAAGCCACGATGTCGGCAGATAAAGAGGAAGTCAAGATCGCGCGCCGCATGGGCCACGCATACAAGACGACCGGCTATACAGCGAAAGGTTCGATCAAGCTGCACAAGGTTTCGAGCTACTTCATCAAGAAGCTCGCACCGTCGATGAAGCAGGGCAAGCAGGTACTCTGCGAGATCGTATCGAACCTGGCTGACCCGGATGCTTGGGGCAATGAGCGCATAGCGCTGCATAATGTCATGTTCGACTCGGTTGACCTGGTAAATTGGGCAGTCGGCAAGATCGGCGAAGAGAGCTATACGTTCACGTTCGAAGACTTCGACACGCTCGACGAGATCGACCCGCATTAATTTTAGTTAGACAGATAGATCATTTGCGCGTAAAGCGAGACAGGAGATAGATACACATGAATGCTATTGAAGCACTGCTTAAAACGGATACAGCGAAACTGACGGAACTGCCGACGAAAACCTTCGAACTCCCGCGCCTCTCGAAGGTGACGGGAACGAAGTTCAATGTCACGGTGTCGGCGATCCCGGGTGAACTCATGAATGATATCATGACTGGCCATGTCACATACACGAAGCACGGCCGCGTAAAGGATAGTAACGCGTACGAGACCGGCCTGGATCTCGTCGTTAACGGACTGAAAGAACCGAACCTTCGTGACAAGAAGCTCCTGGAGCATCTCGGTGTAACGACGCCGAACCAGGCAGCCGAGAAGCTCTTCCTCCCGGGAGAGCTCGGCAAGATCGCGAGCGCGGTGAATGATCTCTGCGGCGTCACGTCGCAGGCGGAAGTCGATGAAACGGTAAAAAACTAATAGCCGGAGAGGATGCAGACGGAGCAGCACAGCTTATGTATTGGGCGCTTCGCCTGTATTCTATTACTCCGGGACAAATTATGGATATGAAAGCAAATGAGCGAAAAGTCTTCTACGCGTTCATACGCTACGACCTCGAAGCGCGCGCGCAGGAAGCGAAAGCGGCAGGAGGTGAATAAATGGCTACTATCATAGATGCAGTGCTACGCTTGAAGGATGAATTCTCGACGAAGCTGACTGCCGCGACCGGTAAGCTCGACGAGCACGAGAAAGCACAGAAACGCGTCTCGAAGAGCATCGCGGAGACAGGCAAGAATATCACGGCGTTTGGCGGGAAGGTTGCCCTGCTCGCGGCTCCGCTCGAAACGGTCGCGCTCGCAGGTGCGAAGCTGCATTCTCAATTCGCGGCGGGGATGACGAAGGTATCCACATTGGTAGATACTACAGTCGTCAACATGAAGACGCTCGAGCAAGGTGTCCGCGAAGTATCGGACGCGACAGGCGTATCTGTCACAGATCTCGCAGAGTCGGAGTATCAAGCGATCTCCGCCGGTGTTGATGCGGCCCATGTCACGGAATTCTTGAATACAGTGACAAAGGCATCGATCGCCGGTTATACGGACTCGACGACGGCTATTAACGGCGTCACGACAGTCCTTAACTCGTACGGGATGGCCGTCTCTGATGCTTCTAAAGTAACGGATGAGATGCTGATCACGCAGAACCTTGGCAAGACGAGCTTCGGCGAACTTGCACAAAGTATCGGTAACGTCACGCCTATCGCGAAGACACTCGGCGTAACGACGGAAGAGCTCTTCGGATCTCTCGCCGCGCTCACGAAGAATGGTATCGCGACAAGCGAAGCCGTGACAGGAATGAAAGCCGCTTTCTCAAATATCATGAAACCATCCTCCGAAGCTGGGAAGATGGCGCAACAGCTCGGCCTGGACTTTAGCGCAGCGCACTTGAAGAGCGTCGGCTGGGCAAAGTTCCTGGATGAAGTCAAAGAGAAGACGAACGGCGATACGACTGCGATGACGGCACTCTTCGGCAGTGTCGAAGCAGCGAACAGCATCTTCTCACTCACAGGCGCGGGCGCGAAGGACTTCAAGGACGCACTCGCGGCGATGTCAGATCAGGCAGGTATAACCGATGAAGTATTCCAGAAGATCGTCCAGAACGACCCGACGCGCGCGATGCAGATCGTCAAGAACCAGCTTGAGAACATCGGTATGGATCTCGGCACGAGCCTCGCGCCGTATATCAACAGAGCAGCCGTTGAGCTGAAACAGCTCGCGAAAGTACTGAACTCGATGACGCCGGAACAGCGCGATCTCGTCATGACGATCGGCCAGTCGGTCATTATGTTCGGCCTGCTTACTGCCGGACTTGGCAAGGCTGTCACGATGTACGCAAGCGCGCGCACTGGTATCCTTTCATTCGTAAAAGTCGCGAAGGAAGTCAAGGATGTCGGTGTCGGAGGTGTCCTCGTCAAGCAGCTGCCGATGCTGAAAGCCTTCGGAGCCGGAGCGGAAGCAGCTGCCGGAAAGACGAGCATCTTCAAACGAGCGCTCGTCAAGCTCGGCACGGGTATCAACGGCATCTTCTCCGCGCTCTTGTCTCCGGTCGCGACATTTAGAAAAGGCTATACTGCTGCATTAGAAGCAGTTGGCAGGAGTATCGCATCGTTCTTCTCGCGCGTGATACGGGTGCCTGGCATGATCGGCGGCGTGATCGTACGCGGACTTAACGCACTCGCGCAGATCCCTGGCAGGATCTCCGGCGTATTCCGCGCGCTCACGACGGTGATCCGCAACCCGATCGGCGCGTTCAGATCCTTGTTTAGTGTTATTCGCATGGGCTTCACGGCGATGCGTGCATTGATGGCGGCAAACCCGGTCGGCCTCGCACTGCTCGCGTTAACAGTCGTCATCGGCTACGTCATCAAGCATTGGAAGACCTTCCAGCAAGTTATTTCAACGGTATGGGATCACGTATCCGGCACGATCTCCGGCGCTGTATCGCGTATAACGCCGATCTTCTCGCAACTATGGCAGGCAGTCCAGGGCGCTTTCGATAAGATCGTCGGTGCGCTAGGCCTAGGCGAAGCGAAGACGGAAGAATGTGGCGACACGATGACAGTCGTCGTCAATACGCTCGGATCCGCGTTCAGCGCGGCCTTCGACGTGATGGCTACGGTCGTCGAAGTCGCGGTCGATATCATCGCGGGCGCTCTGACGACGGCGATCAATGTCGCGAACGATCTTATCAGCTTCATCATTAACGTGTTCACTGGCAACTGGCAAGGCGCCTGGGATAACGTCAAGCAGATCTTTACTGACGTATGGGATGGCATCGTAAGCACATTCAACAGCATCATGGATACGCTCTCCGCAGGACTCGATCGTATCCTTGGTAAAGCGCACGACGCGAAGGCGGCAAGCGCGGAAGCAGAGAGCGGCGGGAGCGACGGCAATTGGACAGGCACAAACTACTTCCCCGGCGGCGTGACATGGTTACATGAGCAAGGGCCGGAACTCGTCTATCTGCCGACCGGCGCGCGTGTCGTACCGCACTCCGAAAGCTTGAAGGAAGAATACCAGCGCGGACTCGACGCAGGATCTCAGATGATGCGGCCGGTATCGATGCAGGCTGCTCCGGCTACGGTCGAGCAGCGCACGGGCGACATCAAGATCACGATCCCGAAGCTCGCGGATCAGATCGTCGTGCGCGAAAAGCAGGATATCGACAACCTAGCGAACGCGCTCGTCTACAAAATGAAGCAGTACGCAATAAACTCGATGGCGGGAGCCGTCATCTAATTAGGAAGGAGGATGGCTATTATAAGCCGTCCTCCTTTTTACTATATCTTAAAGAGAGGAAAATGCTTATGTCATTACTAAGTAAAGCGCTCGGCGGTCTCGCGCGCAACGCGGGGATCAAAGCGATCTCCGCACTCCTCGGTGAAGGTGGAAGTTTGATCACGATCACGGGCGACGGGATCCAGATCCCGCTCCCGGTCGATCCTGCCTCTTTCGAGATCCAGGTCGCGCAGAAGAATACGACGATCGAAGTCATTAATATCGGTGAGCTGAATATGCTCGGCAAGACAGGACTAAAGACGATCAGCTGGAGCGGCCTGCTCCCGGCGCAGGACTACAGTTTTAATAACGCAGGAGCATCGACGGATCCTTACAGCATCATCGACTCGCTCAACAGTATTCGCACAGCCGGAAAGCACGCGCACGTTTCTGTTTCCGCAGCACTCGACATGGATGCGACGATCGAGTCCCTGCGCTGGGGCGAGCAGGACGGCTCCGGCGATGTCTATTACAGCATCGAGCTGAAAGAATACGTCGATCCGGCTCCATCTTCGGACTTACTCGATAAAGTGACAGGACTCAAGAAAAGCAACATGTCTTTCTTGCAGCGCGCGGGACTCAACGCGGCACGGAATATGCTGAAAGGACAGAGCCCGTTGAGAGCCGTGACAGGAGCCGTCGCCGCGTCCGGTCTTACGCCGAAGCAACAGGGCTATCTTAAGGTATTCGAGACGGTGAGCAAGAAGGGCGGTCTCAAGGCGGGAGATATCGTATCCGTCGGGAGCCAGTACATCAAGATCAACGGCAAGGATGTCGCGAATATCTTCAAGAAGAAAAAAGCGACGGAGACGCCGAAAAACACGAGAGGGAAGGACGGCACTAGCGTATGACATGGCTACTAAATGACATCACGAAGGCGATCGACGTATCGCCTTACGTGACAAGCATCACATGGAGCGGCGACCTCTCGAGCGCAGGCAGGAAGCTCGAATTCTCGATCGCGTATACGACAGCAGTCAAGGATAGTGGTTGGAAGAATATCGCGCTCGAAGTCGGTGATCGCGTTACGCTGACGTATACAGACGACAAGACGATGCAGTCGACGCCGCTCTTTAACGGTGTCATCTTCCTCCAGAACCGGGCGAGTGAGTCCTATACGATGGAATTCTGCGCCTTCGATAATATGGTCTATTTAGCTAAGAGCAAGATGAGCATCAAATTTGACAAAGCGCTACCGAAGGACTGCATCGAGCGCGTATGTAATACGCTCGGCGTCACGCCGGGCGACTTGACTAAATGCGCGGACTTGACGAACGGAACATACGCATATTCGAACGTATTCGACGCGCAAGCAGGATCGGAGATCATCGCGGCCGTCTTAGAGCATCTTAGATCATGGACGGGATGGCGCTACCATGTCTACATGTCGGCAGATACGAACGGGAAACAGGTGCTTAACGTCGTGCGCGCGGACACTGCGATCGATGATGTCATTACGGCTGAAACGAATATCACGGGCGCGAAACATGGAGTCAGCATCGAGAACATGGTTAACCAGGTCTGCGTCGTGAACAAGGATGGTGTCGCGACCGGCTATATCTCGACAAAAGACGACATCGACAAGTACGGCTTATTGCAAGAAGTCTATAAGATCGATGATAAGAAGGACACGAAGACGGCGGCGACGGCACTGCTCCGGAAGAAGGAGGAAACGAGCTCGATAGAAGCGGTCGGAAGTATCCAGGCTATCAGCGGATACGCGATAAACGTGCAGGAAGAGCAGATCAACGGTAAATTCTTGATCTCGTCAGATAGTCACAAGATCGAAGGCGGACTCCATACGATGAGCCTCGATCTTGTCTATATCGTACCGCCGGATAACAAGGACGCGACAACTTCGTCTCAGGGATATTTCCCGGCTGCGGGCGCGAACGCGAAGATCTCTTCCGGCGCGGCGAACTACAGCAACACGGAAGCAGGTGTACTCGCGAAAGGCAAGGCGCTCGGCTTGTCGGATGGCCAGATCGCGGGCATCATGGGCAACATCAAAGCGGAGGACAGCACGTACGATCCGGCCGTATGCGCCGATGGCGAGCACGTCGGCATCTTCCAGTTTTCACAAGAGCGCTGGAAGCGCTATGTTGAATGGTGCGACAAGAACGGAAACGACTACTATAACGCTGGCAACCAGCTCGAATATGCGACGGTCTACGAGAACGGCGACATCCGTAACCAGATCCCGGATGATCCTGCCGCAGCCGCGACATGGTGGAACGAGAACGTTGAAATTAGCGGCGACAATAGCGGCCAGCGCGAAGCCTGGGCGAATGACTATGCGAGCGCGATCGCGAACGGATCTCTCGTACCGGAAACGCCGCAAGAGGTCACGACGTACGTTACGAACGGAACGCTCGATCAGCAGCTCCAGGCCGGTTTTGATGCATGGAAGGGCGTCACGATGGATAACGGCACGGAAGGATGTGTCGAAGCAGCGACGAAGATCGGCTCTTATTATTCGCCGTTCCTTGCTCAAGAATACGCGAACGGCGTCGTATCTGTGCCGACTTTGGTCGCGGACGCAGGCGAGAACTGCATTAGTTTCGACCCGTCGAAGCTTGAAGAAGGAGATGTCATTGTCTACGGTGACAACGATCATGTCGTCATCGCGAGCGGCGGCGACGGCAGCTACGTCGGCAACAGTTCGAGCCAGAACAAAGTCATCAAAGGCGGAGACTTGTATAGTATGGGTGGCTTGTATCCGACGAAGATCATCAAAACGAGTCATATGTAACGCGTACGCGCGTATCGACGCGCGCGCGAAAAAATACGCTTTATATATTAGTAGGAAGTGTAACGAAAATGAACAAGAACCCTTACAGCGAACTGCTGGGGATCATGCACGGCGTCGCCGGAGCGCATGAGACGAAGCAGGCATGTATTGGCACGGTCAAGCAGAGCCCTCCCGCGCTCGTCGTCACTTATAACGGCATCGAATTGAATAGTGACGAGCTATATATCTCTGAATACCTACTGACGGAATACGCGCGCACGACGCGCGGGCATATCGTCAGCGCGACACAGAATAGAGCAGGTGGCGGCGGCTACGCGGAATTCGCGAGTCATAACCATGACATAAACAATGACTACACGGAGAGCATCATCACGACGGATACGCTCGTTCCCGGCGATAAAGTCGCGATGCTGCCGGTTATGCCGGAAGGCGGAAAAAGTCAACAATATATCGTCATCGACAAGATCGTCCGGCCGGACCGCCGGGCATTTTAAGGAGGTGCAGGAAGATGGCAAACCCGTTTATTACGATCGATGCATCGAGCACGGTGAGCGCGGCTACCGACAACCTCCCGCTATTGCAGGAATATGCCTGGGACTTTGCGAACGATCGCTTCTTACTCGATACGCGCGGGCATCATGTGACGGTCACGGAGAACGAAGCGTTGAAAGTATGGATCTATAAAGCGTTGAAGACTCAGCGATATCGATACGAGTGTTATCGTCATGGCGAACTGGATATCGACGCGCCTTACGGTGTCGACCTGGAAGAATACATAGGCAAGTATCCGAACACGGTCGCGACGGCGCAGCTTATCATTCGCGACATCAAGAGCTGCCTCGCGCTGAACCCGTATATTAAGCGCGTGATCTCGGTCGAGATCGCAGAAAGAAAAAAAGATAAGCTCGTCATCGAGATCGAATTAGAAAGCATCTACGGCGCGGATAGTACAAGCGTCACGATATAAGAGAAGGTGAATATATTTGGCTTTTGAGATGGAATACAAAGACGACATCCAGGCGCGAATGGTGTCTGAGATGAATAAAGTATCCGATAAAGCGACAATGGAAGGCAGCTTCGCGCGCGATATTATCAGCGCGAATAGCGTCGAATTCGAGAACGCGAAAGCAGAGATCGCGTTGATGATCCAGGCTGCATATGGTACTACCGCCTGGGGCGAATATTTGACAGCGATCGCGAATGAATTTGGCGTAGACCGGAAAGCCGCGACGCACGCAGTCGGGCGCGTTATTATCTATGGTTCGGCCGGAAGCTACGTCCCGAAGGGGACGATCTTCGACACGAAGGACGGCTCGATCCAATTCACAACGGACGCGGCCGTCACGATCGGCGCGACTGGATCCGTAGAAGTGAGCGTAACTTCCGTCGAGACGGGCGCGTCATGCAACATCGCCGCGCATACGATCGTGCATATCCCGATGAGTGTTCCGGGCGTATCGCGCGTAGACAACCCGCTCGGCACACACGACGGCGCAGCTGCCGAAGATGACGAGACCTTGCGCGCGCGTTATCTCGCGTACGTGCGCGAACCGGCGACCTCCGGTAACGTCTACCATTACAAGCACTGGGCACTCGCAGTGCCGAACGTCGGTGAAGCGAAGGTTATCCCGCTATGGAACGGGCCGGGAACAGTAAAAGTATTGATCATTGGGCCAGATCGGAATAGATGCAGCGATGAAGTCGTAAAGAATTGTAAAGACTATATCGAGAGCGTGCGGCCGATCGGCGCGACGGTGACGGTTATCACTCCGACGTATATCCCCATTAATGTAAAAGCTACGATCAAAGTACGGAATACGGATAACGGATATTTTGCGGCGTGCCAGAAAGCGCTGACGGAATACTTCATTAACAAGGGCTTTTCGGATGATAACGTCGTCAGCGTCGCGCAGGTGGGACGCATTATCCTCGACACTGGCCTCGTCGAAGACTACAGCGCATTGACACTTAACGGCAAGAACGCGAATATCACGATCAGCGCGGATCAACTGCCGCGCTTAGGAAAGTTGGAGCTGGTGGCATCATGAATTGGGGCGAAGAATTTATCCGTCAGGGTAAGGTCGACATCACGGAATACCTGCCGGAATTCCTAAAGAAGGATGTCGAATTGAAAGCAACCTGCGACGCGGAAAGCCTCGAGCATGAAAAGATCCGCGACGAGATAAAAGACGTATTCAACCAGCTTTATGTACCGACAGCGACCTGGGGACTCTCGTTATGGGAGCAGGTGCTAGAGCTGTATCCGGATAAAGACGCGACGGACGAATATCGGCGCGCGAATATCTTGTATAGGCTTCGCGGCTTAAAGACATCGACTATTGACGCGATGAACGAGATCATTAACACGTATGGCTCGGGATATGTCGAAGAGCATAACGACCGGTATTATTTCAATGTCTATGCGGCCGTGAATGACGAGAGCGCGCGTAAATTGATGAAGAGCGCGATCGTAACATATAGACCGGCGCATCTCGGTTTGAACGTCTATCTCGGTTACAGCTGGAACGGCGATATAAAATTCGATGGATCATACACGTTTAGCACCCATCAAGAAGACTGGAGCGATGTGAAATTATGAGTAAAGCAGTAAATTCAAAATGGAAGAAGACTTTTCCAGATACGATCGGAAACCAGAATAGACCGGCGACCGGCGTCGATGATACGCAGCCGTTTGAGACAGGTGCGTTCCCGCAGTACATGGCGAACGATCCTGTCCGCTATGACTTGCAGAATGCGGCGATGTCGCAGTCGATGTCGAATGATGCGCGACTGAAAGAGATGGTTGACGCGCGCGGAAAAGAGCTCGACGATCATAAAGTCGATCCTGGCGCGCATAAGACCGGTATCGCCGGTAACGCCGCGACAGCTACAAAAGTCGTCACGACTGCCGCCGCCGGTGCGAGTGCGAACATCGCAGAGGCGACTATGGCGTCGAATGACCTCGCGCGTATCCGCGTGTCTGGCGAGACAAACGCAGGCGAGCTCGCGCTGGAGACTGCCGATGATGGTTCAGAGCCCATCGTTGCGCGGCAGTACACGGGCATTTACACGACCCCTGTAAGGACGGCGAAGATACTCGACGAGAGCGGCAATACAAGCTTTCCCGGCACCGTCGTCGCACCGAAGTTCACGGGAGCATTGAACGGCAATTCCGCGACGGCTACGAAGCTACAGACGCCACGCACGCTGTCCCTGACTGGCAAAGCCGCTGGTTCTACTACATTCGACGGTAGTTCTAATGCTAGTATCAATGTCACGTCTGTTAATGCTGATAGTGCGAGTAAGCTGTCTACTGCTCGTAAAATTAATATCACGGGCAATGCGACTGGTAGTGCTGGTTTTGACGGTACTAGTGACGTGAATATCAATGTAATGGTCAATAGCGCGACAAAAGCCACAAATGACGGTAACGGCGCAAATATCGCGAATACGTATCTCAAAAAGAGCGGCGGAACCATGTTCGGCGCGCTCAACTTCGCTAATGCGACGTGGAACCTTGTTGGCGACGATAGCTATATAGGAGACCATAATATTGGCGGTACTTTCTGCGTAAAGGGCGCGAGTGGCGAAACGGGAATTGCTCTGGTTAATAAGGGAAACGAAAATGACTACGCACGTATCTCTTATGACGGCGGCAATATCAATTTCAACAAGACTATCGGCGGAAATTTAGCGGGTAACGCGGATAGCGCGACCAATGCTGCAAATGCAAAT
>OGYK01001504.1_pt1 | contig 16757 bp, 13 predicted proteins | sample 1576501 | NCBI WGS metagenome assembly OGYK01 (sample SAMEA3541530, study PRJEB24748) | human gut metagenome | biome: human gut; feature: human-associated habitat; material: faeces | place: China | collected 2012
AACACCGGAACTTCCGGCCGGATGATTCCTGCTTTCTCTCCCGCAATCTGTTCCACTGTATCACCAAGATATTCCATATGATCCAGACCGATCGATGTGATCACGCAGGCGACCGGTTCTACAGAACTTGTTGCATCCAACCGACCTCCAAGTCCTGTCTCAAGGACAATGTATTCCATTCCTGCTCTGTCATAAGCTTTCATCGCCATTGCAAATAAGAATTCGAAAAATGTCGGGTGCTCCAATCCTGCATCCTGCATCCTGCGGACAGCCTGCATGGTCTCTTCAAATACTTCGCAGAAACCCTCATCACTGATCTGCTTTCCGTTCAGAACAATCCGTTCATTCATTTTCACCAGATGCGGTGAAGTAAACAATCCGTTGCTTTTTCCTTCTGCCCTGAGCATCGCATCCAGATAAGCGCATACAGAACCTTTTCCATTCGTTCCCGCTACATGAATGATCTTCTTTCCATTCTGCGGATTTCCCAAAAACAGAAGCATCTCTCTGGTATAATCCAAAGAGTGCTTTCTTGTAAATCTTGGAATTTCTTCTATATAGGTTACGATTTCCTTATAGGTCATTTTTTCTTTTCTTCCTTTTGTTCTACAAAGGCCTGTCTTCCATTCTCAACATCCGTATCCTGGTCTGTCACTTCTACAAGCTGGCCTCCTGTATATTCATAAGTCTTCGATGTACGGAAGATTGTATTGCTTGAACCGCACTGCGCAACCATGATCTGATCGCCATCTTTGATTTCTGACTCTTTCAGATCCAGTCTTGTATTGTTCAGGAATTTTGTTGTCTGCTTCTCTCCGTTGATATAAACCTTACTTTGTTTTGTAAAGTTCTCTCCGTAAATGCTATAAGTTCCTTTCAGCTGCTCCACAACACTGGTGATCGTCGCATCCTTTACCCCCATGACCATATGTCCTTCTGTGATTGGAGCTCCACTGTCCTTGTATACATACTGTTTTCCGTACATGATATCATACTGGAGTAATTCCAGATCAGCAAGATAATTCTTTGTCTGTCTTCTCTGCTGATGGTAATTGAAAATAGTTCCTGTATGAATATCCAAACGATCAAAGACTTCTGCCATAATCTGGTAAGCAGCGATATTCCCATCTTTCTTTTCCAGTCCAATATTGTCCCAGATAACATAATTCGTATTGTACAGATATTTTCCTTTCAGGTCTTTTGCTTCCAGACCAAGTGTCGGGAGATGGTCTCCATAGAATACGATCACTGTCGGTTCCCCTCTCTGCTCGATTGCATCGATCAGCTGTCCGACGAACTTGTCCATCTCATGAACTTCATTTACATAGTACTCCCATGCATTTCTCTTGCCTTCATCTTCCACTCCGGTTACATTGATCTCCGGATTTTCCAAGGTCGGCTCTGTCGGATAATCTCCATGTCCCTGCACACTGATTGTACATACAAAATCTGTTCCGTCTGTTGTGTCCAAAGACTCCATGATGTTCGGAACAAGAATATCGTCTGTCGCCCATCCCTTCGGAGTCGTCTTTAAGATATTCATGAATTCCTTACTTGTATAATGGTCAAATCCCATGTTGTTGTATACTTTGGCACGGCTGTAGAAATTACCGCCGTTGTTGTGAAGTGCCTCTGCACCATATCCAAGGGATGAAAGCGCACTTGCCGCACTCTCAAGAGGTGTCGTCTTCACATAAGTCTTGTATGGATACTCTCCCGGTCCGAAGAAACGCATATTCATTCCGGTAAGCACCTCGAACTCTGTATTCGCTGTACCTGCTCCGACAGATGGAACTTTAAAATATCCGGAAGAATAGTCAGCATAAAGCTTTCTGAGATTTGGGATCGGATCCTCGGAAAATCTCAGCCATTCTACCTCTGTCGGATCAAAATAAGATTCCAGCTGGACAAACATGATATTCGGCAGTTCCTCTTTTGAACGACTTGTCTCACTCACGTTAAGACATCCATCCTTGTTAATCTCCGCCATCGTCTCTTCGCTGTAACCGGCCGGCTGATTGATTCCTGTATTAAATAAACTTGCTGCGAAACAATATGGAAATCCATAGTCTTCATAAGCAAATGCGATATTTCCAAAATAATTTGAGATCACTCTCTTGTCGATTGCAACATCAGTAAGCCCTACATAGGCAAATCCGGATGCCACAACAGCGATCACTGCAATAATGCGGTGCATCTTTCCAGTATACTGCCCACCGCGGCGCCACATGGAAATCACCCACAAAACAACAGCAACGATTCCAATGGTTAGCATCACGATCTCAAAACCATTAAAGTAATTGCTTGTCAGTTCCAAAGCATCTGACAGAACTTTCAAGTCCTGCGCATTGAACGGTGTCACTCGCTTCAGGAGCAGATACCCGTTACATGCTCCCAGAAACAGCCAGAATACACTGAGAAGAATTCTGACAAATACACGTCTGCGGAACAGATAAACAATCATAAATGTTGCAAAAATTAAAAATGCGTTAAACAGAAACACGAGCGGTGTTCCTGTCATGTAGCTCCATGCTTCAAAAAAGGAATGCCTTGAGATCACCTCAATCAAAAAATTTAAAACACAGGCCAGCAGATAATGAAGGACGAGTGAAAATCTGTTCATCCACTTATAAACCGGCTGCATCTTTTTCGCAAATTTACTGTTTCTTCTCTGTTCCAGGATTCTCTGGCGTCTTGCTTTTTTCTCCTGATAGTGTCTCTTGATATCTTCCGGTTTCAGATTTTTGACCTTTGTAAAAAATCCTTTGATATCTGGTTTTTTAATATGAATCCGCTTCATCTATAACCTCTTTCTTATAGGCAAAATGCACGGCATGGGATCTTAGCTCCTTTCTGCCGTGCGACTTTTTGCCGTCTAATACCTGATACTGTGTCTAAACTGCTGTTTACAGTTTCCTGCTTTTTTGCAGCTTTTCTCCCCCCACAGTTATCTGAGACTATCGATTCTCTCTTTTACCTGCTCAAGCATCTTTGTATATTTCTCAAGTTTATCACGCTCAGCCTGAACTTTATCTGCAGGTGCTTTGCTTGTGAATCTTTCATTTGCAAGCATTCCCTGTGCTCTCTTTATCTCGCTGTTGAGTCTCTCTTCCTCTTTCTTCAGTCTTTCTCTCTCCTGCTCGAAGTCTACAAGGTCTTCCAGCGGCAGGTAAACTGTTGCTCCCGGAACAACGATAGATACTGCATCATCAGCAACATCTTTCTTCTCATAGTGAAGAATAATATCGTTTGCCAGCATCAACGGTTTTACAGATTCCTTGAGTACTTCAAGTGCTGTAAGCAGTTTTGAATCACTGCTGATAATATAAACCTTTGTACGTTTGTTATTCGGAACATTCATCTCGGCACGCATATTTCTGATTCCGCGTGTGATTGCTTTTACATGCTCCATAACTTCTGTAGCATATGGGAATTTCCAATCCTCTCTGTATACCGGCCAGCTTGACATCATCAGTGACTCTTCCTCCGGTACAAGTGCTCCATAGATCTCTTCTGTAATAAATGGCATAAATGGATGAAGGAGCTTCAGTGCCTGTCCAAGAACTGTCTTAAGTACCCACAGAGCACAGTTTGCGGACTGTGAATCTTCCTCCGCATGGTAGATACGATATTTTGCGATCTCTACATACCAGTCACAGAACTCATCCCAGATAAAGTCATGAACTTTCTGAACTGCGATACCAAGCTCGAACTTGTCCATGTTCTCTGTCATTTCTTTTGTCAGACTGTTTACCTTGGAAAGAATCCATCTGTCTGCTGGTTTCAGCAGGAAGTCTTCCGGTTCCTCTACAACGTTCTTCTCCATATTCATCAGGATAAATCTGGATGCATTCCATACTTTGTTTGCAAAGTTACGGCTTGCCTCAACGCGCTCGTTGTAGAAACGCATGTCGTTACCTGGTGCATTTCCTGTGATCAGTGTCAGTCTCAGGGCATCTGCACCGTACTTGTCGATGATCTCAAGCGGATCGATACCATTTCCAAGAGACTTACTCATCTTACGTCCCTGAGAGTCTCTTACAAGACCGTGAATCAGCACTGTGTTAAACGGAGCTTTTCCTGTATGCTCATATCCTGAGAATACCATACGGATTACCCAGAAGAAGATGATATCATATCCAGTTACAAGAACGTCTGTCGGATAGAAGTAGTCAAGGTCTTCTGTCTTCTCCGGCCATCCAAGTGTGGAGAACGGCCACAATGCTGAAGAGAACCATGTATCAAGTGTATCTTCATCCTGTGTGAAATGTGTACATCCACAGTGTGGGCATTTCTCCGGCGCTTCTTTCGCAACTACAAATTCACCGCACTCATCACAGTAATAAGCCGGAATTCTGTGTCCCCACCAGATCTGACGGGAGATACACCAATCTTTGATGTTCTCAAGCCAGTGAAGGTAAATCTTGTCAAAACGCTCCGGTACGAAACGAAGTTCACCAGTCTTCAGTGCGTTGATCGCCGGTTTTGCAAGCTCATCCATCTTTACAAACCACTGCTGTTTGATCAGCGGCTCAACGGTTGTACCACAACGGTCATGTGTTCCTACTGCATGCATGTGAGGAACAACTTTTACAAGGTATCCCTGCTCATCCAGATCTGCTACGATTGCCTTTCTGGCCTCGTAACGATCCATTCCTGCGTATTTTCCACCCTTCTCATTGATCGTAGCATCATCATTCATGATGTTGATCTCCGGAAGATTATGACGCTTTCCTACTTCGAAATCATTCGGGTCATGTGCCGGTGTGATCTTAACAGCACCTGTTCCGAATTCTTTATCTACATAATAATCCGCAACGATTGGGATCTCACGATTTACAAGCGGAAGGATTGCCATCTTTCCTACGATATCTTTGTATCTCTCATCATCCGGGTGAACGGCGATCGCTGTATCTCCAAGCAGTGTCTCCGGACGTGTTGTTGCAATCTCAAGGAAACGGTCTGTTCCGGCGATCGGGTACTTAATGTGCCAGAAGTTTCCGTCCTGATCCTCATGCTCTACCTCTGCGTCTGACAGCGATGTCTTACATTTCGGACACCAGTTGATGATTCTGGAACCTTTGTAAATATATCCCTTGTTGTATAAGTTGATGAATACTTCTTCTACAGCTTTGGAACATCCCTCATCCATTGTGAAACGCTCTCTGTCCCAGTCACAGGAAATACCAAGCTTCTTCAGCTGGTTCTCGATTGTTCCTGCATATTCTTCTTTCCACTGCCATGTTCTCTCAAGGAATCCCTCACGTCCGAGTTCTTTCTTGTCGATTCCCTCTTCTTTGAGCTGATTTGTAACCTTAACCTCTGTGGAGATTGCTGCATGGTCTGTTCCCGGAATCCACAGTGCGTTATATCCTTCCATTCTCTTGTAACGGATCAGGATATCCTGCAGTGTATTGTCAAGTGCATGTCCCATATGCAGCTTTCCTGTAATATTCGGAGGCGGCATTACTGTTGTAAATGGTTTCTTACTTCTGTCTACTTCAGCATGAAAATACTTGTTCTCACACCATCTCTCATAGAGTTTCTCTTCGATCTGTTTCGGATCGTAAGTCTTTGCGAGTTCTTTGCTCATGATTGTTCTCCTTTTTCCACATATTATGTTAATTTTGTAGTTGTTTTCCACAATCTCATTGTTTTAAAAGTGGATATCTCTTTCTTCTATAACTAGAAAACGCCCTCTACTTCACGTAAAGGGCGAAAATCTCGCGGTACCACCTTATTTATATATGTAAGAACTTGTTACTGTTTGTATTAACCTTGTTCTTTACATATACATCTCTTTGTTCTGTAACGTGAACAACTCCGGGAACTCCTATCCAACCTCTTCGGTCTTTCGGAATTCCGGCTCCGAAGCTACCTTCCATCATCCTTTTTCCAAACCGTCTCACAGCCAGATCCTCTTAGCAATCTGAACGGTTCTCTCTGTGGGAAGTAATGACGTACTCCTCTTCTTCAACACCTGTATCTTTACATAGTTGTTAAATACTTTTTAACTGTTACTACTATAGCTGTCAAAGGCTGATTTGTCAAGGGATTTCCCTTTCTTTAAGAAATCTTAAAATATCATAACCACCGCCGGAAGTCCAGCCTTATCTTCTTAACCTTGCTCTTTTAAAAGTAAATGTTGCAACATCCCTGCAATATCATACCCGTAGTTCTCTCCTGTCGCCCAACCGGCTCCTTCCGGGTTCTCTTTCTGTCCCAGCCATTGTACATAAGGTGCGGAAGCTTTTTTCACATATTCATAACGATTATCCACACAAGTCTGATTCAGCGGTTCATCTGTCGCATAGGCCTTCAGATGCTGGATCTGTGCCCGCACTCCTGTTCTGACATCCGGATAAGAATTCCCCGGCACTCCTCCACCGGTTGTTCCTATTCCGGCGAAATTAAACTGTTCAATACTTACATCTCCACCAAACTGAAGAAAGCCGGTCTCTTTCATTGCCTGGGTAAATGCAACCTCTGCCCGGATGTCTTCTGCCTCTGCTTCTTCACAGTAAATCTGGCAAAATGTTTCTATGGAATCTGCTCCGCCTTTTGCCAGTTCTTCCGACGGATATTCGTATCCCGATTGATTGAAATAATCTGCAAGTTCCTCCACCGTAACAACACTCTCCCCCATGACCGGATACTGTCCGGCCGGAGAACACATCTGTGCTGTTATTGCTACGCTGTCAGTCTGTGCAACTTCTTCTATCGAATCTGTTGCCTCTTCCGCAACTCCTTCCTTTTCGTTTTGTATGTCAGAATCTGATTTCTGTTCTACTTCTGACTGTTTCACAACATTATTTTTCTGATTCTGAGGAATCATTCCGTTTCTTCCTGCCATTGCCAGAATCACTACCAGAAAAACTCCCATTGCTGCTTCTATGTAAATAGGTAATTTCATTTCGCGCTTCCTGTCCATTTCCCAGGTATTTGATATAGTATATACAAGAATTCTTTCAGATAACACTCAATTAATAAATAGGTAGCGTTACCCAAAAATCGAAAAACATGAAACAAGTCAATGAATGCAGCAGGAACCGTTACCCTGGAATCGCAAAAATGCGAAGTAGGTCATTGAATGTAGCTAGAACCATTACCTGAAAATCGCAAAAACACAAAGCAGGTCATTGAATACAGTAGGAACCGTTACCCGAAAATTAAAAAATGCAAAGCAAGTCATTAAATGCAGCTGGAGCCATTACCCGAAAAATCACAATATGCAAAACAAGTCAATGAATACAGTCGATACTATTACCCAAATGCTATAAAAATAGAAAATAAGTCAAAGAATGGAGTTTGAATCATTACCCGCGAACTTTAAAAATTCAAAAAAGAAGCTACAATACGCAGCTTCTTTTTTACTTCTTTTTACACTTATTATTTCCACAATTTCTTGTAGATTTCAATAACATCTTCCTTATTTGGTACTCTCGGGTTTGTTGCTGTACATCCATCCTCGAGTGCGGCATCTGCCATACTGTCGATTGCATTGAAGTACTCTTCCTCTGAGATTGTACCCATCTGAGAGATTGACAGCGGAATATCCATCTCTTTTAACATAAACTGTACCCAGTTTACAAGGGATCTAACTGTCATGATCTCATTGTAGCTGCTCAGTCCAAGGATCTGAGCTACGGTTGCATAACGCTTAACAGCCGGAAGATATTCTTTCTGACTCTTACTATGTTTATTGATATCACTGTTGAATTCAATGATATGTGGAAGAAGCATTGCGTTCGCACGTCCGTGTGGGATGTGGAACTTTGCACCTAACTGATGAGCCATACCATGGTTCAGTCCGAGAGATGCTGAGTTGAATGCCAATCCTGCCAGACAGGATGCAGAATGCATCTTCTGACGTGCATGAGTATCATTTCCATCCAGATATGCTCTGAGAAGGAATACTCCAACCAACTCAATTGATTTCTCTGCAAGTGCTGTTGAGAAATCACTTCTATCTGTACTTACGCATGCCTCAAGTGCGTGTGTAAATACGTCCATTCCTGTATCTGCTGTAATCGCCGCTGGCACACTCTTTACAAGTTCTGCATCGAGGATTGCCTCGTCCGGTGTCAATTCCCAGGATACAAGTGGATATTTTCTCTGCTCTGCCGGGTCTGATACAACGGCAAATGAAGTTACCTCTGATCCTGTACCGCTTGTTGTTGGAATTGCAATCAGCCCTACCTCTGCGTAATGATCTACGCGAAGTGCAAATTCACGGATTGACTTGGAGGAGTCAATTGCTGATCCGCCACCAACTGCAACAATTGCATCCGGCTTATATTCAAGCATCTTCTTAACACCGAGACTGATCTTCTCAATCGGTGGATCCGGAACAATATCCTGAAAGATATCATATTCCTTACCTGCTTTTTTGATTGGATCGAGAATCAGGTTCAGATTTTTGCTTTTCGCCATAAATGGGTCTGTAACAATCAGGATCTTCTTATATGGCACTTCTGCCAGTCGATCCAGCGCATTATCTCCAAAATTTACTCTAGTTTTAATCTGAAAGCTTTTCATAACTGCCCTTCCTTACTTTGGATAGATACATTTTACACCAATCTTATCAAAATGCTGAAGCCATCTTGTTTCCGGCTTTGCATCCGTAACTATAGTTGTGATCTGATCTAATGAACCTATCTCAGCAAATGCTACTTGATCGAACTTACTGCTGTCTACAGCAAGAATTTTTTCTTTTGCTCTTGTCAGCATTGTTCGCTTATTATTCGCATGCAGATCATCTGAATCTGTAAGTCCAGCGTTCATATCGATTCCCTTTGCAGAGATAATTGCCTTATCTACATGATAAGATCGAAGCATCCGGTCTGTCTGATAACCTACCAGTGCAAAGGATCCTTCTCTTGACTCTCCTCCGGTAGAGAGAACCTTCCAATCCTGCGCCCCAAAAAGCTCTATGATAATCTCCACAGAGTTTGTGAGCACGGTAAGATTCTTCTTTCCTTGTTCGAGAAGCGTCTTTGCAACATACACTGCTGTAGAACTTGCATCAAGCATGATGCTGTCCCCATCTTTGATCTGTTCACTCACCAGTTCCGCAATATGCTGTTTACCAACAATATTGCGATTCTTTCTGATGTTGAACGGAAGCTCGATATTCACATTTTCATTAATTACGGCACCACCATAGCTTTTTATGGCGAAACCGTCCTGAACCAGTTTATCGAGATCCCTTCGGATTGTTTCCTCAGAGACCTCATAAATCTGGCTTAATTCACTTACTACAACTCGTCTGTCGTTCTGCAGTTTTTCTAATATTTCATTTCTTCTCTCTATCGCAAGCATCTAACTGCCTCCTGTCCTAAGTCCAATATAATGTTACTGGTATTGAACTATAATTCCCTCAGACATTAAAGCAGAGTTCATTATAAGATTGCGTCGCGAATCTGAGCATCCGGATGAGCAATAACGGAAGAGTCAAGGAACATTCCTCTATCTTTGATTGCTTCCTTAGCTTTTTCGATTGCAGCTTCTACAGCAGCCACTTCACCAGTGAGCAGCATGTAGGATTTTCCGCACATACCACGTGCGATACGAAGCTCGATCAAATCAACGATAGCCGTCTTCGCAGCCTCATCAGCAGCTACAATAATTGAAGATGCATCGTATGTCTCCATAATACCAAGAGCGGATACGTCTTCAATATGTGCAGCACCGTAGATTGCCGGGAAGATGGACTCGTGCGGATTACCGAGCACAAAACTGTCGATCAGGTGAAGACCATGCATCTCTTTTGCATTATCCACTGCTGCTTTAACGGCACTTAAGTCACCTGTAATGATCGCGATATATTTGCCCGGACATACTGTCTGTGCTTCGATTATGCTGACTTCAGAAGTCTTTACCATAGCATCAGCTGCGGTAATACCTGCTGAAACAGTCTTATATTCTACCATTCCAATAGCCTTACTCATTGCCTGCACGTCCTTCCTGAGATTCTATGACAATATATTTCTCATTTACTTCTGTAACTAAACCATTCACGGATGCGTGGATTCCAACGCTTAATCCCTTTCCTGGTTCAGCAATCATCTGTCCTTTAGTTACCATGTCGCCTGCTTTCACAATTGCAGAAGCAGGTGCTCCAATATGCTGACTTAACAGAATACGTACTGTCTTAACCGGCACTGCTGATTCATCAAGCGGTGCTTCACGGTTATATCTCGTAAGATCAAGACGCGCCATAAGTCTCTCCATCGGAACTTTTCTGTATTCTCTTTCCGGTCCTACAGGTTTTGCTTCTACTTTCGGAGGACGGATTCCGTTTGCACGAAGACCTCCTTTGTACTCTGCCATAAGACTTCTTGGTGAAAGCCCCTGGAAACAGGAATACATCTCACAAAGTCCGCAGGATGAGCAGAACAACGTATTGATGAAGATGTTCGGCTCCTGTACATCCTTGCATGTTGCTGCAAGCATAAATTTATTTGGCTCAATCGGATGTCCTAACAGATGTCTTGGACATAAGTCTGTACACATTGTACACTGGCAACAGCAAGCTGCTGCTCTCTTCATATCGATTGAGTTTTTCTTTAATTTCTTCTGAATGATGTGATGGTCTTTCGGAAGAACAAGGATTGCATTTGTTGTCTTTGTAACAGGCTGCGCTCCTGTTCCGATATTACCCATCATAGGTCCACCAACAAAGTAAACTGCATCTTTTGTAGTTACACCGCCGGCAAGAGCTACTACCTCTTCCAGTGGTGTTCCGATTGGAACACGAACTGTGATTGGGTGCTCTACTTCAGCTACTACTGATACAAGCTTATCCTCAACAGGTGTCTTTTCATTCAGTGCTCTGTATACATTGTAAACTGTCTCTACATTGAATACAGCTACGCCGCTTTCGATTGGAAGTCCGCCCGGTCTGACAACTTTTCCTGTTGTCTCATAAATAAGAACGACCTCATCACCTGCCGGATATACTTCGTCCAACAGTCCAAGTCTTACTTCCGGATACTGTCCCATAACGGCCTTTACAGCTTCGATTGTTGCTGTGTAAGCTTTCTTAATACCAATGATGACTTCTTTCGCACCGACTGTCTCGCCGATCATATGAAATGTATCAATGATCTCCTTTGCATATTTCTCAAGGAGCTGTCTGTGAAGTCGAAGCAGTGGCTCACACTCTGCACAGTTCAGAATGATTGTCTCTGCACGTTCATCTAATTTAGCATATGTAGGAAAGCCTGCACCACCAGCACCAACGATACCGTTCTGCTGCAATATGCTGCTTAATTCTTTCATATCCATAATTTCACTACTCCAGTCCTAATCCCTCGTCAATAATTCCAACGATCGCAGCATCGATTGGAGCCTCCGGCATACCGCTTCCGATTCTTGCAGCACTTCCCTGCACAACCAAAACGTATTCGCCGATTCCTGCGCCGATCTTATCGATCGCGATGATCTGTTTTGCTCCCTGACGCATATGATCTGCTACTTCTACGATCATGAATTTATTTCCGATCAAGTTTTCATTCTTGCGTGTTGATACAACACTGCCAACAACTTTTCCCATTAACATGATACGATCCTCACGGTATCCCCGCTCTTAATCTGCGCTGCATTTGCTTCATCTGTATCGATGTGCATCTCAAGTGTAAAGCTGTCATCTACACGGATCTGTACGTTGTTAAAGATGGTTCCTCTCTCATTATCTGCTTTTACAGATACGATATCACCATCATGAACTCCTGCTGCCATCGCATCTTTCGGAGCCATGTGAATATGTCTCTTCGCAACAATGCATCCCTCGTTCAGATACACCGCACCTTTTGGTCCGATGATCGCGATTGGTGCGCTTCCTGCAATATTTCCTGATTCTCTGATTGGTGCTTTTACACCGAGGCTGATTGCATCTGTTGCAGAAATCTCTACCTGAGTATTCTTTCTGACTGGTCCAAGAACTCTTACATTCTCGATTGCTCTTAATTTAAGACCAACAATTGTAACCTTTTCGTTTGATGCAAACTGTCCACCCATAAGTTCTTTGAACTTTGTAAGATGGTAGCCTTCTCCAAACAGAATCTCGACATGCTCCTGTGTGAGATGGATATGTCTTGCGGACACTCCGATTGGAACGAGAAAACCTTCTCCAGACTGAGCAGCATTCTTTTTCTCTACTGCTTCGAGAACCATTTTTGTAATTAATTCCACATTACTGTTATCCATATTTGTGTCTCCTCGCAAAGTGGATTGCTCCACTTACTTATTTAAGCACTCTCAGGGGATCAGCGCCCGGCGCTTAATCCCCTGAAAGTACCGGTTTTATTTACCTTTGACTATTATTTGATCTGTGGAAGAATCTTCTCAACATCTGTATGTGGTCTTGGGATTACATGTGTAGCTACAAGCTCTCCAAGTCTTCCTGCTGACTCTGCTCCAGACTCAACTGCTGATTTAACTGCTCCAACGTCTCCACGAACCATAACTGTTACAAGTCCAGATCCGATCTTCTCTGTTCCAACGAGTGCTACGTTAGCAGCTTTTAACATTGAATCTGCTGCCTCGATAGATGCTACAAGTCCTCTTGTTTCAACCATTCCTAATGCTTCCTGTGACATTCTGCGTTCCTCCTTCTGAACTTCCGGTTTCTTCTGAACCGTTTCTACCTTTTGCGCCGTCTTTTTTACTCTGCGTACAGTTTTGGCTGGCGCTTTGGCTGTTGTTGTTTTCTTTTCTTTTTCGTCTGCCATCTGTAGCTGCCTCCTATACAACCTTGTTTACACTTGTGTTAATGATTCTCAAGATCTCCTCGTGAGGACTTGGGATCACTACTGTGCTCACTGGTTTTTTGATTCCATTCTGCTCGGCAGCTTCAATGGCCTGCGCAACTGCGGATACATCACCACGAATTATGATCGTGACAAGTCTTCCACCCAGTTTTTTCTCCCATGTAACGAACTGCACATCAGCAGTCTTGCACATGATATCCACGGCTACCACTGCTGCCGTAACGCTTGGGATTTCAAAGAATCCATACGCTTTTCCCATGAGACTGCTCCTTTTCTAGCTGTTTGACTTCAAACTATACTGTAGGAAGGATCTTCTCAACGTCGTTGTGTGGTCTTGGGATTACGTGTGTAGCTACGAGTTCTCCAAGTCTTCCAGCTGCGTCAGCACCTGTCTCAACTGCTGCTTTAACAGCTCCAACATCTCCACGAACCATAACTGTTACAAGTCCGGATCCGATCTTCTCTGTTCCTACGAGTGTAACCTCTGCTGCTTTTGTCATTGCATCTGCAGCCTCGATTGCTGCTGTAAGTCCTCTTGTTTCTACCATTCCTAATGCAAGCTGTGCCATTGCCATTGTAATATCCTCCTAAATTTCTTCGACTTCTTCGTCTGTTACTTTGTGTGGTGTTCCTTTATCAAATGCGTTAAGCTTAAGCATCTTCTCAGTGTCCTCAGTCGGTCTTGAGATTTTGTATTTTGTGACAATTCCTGTCATTGCTTCTGCTTTCGCTGTCGCAGCCTCAAGTGCTGCCTCCACATCTGCTACCTGACCGCGGAACTTGATCATTACGATCAACGGTACAGGCAGTTCGTCTGCATTTGCAGGTTTATTTTTATCGAAGTTCTCCAGTCTTACATTTCCTGCTTTACATCCGGCATCAGCCGCTGCAAATGCTGTTGCAAGTCCGAATACTTCCAGCATACCTACTGCTTCCATAATCTCTCACCTTATTTATTGATGATTGCGATCTTAAGACCTTTCATAGCGAGGTTTGTCTCATGAGCTTCATTGATCTGCTCAAGTGGGAACTCATGTGTGATCAGGTCATCTATCGGAAGTCCGATTGCTTTTGCTCTCTTAAGGAAATCAAATGTAGTTGCGTAATCTCTCAGAGTGTATACCCATGAGCCAACCAGTGTAATTTCTTTTGAGCAAAGATCGAAGTGTGGGTTGATTGTTGCATCTCCACCGTTGATGAAGAATCCAAGTTCACAAAGTCCACCGCCGTTGCGGATGAATTTGTAAATATTTGCATGAGCGACCGGTGATCCTGTACACTGGAATGCGAAGTCAGCAGCATGTCCGCCGAATGCGTCTTTCACTCCCTGTGCAAGTGCATCGATTCCCTGGAAATCTTTGAAGTTAACTGACTTCTCAGCTCCCATTCTCTTAGCAAAGTCAAGTCTCTTCTGCTCTCCATCTACAGCTACGATATTCTCGATACCCATTGTACGAAGAACTGCGATACAGATCAGTCCGATCGGTCCACATCCCTGAACAACAACTCTGCTGTTGAATCTTAAGATTCCTGTTGTCTTAGCTCTTTCTACTGCATGTACAAGTACTGCACATGGCTCGATCAGTACACGGGATTTCAGATCCAGATCACTTACGTTGAATACTGTAGATCCCTCACGGATCAGGATGTAATCTGAGAACCATCCATTCAGATGAACATCATCGTCCGGAAGAAGTCCGTATACATCAGCTCCGCCTACGTTCTGTTTGTTGAGGTCGTACATTGTGATCTCCGGGTCATCCTTGAAGATCATACATGTAACAACTTTGTCTCCAACATTCAGAGCCTTTCCAGCGCTGTCAACTTTAACGTTTTTACCCATCTTAACGATCTCACCTGTTCCCTCGTGTCCGAGTACTACAGGGATAAGGCTGAATGGGTCTCTCTTGAATTCGTGAGCGTCTGTTCCACAAACACCACATCCTTCAACTTTAACAAGAATATCTCCGTCGCCAACTTCCGGCATCGGGAACTCTTTAATATCAAAATGCTCAAGTGCTGTAAGCATAGCTACATGAGCTGTCTTTGGAATTTCATTTCCTGCTGCTTTCTGTGCCGGAGCTGCTTCTGGAACTTTCTTTTCCAGCATGCTCTCAAGTACCTGTTTTACAACAGCTTCTACATTAGCAGAATTCATATCCATTGTCTATACCTCCGTTATCTTATACACAAGCTGTCTGTCATTACGCAACGTCTTCTCTTTGTGAAGCTGCTTGCGCTTGTAAGTCCTTCACCAGTTCTGCTGGCAATTGTAAATGTACAGAAGCCTTCGCCTCCGAATCCAAGTGCCGCATAGGACGGTCCGTTCTTAACAAGAATTGCTGTGTCAATTGCTTTTGCATATTTTGTAATACGATCTACATTCTTAGAATGAATGTGAGCAGAATGTCTGTTGCCATGTTCAAGCCATACAGCCTGCTCTACAGCGTCATCAAAATCTTTCGCTCTAACCATACCAAGAATTGGCATCATAAGCTCTGTTGCGATCAGTGGGTGTTCCTTTGGTCCTTCAAATGTAATACATCTGATATTGTCCGGAACTGTAACTCCGATCATTCCAAGCAGTGTCTTTGCATCACGTCCAACACATTTTCTGTTCAGCTTTCCGCCTGCAAGAACTACATTTGTCAGTGCATCCTGCTCTTCCTTGGAAGCCAGGTAGCATCCCTGCTCATTTACCATGTAGTGCATCAGTTCATCAACGATAGAATCAACTGCAACAATCTCTTTTTCTGCGATACACGGAAGGTTGTTATCAAATGTACATCCGTTTACAATGTCCTCAGCTGCCTTACGGATATCTGCTGTCTCATCAACGAGTGCCGGTGGGTTACCTGCTCCAGCTCCGATTCCTCTTCTTCCTGAAGAAAGAACTGCTGTAACAACTCCCGGGCCTCCTGTTGCAGCGATCAGCTGAATTGCAGGATGTTTCATCATGATGTTACTTGTCTCAAGTGTCGGATGCTCTACTGTACAAGCAATGTTGTCCGGTCCACCAACCTCAACAGATGCTTCGTTCAGAAGATTAACTGCGTAGATTGATGTTTTGATTGCTGCCGGATGTGGGTTGAATACTACTGTATTTCCACCTGCGAACATTCCGATTGTGTTACAGAGAACTGTCTCACTTGGGTTTGTACAAGGTGTGATCGCTCCGATTACTCCGAACGGTCCCATCTCGATCAATGTAAGACCTCTGTCTCCTGACCATGCCTGTGTAGTGATATCCTCTGTTCCCGGAGTCTTCTCAGCTACCAGCTGGTGTTTTAAAATTTTATGTCCGACATTTCCCATGCCAGTCTCCTGAACTCCCATACGGGCCAGGATTTCTGCATTCTCCTTGATCTTTTTACGGATGTTGGAGATAACTTTCTCTCTGTGATCCAGTGACATCTTAGCCACGATCTTCTGGGACGCTTTCGCTGCCTCAATGGCCTCGTTCATATCCTTGAATACACCGCGGTCTCCCTGTACATCAGAAGCGATCTGCATCTTTGCAAGAACGTCCTGTACGATGTCCTGAACCATCTGTTCATTTATAGACACTCTAATACCTCCTTGAAGACTTGTTTTCCGTAAGCTGCGATTGCTGTGTCCTGCTCAGCAGTTCCGCCGCTGACACCAAGTGCACCGACGATCTTACCATCAGCTTCGAGTACCTCTCCGCCTCCGAAGATCACGATCTTGCCATCATTCGTAAACTGAATTCCGTATAATGGCTGTCCCGGCTGACTCAACTGACTCAACTCTGCTGTGGACATCTTAAGGCTCGCGGAAGTATATGTCTTGTTTAACGCAATGTCAAAGCTCGCTATGTAGGCGTCATCCATACACTGGACGGCTACAGGTCTACCTGCCTTGTCGGAAACTGCTACAACCGCATTCACACCCACACGTGCCGCTTCTGCCTTAACTTTTTCAATCAAGGCATTGGCAAGCTTCAATGTCATCTGATGCTTTTTG
>OGYK01001514.1_pt1 | contig 16698 bp, 12 predicted proteins | sample 1576501 | NCBI WGS metagenome assembly OGYK01 (sample SAMEA3541530, study PRJEB24748) | human gut metagenome | biome: human gut; feature: human-associated habitat; material: faeces | place: China | collected 2012
ACCTGACCGGCTGGGTGCAGAACGAGGATGACGGCAGCGTAACGCTGGAAGTGCAGGGCGACCCGGATAAGTTCATGTCCCTGTTCGCCATGATCCAGAAAAGCGACTATATCCAAATCACCGGCATCCGCAGCAAGAATATCCCGCCCGACCCGTGGGAGCGCGGGTTCTCGGTGAAGGGATATTAAGGAACGGAATAGAAACAGAGCGCCTGACACCGCAGTGCCAGGCGCTCTGTTTCTATCATATTATACTTTTACCCCAGCACCTTGAGGGGGGAATTCTCCACCCACAGGGTATGATCCAGCAGGCGGGTGACGGCAAGCCGTCCATTTGCCGTTACCCGGGCGGGGTCGAGGGCGTAGAAGTCGCTCTCGGTCAGGTTTTCCGGGTCGGCGGTGGGGGAGATGCCCGCCACGCACACCCAGTGGCCGTAGGTGCTGCTGGTGGCAATGTGGGGGTAGTTCACCTCGCTCCAGCCGGAGGAAGTCAGGTGGTATTCATAAGTAGAGGTGCGGTTCGTGTGGCGCTTTACCCCGCTGACCGTGGTGTTTTTCAGGTGCACGATCACCGGATGCCCGGCGGAAAGCTCGCTGTACAGCTTTTTCAGGCACTCGGCGCGGGTGCCGGAGTACCCGGTGTAGCCCGCTGCGGACCACACCGCGCCGTTCGACCACATCCCGCTGCCGGAGCACACCTTGCCGTCCAGAATGGTGCGGGCGTAGCGCAGCGCGTACAGGCTGCACTTGCCGGAGGTCTGGTTGCCGATGGAAAGAATGTGGCTGGTGTCGAAGCTGAGCAGCCGGATGCCGTTTTTCTCTTTCAGTTCAGCGGCGTGGGCATGGGGCAAAAAGGCGCACAGCAGCAAAACCAGCGCCAGAACTGCCGCCGCCAGCCGCTGTGCCGCGCGGGCGGGACAGTGTTGCATGGGTACTTCCTCCAAGTTCGTTTCAATCTGGACATGATTTTACCACTAAAACGTGGTGAAAATGTGTAAAAAGGCAAAATAATGGGGAAATACCCTCCCAGAGGGAGCTGGCGCGGCGCAAGCCGCGTCTGAGGGAGTTAATACCGCTAGCACAACATATGTCCAAATTTAAGTGCTCCCGCACCCGGCAAAACTGCGCCGCCGGGGCAGGGAAAAGATGATTCTGTGAATTGTAGACAGACTTTATTCCGGAATATATCAGAACTGCAACAAACTCGACCTGTTTTCATCCATTTTCACGAAACTGCTTCAGGAAGTTTAGCGATATTCCCGATTGACAAAACCGTCAGGTGTCGGATATAATCAGGGCAGAAAGGCAACGATGGTTGCGAAAGGCCTTTCGAGAAAAAAGAAACATATCCACAAAAACGCTGATTGGAGGGATACCCCTATGAAGAAACTGTCAAAGATCGTCGCTCTGCTGCTTGCAGGCGCAATGGCTATGGTGATGCTCACCGCCTGTACCGGCGGCAACGGTCCCAATACTCCCGGCAACCCCAAGGAACAGGAAATGATGAAGAAGATCACGAGCAGCTCGCAGGGCAAGGGGATCAAAGAAAATGACCCCGATCTCTACCAAACTGCATTGACGGATCTGAATACCGATATCAAGGCTCACAGCGAAAAGGGCGGCGCGTTCAAGGGTGATCTCCGCGTAAAAGGCACTGACCCCGCACAGGAGTATGTGACGATCACCGTGACTGCTGACTACAGGGTCGGTCAGTTCCTGACGAACCTGCTAGACTTCATCGGTGAGAACATCGGCATCAAGTACCCCGGCACAAAGGTCGACTTCAATACTAACAGCAGCTGGTCTAAGGCAGCCGTTGTCGTCCGGTCTGACAAATATGGCACCTACGTTGCAGTGGCTATTCAGGTCAAGAACCTCAACTACCCCAAGACCTGATAATATCAACATCGTTCCCCGGAGAGCACCCGCCCTCCGGGGCTTTTTGTTTTGACCGTGGCAAATGCCGTTTGCCTTTACGACCCCTCTTCGTGAAAATGGGCTAGCGGAGCGTCCGCAGACGCTCCGCTAGCCCGAAAATAAAAATAATTCTTCCGCTGAATATGCGCAAAGCGCACGCGGCGCGCATTCCAAATCGTCCTGCCCCGCCCGGGCTTTTTGCGCTCTGCCCAAAAATCCCGGCAAAAAACAGGCACACTTGCCATTGACGAACCCTGCCGCGCTGCTGTAAAATGAAAGCAGAATGCCCTGTGCATCCGCATGGGCCCCCTGCATTTTATAAAAGGAGCATTGCATGAAAAAGTTAAAGCGTCTTGCGGCTGTTCTGCTGGCCGGTATCATGGCACTGGCACTGTTCACCGCCTGCAGCGACAGCAGCGACCCCGGCAACCCCGAGTTTGACACCAAGGTGGAAAGAGCCTATCAGAAAGCGCTGAATAATACATTCGGGACGAGCTTTGAAAACGATGCCGACATCAAGAGGCTGGCCATCGAGCACATCGAGGAGAAACATGGCGCAGACAGCCTGACCGGCAGTGCACGCTGCAAAACAGAAGGCGACGAAAAGACCGTGGTGCGGCAGGTGCAGCTCTGCTTTGATACAAAAAGCAGCAAGCCGGATGCCTTTGTGCCGCTTTTCTACGAGGCCGCAGCCGCGCAAACCATCACGGCGAACCGGCTCAATGTTCAAGCCCTGCTCAACACCGTGAAGGATGAGCGTGGCGGCGCAGAGAAACACGGCATAACGCTGGAGCTTACCGCGCTGGGGGTCGGCGCAAAGACCATCGGCGGCAAGACCTATGTTGCCATCGGCTTTGAGCTGACCAACACCACCCCGTAGAACTGAACCCCACCCCGCCCCGAGGAGCACCCCGCTCCCCGGGGCTTTTTTTCGCCTTTTTGTGACAAACCCCGCCCGCTGTGGTACAATAAAAGAGTATCGAACTTACACAGAAAGGACGTTTCCATGCAGCTGTTTGAACTGGTCAGCCCACGGCTGTTCCGCCCGCTGGCGGGGCCCAACCGGGCGTTTTATGCAGAGCTTTTGCTGCTGCTCTGGGAGGAGTGCCGCCATACGGCAGATTACAGCATTTCCCGCGCCGAAGCCGTCTCCCGCGCCGAGGATTATTTTGCCGCGCTGGCAAAGCCGCTGGCGCTGGACGCCGACGGCGCGGGCGATGAGGACGAGCAGCCCACCCGCGACCCCCACACGCTGGCGGTGGGCTTTCTGCTGCGTCTGCGCCGCACCGGCTGGCTGGAGGAGCAGCCCGGCAGTTATGAGAGCGAGCCGACCCTTGCCTTTATGCCGGAGGTCACCCCGCTGCTGGATGCGCTGGAAGAGATATTGAACCCCCGGGTGGTCACCTATACCGGCAAGCTGTACAAGGCGTGGCAGCTGCTGGGCAGCATCGGACAGGAAAAAAGCCCCTACGAGAACGTGCTGCGGGAGGTGGCGGCAGACCTTGAAACTTTGAACAAGTCCCTGCGCGCCCTCAACGCTTCCATCGGGCATTATATCGACCGCCTGACCCATAACCGCACCCCGCAGGAGGTGCTGGAACTGTTCGACCAGTACGAGGAAAAGGTGGTGGCGGCGGCGTACCATCGCTTTAAAACCAGCGATAACCTGTTCAATTACCGCGCCTATCTGGAAGAAGAGCTGGACGACTGCGAGCAGAACCAGCTGCCGCGCTTAGCGCTGGATTACGCCCGGGTGGAGCGCTGCGCCCCCGGCGAGGCGGCGCCCCGGGTGCGTGCCCTCATCCAGCAGCAGCGGGACGCGCTGGAAGAGATGAGCACCCTGATGAAGGAGATCGACGCCAGCCACATCCGCTACCGCAAGCGTGCGGTGCAGCGGGCACAGTTTTTGCTGCTGAGCGACCGCTCGGCGCAGGGCAGCGTCACCGCCCTGCTGCGCCGCTATGCGGAGGACATCCGCAGCCCGGAGCAGCTGTTCGAGCCGGACGATGGCCCGGTGGCAGCGCGGCTGCACCTGTACCCGGCGGCAGTGTTCGGCGCAAAGCCGCTGTATCCCCCCGCCGCGCCCCGCACCGAAGCACCCCTTGCCCCGGTGCGCACCGAGCCCCTTGACCCCGACCGGCTGCGGCAGGAGCAGCAGCTACTGCTGGACTACGCCCGCCTTGCCGTTACCGAGGAAAACGTGGCGCTGCTGGCGCGGCAGGCATTGGCTGCCCGCGGGCAGGTGAACGCCTCCACCCTTGTGGAGGAATACCCGAACGACTTTACAGGCATCATCGGCCTGCACACCTATTCCCAGTCGCCGCACCGGGAGTATGATATCACCATGACCGGAAACTGGGTGGAGCGCGGCGGCTTCCGGTTTCAGGATTTTGTCCTGACCCGCCGCAAGGAGGTAAACACGGATGGCAACCATTGATCTGCTGGAGGAGACCGCAAACTATCTGCTCAACCACTGCTTCGTGCTGGGCTGCGTAGAGGAACAGCGGGCAAAATATCTGTATATTCAGGATCACCTCAACGAGGTGCGGGCGGTGTTCAAACCGCTGGGCTACGCGGTGCTTTTGTACCCCGCGCCCATGCAGGCGGCGGCGCTGGTCAACGAGCACGAGGGCAGTCAGGCACGGCTGCTCAAGTACGAAAGCATTTTGCTGCTGGTGCTGCGGCTTTTGTACCTGCAAAAGCGGGAAAGCCTTGCCGCCAGCGCGGACGAGGTGCTGGTGACCGTAGAAGAAGTACAGGCCGAATTGCAAAAGATGAACCTGCCCCGCAAGCTGGATCAGCAAACGCTGGAAAGGCTCATGCGCACCCTGCGCCGGTACAATCTGGCGCGTCCTGTGGGGCGGCTCTCCGGGCTGGACAGCCGCATTGAGGTATTTCCCACGGTGCTGCTGGCGCTGCCGGACGCTGACCTTGCGGATGCCGCCGCCGAGAGCGCCCGCACCCGCACCGAGCTTGGCCTGTACGAGCGCCCGGAGGGCGCAGACACCGAAGCAGGGGAGGGTGAAGCATGATCGAACTCAAGCGCCTGAAACTTATCAACTGGCACAACTTTGAAAATACCACCTTCGACTGCGCCCGCCTGACCTATATGATCGGCGTGAACGCCGTGGGCAAGACCACCATTTTGGACGCCATCCGCTACTGCCTTACCACCAACCGCAATTTCAATGCGCTGGGCAATAAGAAAAGCGGCCGCACCCTGCAAGGCTCTGTCCACGCCAAGCAGCGCGGCGAGAACGCCTACCGCCGCCCGGGGCATACCGTGGCGTATATCGGGGCGGAGTTCTGGGACAGCGTAAAGCACACCAGCTTTGTCATCGCGGTGCGGGTGGAGTCCGAGGGCCCCATGCAGGAGCTGCACCCCGGTGACCAGACGTGGTATATCTCCGAGGACGGCATCACGCTGGAGCAGCTGCCCTTTATTGACCCGCGCACCGGTGCGCCCAGCGCCAAGGAGGACTTCAAGCCCGCCGAGGGGCGGCTTTCCTACACCCGCAGCCCCAGCGAAGCGCGGGACAGAATATGCCGCGCACTGGGCATCGGGCGCGCAGCCAGCCCGCTGGGCAAAAAGTTCAACGAGGTGTTCCAGATGGGCACCAGCATGGACGAGATCCCGAACTTCCGGGAGTTTCTGTACCAGTACATCCTCCCACAGCCGGAGCTGGACTTGGAAGCCTTGCAGGGCGACCGCCTGGAGCTGGAAAACCTGCACGCCGTTCTGGCGGAAGCCCAGACCCGCGCCGATGCGCTGGACGAGATCGTGCGCTTCGGTCGCGAAGCCACCGAAAAGCAGACCGAAGCCCTTGTGAACCGGGGTGCCGCCCTGCTGGCGCGTGCCGCTGCCGATGCCGGGGAAAAGGCCGTCTGGCAGGAGCGGGTGGACGCCGGACGCCGCCAGCAGGAAACGCTGCGCACCCGCTACGCCGAAGCCAAGACCGCCGAAGCGGAAGCCCGCCGCGCTTACCTGACCGCCCACAGCGCCGCCGGTGCCAGCGGCGAGGGACGTGCACTGGATGCCCTCAGCGAGGAGCTGGCACACCGGCAGACCGCACTGGATGCCGCCGCCCGCCGCGCCGACACCGCCGAGAAAGCCGCCGAAAAGACCGGCAACCTGCTGGCGGTGCTGCGCCGCAGCGGTTTTGCTGCCGGGCAGAAGCTGGCCGACCTGACCCCCGACACCCTGCCCGCCCTGACCGACTGGCTGACCGCACAGGAAAAGCCGCTGGAAGAAGCCTATTTTGCCGCCCGGCAGCACACCGCCGCCCTGCAGCGGCAGCAGACCGAAAAGCGCGCCGAGCTGGATGCCGTATCCGGCGGCAAGTGGGTGTACCCCCACGGGGACGCCGCCACCCGGGTGCGGGACGCGGTGAATGCCGAGCTGAAAAGCCGTGGCATGGAGCCGGACGCCCGCATCTTCTGCGAGCTGCTGAACGTGGAGGACGAGAGCTGGCAGGACTGCGTGGAAGCCTGTCTGGGCGACCGCCGGTTCGATATCCTTGTGCCGCCCGCCCACTACGCCGCCGCAAAGAGCGCCTTTGTGGCGCTGAAGGATAAGGTGGGTCCCATCAGTCTGCTGGACACCCCGGGTCTGCGCAAGGCCAACCGCCGCGCCGACACCGCCCCCGCCGACAGTCTGGCGGCACAGGTCACCAGCGAAAACCCGCTGGCCGCGCAGTACGCCGACACCATCCTGCGCCGCATCGTCTGCTGCGACACCCCCGACACGCTGGAAAACTACCCCGACAGCGCCACCCGGGACCTTTTGCGCCACCACCCCTTCCGGTTGGAGCGTCTGCGCACCCCGCAGCGCTATATCGGCTTGGAAGCACGCCGCGCCCGCGCCGGGGCACTGGCAGGGGAGATGAACGCCCTTGCTGAAGAAGTACGCGCCGCCGCACAGGCGGAGCAGAACCTGAAAGCCGCATACAGCCAGTACCAGACCCTTTTGCGCGGCACAACGCTGGAAGAACTTGCCGCTTTGTGGGACGCCCGCGCCGCCCTGACCGCCGCCCGCGCGGCGGTGGACAAGCAGGCCGCAAAGCTGGCCGAGTGCCGCGAGAACCCCCTGTTGCAGCAGCTGTATAAGGAGGAAGAGGTGCGCGAAGCCGCATGGGAAGCCGCCCGCACTGCCGTGGAGCAGACCGGCGGCGACCTGCGCGTATGCGAAAAACAGATCTCCTCCTGCGAGGCGGAGCAGCAAAAGGCAGTGGACACCGCCGAAAAGAGCGCACAGGCCGCCGAGAGTTTCTTTGCCGCCCACCCGCTGGTGGAGCCGCTCTCCCGCAGCCGTCAGCAGGCGCTGACCGGGCCGGACAAATCTCCCCGCGCCGCCGCGCAGGCCGCCGAAAAGGCACAGGCCAAGCTGGACGATGCGCTGACCGTCTACCTGAACAGCACCCTTGAACCGGCACAGAGAGCCTATAACCAGCGCTATGTCTGCGATTATCCCTTGGGGCTTGCCGGGCTGGAGCAGTACCGCGCCCAGCATGAGAGCCTTGTGCGCATCGACCTGGAGCGCTACGCCGCCCGTCTGGAGCAGGCGCAGCGGGACTGCAAGGACCGCTTCCGCAAGGATATTTTGTTCCGCATGAAGGACGATATCTTCAACGCCCGGCGGCAGTTCCGGGAGCTGAACAAGGTCATGGAGCAGCTGACCTACGGCGAGGAGGTCTACCGCTTTGAGCTGGAGCCCAGCCGCGACCCGCAGCTGGCGGCGTTCTATCAGGTCATCGTGGACAAGGGCAACCAGCAGATGACCGAGGGCGATTCTCTGGATAACCTTGCCGCCACCGCCGACCCCGCCTACGAGCGTCAGGTGGACGAGCTGATGGAAAAGATCATGGCGGATGTGGACGAGAACACCCGCGCCCGGCAGGAGGGACGCACCGCTGCCGGTGCCACCCTTTCGGACTATGTGGACTACCGCACCTATCTGGACTACGATATCAAGGTGACCAATCAGGTCACCGGGCAGCAGGCGTATCTGTCCCGCGTCAGCCGCGATTCCTCCGGCGGCGAGAATCAGGCACCCTTCTATGTGGCCATCTGCGCAAGCCTTCTGCAAATCTACCAGAAGAGCGAAAACAGCATCCGTTTGGTGCTGCTGGACGAAGCCTTCAGCAAGATGACCAGCGACCGCATCCGCCCCATGATGGAACTGTTCCGCCGCCTGCAATTGCAGGTGCTGCTCATCTCCACCGTGGAAAAGAGCACCGCCATCCAGCCCTACTGCGACATTACCTACTCCATCGTCCGCCACGGCGACGCCAACGCCATCGCGCCCTTTGTCCGCCTTGCGGCAGAGTGATGCAAAACGGAGCTTGACATCAAAAATAAACTTTGCTATACTGTTTTTCGCTCATCGGAGGGCTGTTTCAACGTAATTGAAGGGCCGGATAAGATGTCATCGTTCGCGCTTCCCGGAGGCTGTGGGCACCGTAGTGCCGCAGCAGAAGAGGGAACGCACCGGAGCGGTGGTTCTTATCCGGCCTTTTTGTATGTGCAGAGTTCAAAAAAGGAGGAGTTATGCCAAAGAAAGCCATCCAATTGTCCGACCACTTTACCTACTCCCGCCTGCTGCGGTTCGTGCTGCCCTGCATCGGCACCATGCTGTTCACCTCCGTCTACGGCATCGTGGACGGCCTGTGTGTTTCCAACTTTGTGGGCAAAACGGCCTTTGCAGCGGTCAACCTCATCATGCCGCTGCCGCAGCTGCTGGGCACTGTCGGCTTTATGCTTGGCACCGGCGGCAGCGCCATCGTAGGCATCACGCTGGGCGAGGGCGACCAGAAAAAGGCAGACCGCTATTTTTCCATGTTTATGCTGGCGGCGCTTGTTTCGGTCAGTGTGCTGGCCGTGCTGGGCATCCTGCTCCTGCGCCCGGTCGCCATGCTGCTGGGCGCAAAGGGCGAGCTGCTGGACTACGCCGTGCGCTACGGGCGCATCCTGATGCTGGCGCTGCCGCCCTTTGCGCTGCAGAATATGTTCCAAAGCTTTTTCGTCACCGCCGAAAAGCCGCTTCTGGGCTTCTGGTTCACCGTAGGTGCAGGCTGCACCAACATGGTGCTGGATGTGGTAATGGTGGGTATGCTGCACTGGGGCGTGGAGGGCGCTGCCCTTGCCACCCTCATCAGCCAATTGGTGGGCGGCGTGCTGCCGGTGTTCTACTTTATCGACCACGGCAATACCAGCCGCCTGCACCTGTGCAGAACACAGTTTTACGGCCGCGTGCTGTGGGATGCCTGTATCAACGGTTCTTCTGAGCTGATGACCAACCTTTCCATGTCGCTGGTCAATATCCTGTATAACTTCCAGCTGCTGCGGCTTGCCGGAGAAAACGGCGTGGCGGCTTACGGCGTCATCATGTACGCTGCCTTCCTGTTTGTGGCGGTGTTCGTGGGCTATGCGGTGGGCAGCGCACCCATCGTCAGCTTCCATTACGGCGCGCGCAACCACGCCGAGGTGCATAACCTTTATCAGAAGAGCCTGCGCCTCATCGCCGTGGTAGCTGTGAGCATGACGGCGGCGTCCATGGTCATCATTCCCTATGTGGCGCGCATCTTTGTGGGCTACGATGCCCAGCTGCTGGCGCTGACAAACCGCGCCTTCCGGCTGTATGCGCTGAGCTTCCTCATCATGGGCTTCAACGTGTATGCGTCCTCCTTCTTCACGGCGCTGGGCGATGGTGTGACCAGCGCCCTCATCTCCTTTCTGCGCACGCTGGTGTTCCAGCTGGCCGCGCTGCTCCTGCTGCCTGCCCTGTGGGGCATTGATGGCGTGTGGCTGGCTGTCACCGCCGCCGAGCTTGCCGCGCTGGCGGTGAGCGTGTATATGTTCGTGACAAAAGACCAGAAATTCCATTACCGTCATGTTTGACGCGCCATAACAAAAAAGCCGCCGGGACCCCGGCGGCTTTCCTGTTATTCAAAGGTATATTCCACCAGCTGGCAGTTTTTGATGCCCGCAGCGGCGTACTCCTCGTTGGTCATGTCGTAAAAATAGGAGTGCACCACCCGGGCAATGCCGTTGTGCGCCACCAGCAGATAGGTCTTGCCGGTGTCCGCCTTCAACTCGTCCAGCAGGTTGTAGATGCGCTGCGCCAGCTGCATCATGCTTTCGCCGCCGTCATAGCGGTCGGCAAAGTGGGTCTTGGAGATGAGGAACTCCGCACCGTCCCGGGGCGTGCCCTCGTATTTGCCAAAGCACTGCTCCCGCAGGCGGGGCTCGCAGCGGGCGGGCAGACCGGTAGCGGCGGCAATGGCCTTTGCGGTGTCGGCGGCGCGGGAAAGGGGAGAGTACAGGATCTCGTCGATGTGCAGGCCGCTGTCCCGGACAAGCGCGCCCAGCTGCCGCGCCTGCTCCTGCCCGTGGGCGGTCAGCGGGCTGTCGGTCATGCCGCAGATCTTATTTTCCACGTTCCATACCGTCTCGCCGTGGCGGGTGAAATAGATATTATGCATAAAATTACTCCTTACAGCTTGTGCAGGGTGCCGTCCGGCAGCAGACAGACGATGTCTCCCTCGTCGATGCCAAGACATGTCAGCTCCCTGTCCGGGTAGGGCAGAATGCGGGCAGCCCCGGCGGCATCGGTCAGGGTCACATCGCACAGCACCGGCTGCCCGGCGGGCAGCTCCTCGCAGCCGTACAGCTGCTCGTCAATGCGCAGCACGCGGTATTCCGGCATGGTACAGCCCCTCCTTTGTGTTTTTCCTTATTATATAGCACCCTGGGGCTTTGGTGCAAGGGGGAGCGGACTGAGAGGGTTTATTCTCCCCCGCTTGACAGCGGCGCGGAGAAATTGTTACAATACGATTACGACTGCAAACAACGTGGAGGGGTTCATGAATATTACGGAACTGCGGTATCTGGTAGCCATCATGAAATGGGGGTCGGTGTCGGCGGCGGCAAAGCAGCTGTACGCGGCGCAGCCCAACGTCAGCAAGGCACTGAAGAACCTGGAAGAGGAATACGGGTTGCGCATTTTTGAACGCTCCTCCACGGGCATGATCCCCACCGAGCAGGGCAAGCGGTTCATCCGGCAGGCGCAGCGGGTGCTGCAGCAGGTGGACGAGCTGGCGCAGGAGGCGCACCAGCAGCGCAGCTGCGCCGAGCTGCGGGTGGTGCTGACCCATGCCACCTACGCCTCCTATGCGGCGGTGGATTTTTTGCAGCAGGCAGCCCGCAGCGAGCAGCTGCGGGTGCATATCCGGGAGAGCGGCGCTATTGAAGCCCTGGACTTTGTGCTGCGGCAGGGCTACCACATAGCGCTGCTGCGCTATGCTGCCGAGGACGAGGACTACTACCTGCGCTACTGCCAGCGCCACGGTCTGCGGCAGGAGCCTATCATGGAGTTTTCCTACCTGCTGCTCACCAGTCAGGACAGCCCGCTGGCGCGGCGGCAGGTGCGCGAGCTGGACGAGCTGAACGATTACATCGAGGTGCTGCACGGCGACACCCATCTGCCCGGGGAGGAGAGCACTGTTTCCCGCTGGGAGGTGAACCCCAACCGCCGCATCCATGTGTATGAGCGGTGCAGTCAGTTCTCCATTTTGCAGAATCTGCCCACGGCCTATATGTGGTCGTCCCCCATGCCGCAGCGCGCGCTGGAGCAGTACCATCTGGCGCTGCATAATTGCCCGGCGCAGAAGCAGCAGATGCGGGACGTGCTGGTGTACCCGGAGCGGGAGCCCTTGCAGCCGGAGGAGCAGCTGTTTGTGCAACTGCTGCACAAGCAGGCGGATGCCACCATCAAGGACAGCGGGTGGAAGAAGATTTGAAATGGCTTCCGCTGCGCTCTAGCCATATTCAGCGGAAGAATTATTTATATTTTCGGGCTAGCGGAGCGTCTGCGGACGCTCTGCTAGCCCATTTTCACGGGTGCCCCACCTGAGAGGACAGATTTCCCTTCTTTTCGTCTCAAATTCCACGTTTTGGGGAGAAAATCGCAAACGATTAAGCAAGGTGCACAAAAAGACGGTGCAAAGTTTGGCGGGGGCGAGCTTGACCGTTCCCGGGAGAAAATTTTTGAGAAACAAAACGACGAATTAAAACGTGTTATCGCCACAAAATAAAAGTTTGCGTAAACAAATAAAATAAGCGGCCATATACTTTTTGATATGGGAACCATACCTAAAAAATATTAACACAATTATGAAAAAGGTGTTAACATGAAGCCAGAGATCGGTCATAGCCGCAGTATGGCATAAGCTGTCGGCGGCTGAAATTCAAAAGGAGGTTTCTGGTATGATTAGTTTCTTACTGTGTCTGGCGCTTCTGATCGTAGGCTACTTTGTCTATGGTAAGATCGTGGACAACACGTTCGGACCGGACGACCGCGAAACTCCTGCTGTGCGCATCAACGATGGCGTTGACTACGTTGTGATGCCCCAGTGGAAGCTGTTCCTCGTCCAGCTGCTGAACATTGCAGGTCTGGGTCCCATCTTTGGTGCTTTGCAGGGTGCTCTGTGGGGTCCCGTGGTGTTCCTGTGGATCACCTTCGGCACCATCTTTGCCGGCGGCGTACATGACTACTTCTCCGGCATGATGAGCGAGCGCAACGACGGCGCTTCCATCGCTGAGGTCACCGGCCGCTATCTGGGCCCCGTGATGCAGAACATCATGCGTGTGTTCTCTGTGGTGCTGCTGATCATGGTCGGTACCGTGTTCGCAGTCGGCCCCGCAGGCCTGATCGTTACCCTGTGCAAGAACGGCGGTATGTCCGGCGTGCTGACCACCACCCTGTTCTGGCTGATCATCATTCTGGTGTACTACTTCATCGCAACCTTTATCTCCATTGATGCCATCATCGGTAAGATCTACCCTGTGTTCGGCATCTGCCTGATCATCATGGCTGTGGGCGTTATCTTTGGTATCTTCACCAACCCCGCCTATACCATCCCCGAGATCTGGGCAAACTTCAGCAATATGCACCCCTCCAACACTCCTATCTGGAGCTTCATGTTCATCACCGTTGCCTGTGGTGCTATCTCCGGCTTCCACTCCACCCAGTCTCCTCTGATGGCTCGCTGCATGAAGAGTGAGAAGCAGGGGCACTTCGTATTCTACGGTGCAATGGTCAGCGAGGGCATCATCGCTCTGATCTGGGCTGCTGCTGGCTGCGCACTGTACACCATCACCGATGGCAAGATGGTCGGTCTGGCCGAGGCTCTGGCTGCCGGTCAGTCTGCCGCTATCTACGACGTCTGCCTCAAGACCATGGGTAATGTCGGCGTGGCACTGGCTATGATCGGTGTCGTTATCTGCCCCATCACCTCCGGTGATACTGCCTTCCGTTCCGCTCGTCTGACCTTGGCCGACTGGCTCAAGATCGATCAGGACAGCTACGCAAACCGCCTGAAGCTCTGCATCCCCGTGCTGGGCGTTGGTGCTTTCCTTGGCATCGGCAACGCACTGGGCTTCATCAACTACACCGTCATCTGGCGTTACTTCAGCTGGACCAACCAGACGCTGGCTATGATCGTCCTGTGGGCTGCTTCCATGTACCTGTTCAAGGAGAAGAAGAACTTCTGGATCACCGCCGTGCCTGCTACCTTCATGAGCGCTGTGTCCTGCACCTACTTCGTGCTGGCTCCCGAGTGCTTGGGCAAGATGATCAACACCTATGCGGACGGCAAGCTGGTGGCTTACAACACCGCCGTTGCTTACCCCATCGGCATCGTCTTTGCCATCGCAATGCTGGCTCTGTTCCTCCATGCTACCAAGAAGAGCTCTACTTCCAAGGCATAAGGAACTGACGGCTCCATATTTCCGTAAGTAACCTGCGCCCGCCGCTGCCTGACCGTACAGCGGCGGGCGCTGTTTTTTAAAAATCAAGGCTTGCAATTGCCTCCGTCCCGTGGGAAAATAGGGGCGTAGAATTTAAAGCAAAGAAGGGAACTACCCATGATTTTCAAACCCGCACAGCTGGGCATGGCAAAGCTTGACCCGCAGGAGCTGGAGGCAGACAAAAAAGCCTGCCGCAAGATCGGCCCCTGCGGCGTAGGCAAAAAGGCGCTGTACCTGAACAGCTTTTACATCGACCGCCGCTATTATCTGCCCTACGGCAGCATCACCCGGGTGTTCAAGCGGGTGGCTATGAGCTCCGGCGGCTTTTCCGGCAAGGGCGTGTTTGCCTCCATGGCGTATCTTGTGGTGGAGTACGACGGCGGCAAGCAGAAGCAGTGCAACTTCAAGGACGAGCGGGACGTGGACGCCCTGCTGGAAGTGCTTGCCAAGGAGCAGCCGCAGCTGCATCTGCTCAGCGCCGCCGGAGAGCAGGCGCTGGAGAAAAAGGCCGCTGAAAAGGCCGCCCGCAAGCTGCCGGAGCTTTCCGAGGACGCGCAGCACAGCCTTACCGTGCTGCACCGGGCAAAGGAGTATCTGGATGCAAAGCCGGAGCTTTCCGCCGAGCTGAGCGCTGCCCAGCGCCGCAAGCGTGCGCAGCTGCAAAGCAAACCGGTGTACCGCTATGTGGCGCTGGCCATCTTTGTGCTGGGTGTTGCGGCGGCGGCCTACGGTCTGTACTCCGTGTTCAGCCACACCGGCAGCTACGGCGTGTACTTTGCGCTGTTCGGCTTTGCCGCCATCTTCCTGTTTTCCAGCTACAATATGCTGCCCACCGCCCACAATAACAACAACGCCATCATGAAGCGTGCGGACAAGGCCGAGGCAGCCATGGCAGAGTATGTCAAGCACTACCCCCACGGGGCGTTCCCGGTGAAAAGCTGGTATGCCCACCCCATCGTGCTCAAGCAGATGATGGACGCCGTGGAGGAGGGCCGCGCCGTCACCGTGCCCGAGGCACTGGACGCAGTCAAGGCACGCCTGAAATCCTTGAACGCGGACGTGGAGGTGGAGCAGGAGGAATATGACGAGGTGGTGGTCATCAAGGCCCTGTTCCTCAACCACGATTATCAGTAAAACCTTTCGATAACACAAAACCGGACAGCCCGCAGGCTGTCCGGTTTTCTGCTTTTACAGGGCAGGAGCTGCTGTTCAGAACAGGCGGCGAAGCCCTATGATATAAGGGGACTTTTGAACAGTAGCAGCTGCGCCTCAGATCAGCGCCTCCATCCGCAGCGGGTCGGGGTGATGGGCGTATTTCTGCTTGGCGATCTCGATAAAGGACTGCACCTCCAGCCGGGGTGCGTGGCGCATGGCGGCGATCTCCACCGTCACCGGGGGAAAATCCAGCAGCGGCACCTTGACGATGCCCGGGATCACCGCCGTGGGCAGGCAGGGCACAATGGACATGGCGGTGCCCATCTGGATCATGATCAGCGCACCCTCAAAGCTGGGGGTGATCTTGCTGCAATCCACCCCCACCTGCGCCAGCTGCTCCAGCGAAGGTCCCTGACAGGCGGACAGAAAGCTGTCGAACGCGCCGGAGGACACCACGCTCTGCCCCTTCAGGTCTGCCAGATGCAGCGCCCGCCGGTCGGCAAGGGGAGAGTTGGGGTTCATCAGCACATGGTAGCCCAGGGCGAACAGGGGCGTAAAGGAGATATCCCGGTCGCGGGAGTGCTCGGTGGCGTAGAAGAAGCCGATATCCAGCTGCCCGGAGCGCAGCTGTTCCAGCGGGCGGCGGTTGTCCTGCGGCACAACGTCTACGCAGGCGTTGGGAAACTGGTGCTGGAACTCGGCCAGAATGCTGGAAAAGGTGCTGTAATCGAACAGCTGCCGCAGCCCGACGGTCAGGTGGGAGCGGTCGGCGTCCTGAATATCCTGTGCCTTCTTCAGCGCCTGCCGCCCAAAGCTGGTCATCTGCACCATGTCCAGATAAAAGGACTGCCCGGCAGCGGTCAGCTTGGTGCGGCGGGTGGTGCGCTCGAACAGGTGCAGCCCGGTCTCCTTTTCCAGCGCATTGATCTGGTAGGTGATGGCGGGTTGGGTGGTGAACAGACGCTCGGCAGCTGCGCTGAAATTCAGCTCCTCTGCTACGGCAATAAAGCACTCCAATTGGTAAATCGTCATAGAACGACGCCCCTCCTTGTGTAAAAAGCTGGTCATCTTTATTATACAGGATTCCGCACAGGCCGTAAAGGGAAAACGATTTATAAAGAGATTTGATAAATTCTGACACAAATTTGTATTTCACACCGGGGCAAAACTTTGCTATAATCGTATCAATGTTCAAAATGCACGAAGGAACAGGAAAAACGCAAAAAAGAAGAGAAAAGAAAAAGAAAGGCGAACCTTATGGCTAAGATCTCTCGTCGCAACTTTATGCGCGGTGCCGCTGTGGGCACCATGGGCGCAGCTGCTGCCGGTCTGCTGACCGCCTGCGGCAACTCCGCTTCCAGCACCACCGGTGCTCCCGCTTCCTCCGCAGCTTCCTCTGCTGCTTCCTCCGCTGTGACCAAGCCCTCCTCCCCGGTAGACGGCAAGTACGTCACCAAGGCAATGGGTCACGAAAGCTGGGTGCACGTTGCCACCACCTTCTTTGACGGCAAGATCACTGCCTGTGAGGTGCTGTCTCACGAGGAGACCATCGGCATCGGCAACTATGCCTGCTCCCGCATCCCCGCCGCCATCGTCGAGCACCAGAGTGTCAACGTGCCCAACCTGCGCGGCTCCTCCATCACCTCCATGGCTGTCAAGGCAGCTGTGAAGGAGGCTATCGAGCTGGCCGGTTATAACGTGGACGACTTCTCCAAGGAGGTCACCATCGCTGCTTCCAACGAGGTCATCGAGGAAGAGGCTGATGTCGTCATCATGGGTGCCGGCACCTCCGGCCTGACCTGCGCCTGCCGCCTGCTGGAGG
>OGYK01001519.1_pt1 | contig 16668 bp, 8 predicted proteins | sample 1576501 | NCBI WGS metagenome assembly OGYK01 (sample SAMEA3541530, study PRJEB24748) | human gut metagenome | biome: human gut; feature: human-associated habitat; material: faeces | place: China | collected 2012
GGCCAGATGGTACAGCAGCTCCAGCTCCTTGGGGGGCGTGTCGATCTTCTTGCCGTCCACGATCAGCTCATAGGAGTCCAGGTCGATGGTCAGCTTGTCGAAGTGGAGCTTCTTGCTGGTGTCGTTGGGGATCTCCGTCCGCCGCAGAACGGCGTTGATCCGGGCGATCAGCTCCTTCATCTCAAAGGGCTTGACGATGTAATCCTCCGCGCCCATGCGCAGGCCGCGCACCCGGTCGTCGACCGAGCCGCGCGCGGTCAGAAAAATGACCGGGATGCCCAGCGGGCGGATGTATTCCATGAGCTCAAAGCCGTCGGCGTTCGGCAGCATCACGTCGAGCAGGATGAGGTCAAAGACATTGTGCTCGAGAATGTCCGCCGCGGCCAGACCGTCGTACACGCACGTGCACCGGTAGCCCGCGCGGGTCAGGCTCATCTGGATCAGGTCGCAGATCGGCTTTTCGTCGTCTACGATCAGGATCTGGATCATGCTACCGCCTCCTTCGGGTCAAAATTACATCGTTCCGGCATCAAAACGGCATCGCCGCCGCGCGTCTGGACGATGCCGTGGTTTATTATAAGTGTATGCGCATCCGTGTGTCAAACCAAATCGGCAGGAGCGGCGGTGCGCGTGTTCTGGGCTATGCGGGGGGCTTGAGAGCGCCGGGCGCGGCGGAGGGACACCCGCATGCACAAACCGGTACAAAAACCGGATGTTTTGTCCGAAATGGGCTTGAAATATGGAAGACCTTGTGATACGATGACAGTGTTGAATTCTAACTCGTCTGGAAGCATGGAATTCCAGCATCCAATGACAGGAATTTGCAATTATTTTTAAACGGAGGAAAAAAGCATGTCCAAGAAAAAAATCCTGACAGTCGTATTGACGCTTTTGGTGGCAGTCTGCCTGCTCGCCACGACTGCTCTTGCGGGCGTGGCCCCGTCCGCCCCGTCGATGCCGTCGGCACCGTCCGGCACGACCGCGCCGTCCACCCCGAGCAATCCGTCCCAGCCGAGCCAGCCGTCTCAGCCGTCTCAGCCGGTCGTTCCGTCTCAGCCGAGCCAGCCGAGCCAGCCGAGCCAGCCTTCTCAGCCGAGCCAGCCGTCTCAGCCGAGCCAGCCGTCCCAGCCGTCCCAGCCGGTCGAGCCTGAAATGAAGTTCGACGATGTGGCAGAGGGCGCATGGTACTATGACGCCGTGATGTGGGCCGTCAAGAACGGCGTGACCGCCGGCATGACCCCGACGACGTTTGTGCCCGACGGCTCCTGCACCCGCGCACAGATGGTCGAATTCCTGTGGAACGCCGCCGGCAAGCTGGCTGCGACCATCAAGTCCGTCCCGTTCACCGACGTTCCGGAGTCCGGCAGCGCCGGTTACTGGTACGAGGATGCGCTCCTGTGGGCCTATGAGGCGGGCATCGTTGCCGGCACGACCGACACCACGTTCAGCCCGGACAAGGTCTGCACCCGCGCCGAGATGGTCTGCTTCCTCGTGCGTCTGCTGTCGGACGGCGCAACGGACAATATGCCGTTTGTTGACGTTCCGGCCAGCGCATGGTACTACAACGAAGTGCAGTGGGCATGGGCCAACGGCCTGACTGTCGGCACCAGCACTACCACGTTCAGCCCGGACAAGGTCTGCACCCGTGCCGAGGCTGTTGAGTTCCTGTACAACGCGTTCGCGAAGTAAGGAGCTCACTGAAAATTACATGTTTTTCTATCAGGACTTCGGTTGCTAATAGACAAATCATAGACCCCAAAGCACAAAGAAGAGATGGGAAAACCTCATCTCTTCTTTTTTCACACATTGAGCTGACAAATTTAGAGAGGAAACTACAGAAAAGGAGCTGATGTGAGTCGTGAAAGCGACCCGATTCGCGAACAGAGCGTGGGCTTTTGTGTTGGCCGTCCTGATGACGCTGACGCTCATTGCCCCGCAGGCGCTGGCTGCGAACACCGTAGACCCCGTTGAACCTGCCAGCGGTAAGATCCTTGTGAGTCAGACGGATTACACGCTGATCGACGGCGTGACGGAATCTAACATCTTCCTGAATACGAAGGAAGGCAATGCGCAGATCGCCGGTTTTATGACGACGATTGCACCGGGTGCGAAGGCGACATTCAAGGCCTCGTACAACGGTTACTATACAGAAGGCAGCACGCCCGCGTCCCGCAAGGACAAGGCGGCCAATCTGGCCTGGAGCATGGAAAAGACCACGCTGCAGGCTGCTAACTATACTAAGGCCACCGGCGGCAACGTCATCATGGCCATGAACGGCGACTACTACAACATGCAGACGCTGCAGCCGCTCGGTTACCTCATCATGGAGGGCAACCTCATTCAGAAGAATAACGGTGTTGCCAACGAGCCGTATTTTGCGGTTTTGAAGGACGGAACCTTTGCCATTCGCGACGCCGGTGTGGACTGCTCTGACGTTCTGGAAGCGATTTCCGGACCGTTTTATCTGATCAAGGATGGACAGCCCTGCTACAACGGGAATCCGGACCTCATGCCGCGCAACTGCATCGGCATCAAGGCGGACGGCACGGTCGTGACCTTTTTGGCCGACGGCCGCCAGAGCCCGTACTCGGTCGGCATGACGATCGATGAGGAGATTTCGTTCCTGTATGCGCAGGGCGTGGTGAATGCGATCTTCCTCGACGGCGGCGGCTCCGCCACCTGCGCCACCAAGCGCGAGGGCACCACGGACCTCCAGGTCCGCAACCGCCCGTCCGACGGTGTGGAGCGCACGGTCGCCAGCGCCCTGCTGCTGGTCTCCACGGCGGAGAGTGACGGCGTGTTCGACCATGCCTCCCTTTCCCCGAACAACACGGTCTACACGCCCGACAGCCAGATCCAGTTCTCGGCCATCGGCGTGGATAAAAACGGCGGCGAGGCCGCGCTCCCGGAGCATGTGACCTGGACGGTCGCGGACGCCAAGAGCGGCACGATCGATGCCAACGGTCTGTTCACGCCCGCGAAGAACTATAAGGGTGATGTGACGGCGCGTCTGCTTGTGGACGGCACCGTCAAGGGCACGACAACCGTGAAGATCGCGGACATCACGGACCTGTATTTCAGCAGCTCGTCCGTGTCGCTGGACTTTGGCGCGACATCCGATCTCGGCCTTGTTGCCAAGTGTGACGGTGTGGACATCGCCTATAAGCCCGGTGACTTCAAATGGACGATCAAGTCCAAGACGGCCGGTGTGCCGGATAAGGACGTCGGCCACATGGACGGCAACACGTTCGTGGCCGGTACCGGCAGCGGCACGATGAATGCGACCGTCACGGTCACTTACGCAAACGACCGCTCCAAGTCGGCGGAGGTCGGTGTGGAGATCGGCAAGCTGCCGGTGACGCTCATGGACTTTGAGCCCATCAACGGCCAGCGCCAGACCTGCGCGCACTACCACTGGGGCAAATACGATTACGTGGATAACGGCATGAATCCCGACCACGGCTACATCGGCAATGTGTCCCCGATCACGGTCACGACCGGCGGCACGTATTCCGACAATCCGACGACGGCGGAGCTCTCTGCGCCCTACCGCTTCACGGGCAACTGGGACAGCAAAGTTCCGGCTGCAGACATTTTCCGCGCCAACGGCTATAGCTATTACCTGTGGCCGAACGCCTCTATCACGCAATATCTCTGCGGCGACCTGAAGATGACGACGGCGGCCGAGGGCGGTCAGGTGCGCTTCGGCGACTACGCCATGGAGCTGAACTATGACTACGAGTCTTATGACGGGTCGAAAAACTCCAACTTCTATGTTCGCTACTGCGGCGACCAGATCAAGATCGAGGGCACGCCCACGGAGATCGGCGTCTGGATCTATGCACCGGAAAACACGCCGTGTTATTCGCTCTATGCCGATATTATGTTCTGGAAGGGCAGCGACTATGGAACTAAAAATTACCTTCTCTCGCATAAGGGCGCAAATGGCGAGCCCTCCACGATCATTGACTGGACCGGGTGGATGTACTGCTCGGCAAATATTCAGGACATTTGGCAATATCAGGATGAGGAGCACCCGCTGAGCATCATCCCCGGCGCAGGTGTGTTCTGGCTGTCCTATCAGCCAGCAAAGGTCGACGATATGATGGGACATGCGGGCGCTGGGCGGCGCAACGGCACCATCTACTTCGATAACTATCGCGCCGTCTACGGCACGAACCTCGATGACCTGGATAACCCGGTCATCAACGACATGACGGTCAACGGCCAGACGCTCGCGGACGACGGCTCCACCGTCATTAACTCCAACTCGATCGAAGCGGTCGCCTCGTATGACGATGTGGACGGTCAGAACCGCTCCGGCATCAATGCCAAGGCAACGGTCATCAAGATCGACGGCGAGGAACTCCAGTCGGACAATTCCGACACGAATGCGACCGTGCGTCTGACGCTCCAGAACGGCAAGCACACCATGACGGTCTCCGTGTCCGATGCGTTCGGCAACACGGTCGAAAAGACCACGGCCTTTGTCGTTGCCGGCGATATGCAGGACACGGCCACGGTCAGCGTCAGCGGCTCGGACTTCGTCCCGCTCGGCAGCGACTATACGCTGACGGTCGCGGCGGACGGCAAGGTCCGCTCCGCGGACATCACGATGCTCAACCTCAACGATGACATCGGTCAGCCGACGGTGACCTATGCCAACGGCGTGACCGGAAAACTGACGTACACCAAGACCGGCTTTAAGAAGGCCATGCTGACGCTGCACCTTGAGTCGGCGGCACCGGTCGAGGGCGAGCTGGCCGCACTGACCTTCCAGATCGACGCCGGCCTGGACACGACGGTCAACCAGTTCACGTACACGGTGTCCAACATCGCGCTCACCGCGGCGAACGGCGAGGCCTACACGGCGGCCCAGGCGGCGGTGCGTCTGCCGCTGTCGGCGTACTACAGCATCCAGCCCGGCCCGCAGGCGGTCGGCATGTCCAGCGTGATCGCGGTCTATGAAAAGGACGGCAGTCCCGCCGCCGGTGTGACCGTGTCGCTCGACGGCGCGGAGATCGGCAAGACCGATGCCAACGGCCTGCTCGAGACCGATGCCATGAAGACCAAGGACGCCGGCACGGTCTGCGTGCTCACGGCTGTCGGCACGAAGGGCGTCGCCGAGGCGACGAAGGTCACCGTTCTGGCAGACGCTGCCGGCACGGAGTATACCGCCGTCCATCTCAACGCCGTTCAGGGCAGCAGCACGAACCAGAATATCAGCTGGCTGTCCGGCCTCAGCACGGGCGGCAAGGCAGTCGCGCAGTACCGTGTCAAGGGCGCGGATGCCTGGCAGACGGCCGATGGCACCTCTACGCTCACCGGTTTCTCCACCTCCAAGGATGCGGCTTATATCAACACCATTCAGCTCACGGGCCTGACGGCCGGAACGGACTATGAGTTCCGCGTCGGCGACGGCAGCACATGGTCCGAGCTGCACACCTTCCGCACGAACGCGGCGCAGCAGGACACCACGGCCTTCGTCGTCATGGGCGACACGCAGATGTCCGGTGACCGTGAGGCGGATGCCGAGAGCATCGCGATCCTCGACGCGCTCGGCGATCTCGTCAAGGACAAGCAGGTCGACTTCGGCCTCCAGACGGGCGACTATGTCGACAACGGCACCAACTACGCCATGTGGGCCGAGATGCAGGAGGCGTTTAACCACACGTTCCCGAACGTGGACTTCATCCACACGCTCGGCAACCATGAGTACTATGGCGATTTCAGCGGAAGTACTGCCAGCAATATCCTTCAGCTCCCGAGCAAGGACTACTACTCCATGGAGTATGGCGATGTCTACGTCGCCGTCATCAACAACGGTGCCGACCTGAGCGCAGCCTGCGAATGGCTCAAGCAGGACGCGGCGCAGAGCACCTGCATGTGGAAGGTCCTGTCCATCCACCAGCCGCCGTATTACACGAACGCCAAGGGCGGCAGCGAGCGGTTCCATGAGCAGATCCCGGCCGCGGCAGAGGCTGCCGGCATCGACGTGGTCTTCTCCGGCCATGACCACTCTTATGCGCGCATCATGGCCAAGGACGGCGCGGCCGTTACCGAAAACGGCGTGACCTATTTCATTTGCGGCGATCTGGGCGAGAAGTCCAAAAACGTCAACTATGCGATGACTTCCGATTTCTCGTTTGCCTACAAGGAGCAGGCTTACGCGGGCCTGATCCTGTACGTCACGGCCAACGGCGAGGAAATGACGATCACCGCTTACGACAGCAAGGACGGCCGCGTGGTCGATTCCACGACGCTGCAGTCCCGCTGCTCGAAGGGCCACCAGCTGACGACCTACCAGAATGGCAAGTCTGCCTGTGCGGTCTGCGGCAAGCTGATCGACGTCAAGGACGCGCAGTACACCGGCTGGATGACCGTCGAGGGCACCGAACAGCAGATGTACTTCCTGGCCGGCGACTATGTCACCGGCTGGCAGCAGATCGGCGAGAAGATGTACCACTTCGGCGACGACGGCATCGCCCACGTGACTGAGACGGTCGACACCCGTACCTGCACGAAGTACGGTTGGCTGGAGACCACCTGCAAGACCTGCGGCGCCGTTCATCACAGTGCATCTCTCTGGCCGGAGGGCCATAAGTGGGATGACAACCATGTCTGCACGAAGTGCGGCTTCGTGGGCAGGGACATCTCCAAGGCAACGGTCAAGACATGGCCGGCCACCTATAAGGGCGGCAGCACACCGTGCTATGTGGAGGCCACCTACGAGGGACAGAAGCTGACAGTCAAGACCAGCGACGCGGGTGTTGACGGCTATGTTTCCTATTCCAACAACACCAAGGTCGGCTATGGCGTCGTGACGATCCGCGGCATGGGCGATTACTATGGCATCGTGTCCGCACAGTATGAGATCGTTCCGCCGGTCGTCTCCGGCGTTGCGGTGACGGATGTCGGCCAGAAGCGTCTGACCGTCGGCTGGAATCCGGCTCCCGGTGCTGAGAACTACCGCGTGGAGATCAGCAGCGACGGCGGAAACACCTGGGAGGTCCTGGAGGTGACCTCGCAGACCAGCTGCGTGGCCACGGGCCTGAACCCGTCGACGGCGTACAGCTTCCGCGTATACGGCTGCACGAAGGTCGGCGACACATGGTTCAATTCTCAGCATTATTCCAATGTCGTCAGCGCAACGACACTCAACGCCGACCAGTTCGCGCCGTCCGAACAGTTCAAGGACATCTGTGCGACGGTCGACGGACAGACGATCTCCGGCCTGCAGTCCGGTGCGGATCAGTATCTGTTCCTGCCGGCCAGTGCGAAGCTGAGCAAGCTCGCCCTGACGGTCACGACGCACAGCAGCGACGCACTCAAGATCGAGCTGCAGGGCACGAAGGGCACGCAGACGCTCGACGGTGCTGCCGTGAACGTCACCAAGCTGGCGGATGCGCAGGACGGCCTGTATGATCTTGCGGTTCTCGTCAACGGCCAGAAGGCTGCGGTCGTGCACATTGCACAGTCGGCCAATATCAACGCGCTCTACATCACGAGTGACGATCCGGCCACACAGGGCAGAGACTTTGTCGATGCCAGCAAGTCCAACATCGCGACCGGCAAGCTGCTCGTCGTAGACAAGGACGGCAAGACCGTGTATGACGGTGCGCTCACGCAGCTCAAGGCGCGCGGCAACACCACCTTCACCAACGCCGAGAAGAAGTCCTACCAGATCAAACTCGACGGCAAGTCCGACCTGATCGCCTGCGGCGAGAAGATCAAGACCTGGACCCTGCTCGCCGGCTCCCACGACGCAACGCTCATGCGCGACAAGATGTTCAAGGATCTTGCCAAGTCGCTCGGCATGCCGTACACAGCCAGCACCGACTGGGTGGATCTGTACTACGACGGCGTGTATCGCGGCACATACATCGTCAGTGAGAAAAACTCCGTCAACAAGACGGGCGTCAACATCACCGACATGGAAAAAGCCTACGAGGCGTGCAACCCCGGCTATGGTGAGAACGCTTCCACGGCACTGGCCGAGAACAAGTACGGCCAGACTTACCAGTACACCACCGGCCTGACCGAGCCGGAGAATATCACCGGCGGCTACCTGCTGGAGCTCAACGGCACGAAGCTCGACGACAGCTACAATCCGAAGTATGACGAGGCCAGCGGCTTCATCACCGGCAAGGGCTCCGCGATGAATGTCAAGAGCCCCGAGTGGTGCGGCAAGGACGCTATGGCCTACATCAGCGAGTACTATCAGGAGTTTGAAGACGCCGTCTACGCGCAGGATGCCGACGGCAACTATACCGGCTACAACGCGCAGACCGGCAAGTACTACTATGAGTACTGCGATCTGAACTCGCTGGTTCAGGCTTACCTGATCCAGTACCTCTCCGGCAACTCCGACGCGTTCTACTCCTCGTTCTTCTTCTATAAGGACGTGGACGGCCTCATGTACGCCGGCCCCGTCTGGGACATGGAGCTGACCGGCGGCGGCGGCTGGTCCGGTGTGATCACGTCGGACAACACCTTCATCAACGGCCGCTATCTTGTCCAGGCACTTACCAAGATCCCCGGCTTCCGCGCTGCGGTGAACAACTACTATCACAACACCTTCCTTGCACAGGCGCAGGCGCTTGTCGGCGACAACGGTAAGGTTCAGGGGTATTACGATCACATCTCGGCCAGCGCCGCGATGAACTACCGCCAGTGGCCGCTGGTCCGCGTCGGCAAGCCGAGCTCGGACAATCACTTCTGGCCCGACGGAACGACCTACGGCGACACCGTCAAGGATCTTAACACGTGGCTGAGCGCGCGCATCGCAAAGATGAGCGCAGAGTTCAACGATACGTGGGACGATGGCGTCGTGACCAAGGAGCCGACCTGCACCGAGAACGGCGTGCGTACCTACACCTGTGAAAACGGCAACATCATGTACGAGAGCATCCCGGCGCTCGGCCACAAGGAAGTGATCGACCCGGCGAAGGATGCGACCTGCACGCAGACCGGCCTGACGGAAGGCAAGCACTGCTCCGTCTGCGGCGAGACGCTCGTTGCGCAGACAGAGGTTCCGATGAAGCCGCATACGCCGAAGGCGACGGAGATCGTTCCGGCGACCTGCACGGAGGATGGCACGGCGGGCGGCATCGTCTGCGCTGTGTGCGGCACGACGCTGGAAGGTTCGAAGCGCATCCCGGCAAGGCATCACTATGTCGGCGGCTACTGCACGGTCTGTGAGCGGCAGGATCCGCTGCGCATCCCGTGCTCCGGCGATCAGCATTGCCCGGGCCACATCTTCAGCGACATGCCGTCGACCGACTACTGGTCACACGGCGCGATCGACTATGTCGTTGCGCACAAGCTCTTCTTCGGCACGAGCGCGACGACCTTTGAGCCCATGACCAAGCTGTCCCGCGCAATGATCGTCAAGATCCTTTATACGCTCGAGGGTGAGCCCGCCGTCACCGGGGAGAATCCGTTCCGTGACGTTGCGGACAACAGATGGTACACCAACGCGGTGATCTGGGCGGCGGAGAACAAGATCGTGGCCGGCATCGGCGACGGCAAGTTTGACCCGGACGGCGATGCAACGCGTGAGCAGGTCGCGACGATCCTGTATGAGTACGCAGCGTTCAAGGGCTGTGACATGAATGTGTATGGTGATCTGTCGGCCTTTGCAGACATGGGTAAGGTTTCCAATTTTGCGAAGGAGTCCATGACCTGGGCAGTTGCCGAGAGCCTGATCTCCGGTGTCGCGGTCGGCCGCGAGGCGCTGCTCGATCCGCAGGGCGTGACGACGCGCGAGCAGTTTGCGATGATGATGGCGAAGTACATGATGCAGGTGCTCCCGCTGACGCCGGACGAGCCGGACGAGCCGGATGCACCGGATGTACCGAGTGCGCCGAGCGCTCCGGTCGAGCCCAGTGCCTCACCCGAGGAGCCCAGCGCTTCCCCTGCGCCCAGCGCTTCCCCTGCGCCCAGCGCGCAGCCGGCTGAAACGGTGAAGCCAGAAACGGTGCAAACGCCCGCAGAAGGCGAAACGCCGTAATCACGGCGCGGGCGCACAACCCCCAAAGCCCCAAAACGGGACATCCCGGAGCGGCAATGCCGCTCCGGGATTTTTGGTTGGCGCGCACACATTTTTTTCGCGAAAATTCCGTAAAAAGTGCGGAAATTCCTGTCATATACTTGACAAACCCCGCTGCCGCGTGCTACACCTATTTTATCGTAAAGGGAATGCAATCTATACGGAAAGGCAAAAGCAATGACATTGGATAAACTGAAAATCGGTTCTTCAGGCGTCATCACGGCGGTCGGTGGGGACGGCCCGCTGCGCTGCCGCCTGCTGGACATGGGGCTCACGCCCCGCACACGCGTCACACTGCAAAAGGTGGCGCCGATGGGCGACCCGATCGAGATCCGCGTGCGCGGGTACGAGCTGACGCTGCGCATCGAAGAGGCGGAGAAGATCGAGGTCGAGGGGGTGTCGGCATGATCTTTGCACTTGTCGGCAACCAGAACTGCGGCAAGACGACGCTGTTCAACGCCCTCACGGGCTCGAACCAGCACGTGGGCAATTTCCCGGGTGTGACCGTCGACCAGAAAATGGGCGAGATGCGCGATGAGAAGGGCTGCTCCGTCGTCGACCTGCCGGGCATTTACTCGCTGCGTCCGTACACGCAGGAGGAGATCGTCTCGCGCGATTTCATCATCAACGAAAAGCCGGACGGCATCATCAACATCGTCGACGCCACGAACATCGAGCGCAACCTCTATCTCACGCTGCAGCTGCTTGAGCTGCGCGTGCCGATGGTGCTGGCGCTGAACATGATGGACGAGGTGCGCGCCAACGGCGGCGCGATCGACGTGCAGAAGATGAGCGATGCGCTGGGCATCCCCGTCGTGCCGATCTCGGCGGCGAAGGGGGAGGGCGTGTCCGAGCTTGTGGATCAGGCGCTGAGTGTCGCGCGCAGCCGCACGCTGCCGAAGGTGACGGATTTCTGCTCGGACGATTCCGCCGTGCACCGCTGCATCCATGCGGTCGTGCACATCATCGCCGACCATGCCGACCGCATCGGCGTGCCGGCGCGCTTTTGCGCGGCCAAGCTCATTGAGGGCGGCGATGATCTGGCGCAGGTGCTCGATCTCGACGAGAACGAGCGCGAGCTGCTCGAGCATTGCATCGTGCAGATGGAAAACGAGACCGGGCTCGACCGCAACGCGGCGCTGGCCGATATGCGCTATACGTTCATCGAGACCGTTGTGGCCGCTTCCGTGGTCAAGTGTCATGAGAGCAAGGAGCACGCGCGCTCGATGAAGATCGACCGCATCCTCACGGGCAAATATACCGCCATGCCGACATTTCTGCTCGTCATGCTGCTCACGTTTTATCTCACCTTCAACGTCGTCGGCAAGTGGCTGTCCGACCTGCTGCAGCTCGGCATCGACGCGCTGACTGGCGTCGTGGACGCGGCGCTCACGGCCTACGGCATCAACCCCGTCGTGCACAGCCTCATTATTGACGGCGTGTTTGCCGGTGTCGGCAGCGTGCTCGTGTTCCTGCCGATCATCGTGACGCTGTTTTTCTTCCTGTCCATTCTGGAGGACACCGGCTACATGGCGCGCGTGGCCTTCGTCATGGACAAGCCCCTGCGCAAGATCGGCCTGTCCGGGCGCAGCATCGTGCCGATGCTCATCGGCTTCGGCTGCTCGGTGCCGGCCATCATGGCCACGCGTACCGTCTCGTCCGACCGCGACCGGAAAATGACCATCCTGCTCACGCCGTACATGAGCTGCTCGGCGAAGATCTCGATCTATGCGTTTTTCACCGCGGCGTTTTTCCCGCGCTACCGTGCGCTCGTCATGCTGGGGTTGTATGCGCTCGGCGTGCTCATCGGCATCGTCGCGGCGCTCATCATGAACAAGACGGTCTTTCGCGGCAAGCCCGTGCCGTTTGTCATGGAGCTGCCGAACTACCGCATGCCCGGACTCAAGAGCGTGGCGCTGCTGCTCTGGGAGAAGGCAAAGGATTTCCTCCAGCGCGCGTTCACGGTCATCTTCCTCGCAACGATCATCATCTGGTTCTTGCAGAGCTTTGACACGCGCCTGAACGTCGTGGCCGACAGCGCCGCGAGCCTGCTCGCGCTCATCGGCCGCTGGATCGCGCCAATCTTCCGGCCGCTCGGCTTCGGTGACTGGCGCTGCGCCACGGCGCTCATCTCCGGCTTCATCGCCAAGGAGTCCGTTGTGAGCACACTGCAGGTGCTGCTCGGCGGCGCGGCGATCTCGTCGCTGCTGAGTGCGCGCGCGGCGGTGAGCTTCCTCGTGTTCACGCTGCTGTATACGCCGTGCGTGGCCGCGATCGCCACCATCCGCCGCGAGCTGGATTCCCGGCTCAAGACGGTCGGCGTCGTCCTTTTGCAGTGCACGGTCGCGTGGATCGTGGCGTGCGCGGCGTATGCGATCGCGGGGATGCTGTGATGCGGGCGCTGGACTATATTCTGCTGGCAATCGTTGCGGTGTGCGCCGTGATCGCGTGGCGCGTCTGGCGGCGCACGATGAAAAAGGGCGGCTGCTGCGGCGGAAACTGCACCGGCAACTGCGCGCAGTGCGGCAGAGCGTGCGCGCACAAGCCCAAAAAGTAACCGCGGCACATGAACGCAAACCTGAAGCTCCTGCAGCGGGACGCTGCGGGGGTTGACGAGCCGAGCAAGGCTTCCCGGATCCGGGAAGCCTTGCTTTTTTGTGTGCAGCAGGAAAATGCCCAGAAAAATACGGTTTCTGTAGGATTTTGATGGAAATGTGCAGAAAACGGCGGCCGGAGGGCGGCCCCCGACTATTGAAATTGCGCAAAGAATGCGTTAAAATGATGCTGCATTTGTCACGCGTTTGGCAAAGACCAAAACGCATTATTTTCATTTGAAAGGGTTTCGCATTGCGCGCGCCATGCTGCGCAGCGCAGACTATCTCCTGCTCGACGAGGCGACGAGCAACCTCGACACCACGAGCACCGCGCTCGTCACCGAGGCGATGGACCGGCTCATGAAGGACCGCACGACCGTCATGATCGCGCACAGCTATGAGGCGGCCAGGCGCGCCGACTACGTCATCGTCATGCGCGACGGCACGGTCGAAGCCGTCAGCACGCCGGATGAGCTGCGCGCGAGCAATGCATACTATCAAATGTTCAGCAAATCACTTTGATGTCAGCGAGGGAACCATGATCAGAGAAAATGTGAAGCTTACCGACGCTCAGCCCGGCGATATCTGCTGCGGCTTCGAGCTGGAAAAGAAGCAGCACGTCGCCTCCAAGGCGGCGACGCTGTACACCATGCGGCACAAAACGTGCGGAGCGGAGCTCCTGTACTTCGACCGCGACGACGAGAACAAGACCTTCTGCATCGGCTTCAAGACCCTGCCGGAGGACGACACCGGCGTGTTCCACATCCTGGAGCACAGCGTGCTCAACGGCTCGAAGCGGTTTCCCGTCAAGGAGCCGTTCGTGTCCCTGCTGCAGGGCTCGATGCAGACCTTCCTCAACGCCATGACCTACAGCGACAAGACCATCTTCCCGGTCTCCAGCCGCAGCGAGCAGGATCTGTTCAACCTCATGCGCGTGTATCTCGACGGCGTGTTCTGCCCGAACATCTACGAAAAGTCCGAGATCTTCATGCAGGAGGGCTGGCACTACGAGTTTGACGGCGAGCAGGCGCAGCCGTACTACAACGGCGTTGTCTTCAGTGAGATGAAGGGCGCCTATGCCGATGTCGAACGCGTCATCGGCGAGGGGACGGACCGGCTGCTGTATCCCGATACCTGCTACGGGTTTTCGAGCGGCGGCAAGCCGGAGCACATCCCCGAGCTGAGTTATGCACAGTTTATTGCCGCGCACAAGCGCTTTTACCACCCGTCAAACGCGCGTATCTTCCTCGACGGCCACATGGACGCTGAGCGCGTGCTTGCCTATATCGACGCGGAGTACCTGTCGCAGTACACATACCGCGCCCCGGATTTTGACTTCACGGTGCAGCAGCCCCGCACGGGCGAGGCCACGGTGTACTATGAGGCGATGCCCGGCGAGGAGACGCTCTGCCACATGAGCCTCTCCAAGCTCCTGTGCCGCTATGATGACGTGGAGACGGTCTATGCAGCCAAGATCCTCTCGGACTATCTCACCGGCTCGAACGAGGCACCGCTCAAGCGCGCGTTTCTCGAGCGCGGTCTTGCGCAGGATGTGACGCTCGAGATCTCCGACGGCATTTATCAGCCGAGCGCCGCGCTCATCGTGCGCAACACGACCAGGGACGCCTTTGACAAGGTCAAGACCCTTGCGGCGGAGGTCACGCGCGATATGCTCGCAGCCGGGCTCGACCGCGCGGCGCTCTCGGCGTCGCTCGAGCGCTTTGCCTTCACCAACCGCGAGATCACCGAGCCCTACGGCGTGGAGCTTGCCTGCCGCGCGTTTGACAGCTGGCTCTACGGCGGTGATCCGCTGGCGTATATCGACAACGCCGCCGTGTTCGACGCGCTGCGCGAAAAGATCCATACGGGCTATTTTGAGCGCCTGCTGTCCGATCTGCTCGGCTCGAGCGGCGACCTGTGCACCCTCTATGTGCTGCCGTCGCTCACGAAGGGGGAGGATGACGCCCGCCGCGAATCCGAGCGGCTCGCCGCCGTCACCACCGCGTGGGATGCAGATCAGCGCAGCGAGGCATACGCGGCCTTCCGGCGGATGCAGCAGTGGCAGCGGAGCGAGGACAGCGCGCAGGCGCTCATGAGCCTGCCGCACCTGCGCCTTGAGGATGTGCCGCAGACGGTCGCCCCTGTGCAGACGCAGCCGGGCGAGGTCAACGGCGTGCGGACGCTGCATGTCTCGGGCGATACGAACGGCATCGTGTACCTCAACCTGTACTTTGACGTCTCCGACCTCACGGACGAGGAGCTGTGCATGCTCAACGTGCTGAGCACCTGCTTCGGTGAGCTGCGCACGGAGACCTGCCCGGCGGACGTGCTGCAAAACCGCGTCAAGGCGCTGCTGGGCTCACTGTTTTTGCGTGTGGACTGTCTGCAGAAGCAGGGGGACACCGAGCACGTGCACCCGTACCTGCTCGTGTCGGCAAGCATGCTCGAGGAAAACGCGGCCGAGGCGATGCAGCTTCTGCGCGAGCTGCTCACGCAGGGGCGCTATGACGAGACGGACCGCATCGGCGAGACCGTCATGCAAAATGACTATTTCATGCGCCAGTCGCTCATCTCGAACGGCCACACCTTCGCCGTCACCAAGTCGCTGTCGGCGTTTTCGGCCGGTGCTGCGCTCAAGGAGACGCTCGAGGGTGAGACCTTTGTGCGCTGGTTTGCGGCGTTGGCCGCCGGCTTTGCGCAAAACGGCGCGCAGGTGAGCGCCGCGCTTGCCGCACTCACCGAAAAGGTGTTTGTCACGAGCCGCCTCTTCGCGGGCTATTCCGGCGCGCTCGATGCCGGTGTGCTTGCCCGGCTCATCGCCGCGCTGCCGCAGGGCGCGCCCGGCGCGACGGCTGCACACAAGCGCTATGACGCGGCTGCCTGTGCGGTCGAGATCCCGGCGGATGTGGGCTTCTGCGCGCTGGGACACAACCTCTACGCCCTCGGCAGCAGCTATTCCGGCGCGTGCCCGGTGCTGTCCTCGCTCGTGAGCTATGGCTACCTGTGGAACATGGTGCGCGTGCAGGGCGGGGCTTACGGCACGGGCATGAACGTGCGCCGCAGCGGCGACATCTTCTGCTACTCCTACCGTGACCCGAACCTCGACAATACGCGCGCGGTGTTTTCCACCGTTGCCGATTTCATCGAGGATTTCGCGGCGCAGGGCATGCCGCTTGACAACATTATCATCGGCGCGGTCAACACGACCGATCCCTTGCTCGATCCCGCCGGTGTGTGCGAGAGTCAGTGCGTGCGCGCGCTCAAGGGCGTGACGCCGGAGGAGCTGGCCAAGACCCGGCATGAGCTTCTGGCGACCAAGCCCGCCGACCTTGCGGCCATGGCCGGCGTCCTGCGCAAATACGCGCGCGAGGGAAAGTTCTGCACCTTCTCCGGAACAAACGGCGGCGCGTAAGGCGCAGCAAAAAAAGAAAAACCTGCGGTTTCCTCGGAAACCGCAGGTTTTTTCTGTCTGAAACGGAGGTGCCGTTACGTTTTTGTGAGCGCATCGGTGACCGTCCGGCTGAAGGCGTCCGACTGCGTGTTCCAGTCGGCGTAGGCCGGGTCATCCTTATGGCTCGGGAGCAGACCGGTATCGGCAAGATACGCACCGAGCACGTTCGTGGCCTTCTGCGCACCGAAATAATTCAGGTGGTCACCCTTGTCGCGGGTGTCCGTGTTCCAGTCGATCGCAACCTGCTCGTGTGCGGTGTTGAGATCGAGGAAGCCGATGCCCAGCGCATCGGCAAATGCCTGCGTGCTGTTGTGACGCGCCATGTTCCAGTTGAGCGTGCTGGGCGCACTGACGAGCAGCAGCTGCGCGCCGTTTTCGTCACAGAAGGCCTTGATGCGCTCAACATAGGCGCGGTTACGTCTCGGAATGGGGGCGTAGGCATCCGATGGCGTCATATAATTGCTGGCGTCCGCCGGAGCGGCGTTGCAGCGCAGCTGATACCCTTTGGCATTTTCGGTGCTTAAATTATGCTTCGCCTAATTTGCGCTTTGCATATACAGGCATGCAAGCAT
>OGYK01001526.1_pt1 | contig 16602 bp, 12 predicted proteins | sample 1576501 | NCBI WGS metagenome assembly OGYK01 (sample SAMEA3541530, study PRJEB24748) | human gut metagenome | biome: human gut; feature: human-associated habitat; material: faeces | place: China | collected 2012
AAGCGCAGGAGCTGCGCGCAGGCGGCAAGGTCGTGTTGCGCGAGCCGTCTGTCGTCGCGGTGGACAAGGATACGAACCGCGTTCTCGCCATCGGCGAGGAGGCGCGCCGCATGATCGGCCGCACGCCGGGCAACATCGTCGCCATCCGTCCGCTGCGCGAGGGCGTCATTGCGGACTACGACATCACGGAGAGCATGCTGCGCCACTTCATCGAGAAGGTCGTCGGCCGCAGCTTCGTCTTCCGTCCGCGCATCATGATCTGCATCCCGTCGGGCTGCACGATGGTTGAGCAGCGCGCCGTGCAGGAAGCCGCTGAGCAGGCTGGCGCGCGCCATACGCAGCTCATCGAGGAGCCGCTCGCGGCAGCGCTCGGCGCTGGCCTCGATATCGTGGAGCCGTGCGGCTCGATGATCGTCGACATCGGCGGTGGCACTACGGACATCGCGGTCATCAGCCTCGGCGGTATCGTCAACAGCGAGTCGCTGCGCATTGCCGGCGACAAGTTCGACTCGGACATCATCGCTTACGTCAAGCGCGCGTTCAATCTCATGATCGGCGAGCGCACGGCCGAGGACATCAAATTCAAGGTCGGCGCAGCTTACCCTGAGGCGCGCGATGAGACGCTCGACATCCGCGGCCGCGACCTCCTGACGGGCCTGCCGAAGACGGTCCAGATCACGACGAAGCAGGTGGCTGAGGCCATCGGCGCTTCGGTCTCGCGCATCGTCGAGTGCGTCAAGAAGGTCCTCGAGGAGACGCCGCCGGAGCTCTCGGCGGATATCATGGACCGCGGCATCATCCTGACGGGTGGCGGCGCGCTGCTCTTCGGCCTCGATGAGCTCATTCGCCGCGAGACGGACATCCCGACGGCACTCGCCGACGATCCGCTTTCCTGCGTCGCGCTCGGCTGCGGCAAGGCGCTCGACACGTTCTCGAAGTTCGACGGCAAGGCCATGAACCTCAAGATCGGGAAATAAAAGCTGACGCTTTCCTTCCCCGCATGTGCGCATCTGCACCATGCCGGGAAGGTTTTTTATTGGAAGGGAGATCAATATGAATAAGATCCTTCGCCGCGCAGCGGTGTTTGCCGCTGCGGCATTATTCCTCGGACAGAGCTTCGCGATGGCGGCGGGGCTGACTTCGATGCGCTTCCACAGCGGCAGCGAGCACGACCGCGTAGTCTACGAGTTCACGGACATGCCTGTCTACACGACAGCGATCTCCGGGGACGGCCGCACGCTGACGCTCGACCTCGCCGATACGTCGTACAAAGGTTTCTCGGCTGTGCCGGCCAAGGGCAGCCGCATCGAGTCGATTGCCTACAATAAAAAGGGCAAGCATCTCATCGTGACGATGAAGCTCAAGGCGGGGCTCTCGTATCAGGTCCGCACGCTCAAGAACCCGACGCGCCTCTTTATCGATGTGCTGCCGGATACGAGTGCGGCAACAAGCACTGCGGGCACGGCGGCCAGCAAGCCGGCGGTCACGGCCACGAAGGGCAGCAGTACGGGCATGCCGGGCACCATCGATGGTGACTATGTGCAGGAGATCGCGCCGGGCCTGACGGAACACACGTATGTCTATTGGGATGACTACGGCAAGGTATCGGCCTGGCTCTTAGAGGCAGACCCCGCGCGCTACCGTCTCGTGCCGACTCTCGCAAAAGGGAAAATCCCGGGACGTGAGGCCGTCAGCGGCATCGTTGCCAGAGCCGGCGGCGTGGCCGGCATCAATGCCTCGTACTTCGCGCCGGCGGGCGACATCCTCGGCGTGACGCAGATCAACGGCCAGACGGTCGGCACGACGTACTACACGCGTTCGGCGTTTGGCCTGCGCAAGGACGGCACGCCGGTCTTCGGCAAGATCTCGTATGACGGCACGGTCACGATGGGCGGCGTCAGCGTCAGTGTGGCCGGCGTCGACTGCGAGCGCGGCGCGGACAGCCTCGTCATCTACAACCGCGCTTACGGCAGCTCGACGGGCACGAATGAATACGGCCGTGAGTACATCGTGCGCGGCGGCCGCGTCACGGATATCCGCCAGAACGATTCGCCAATCCCTGCAGATGGCGTCGTCATCTCGGTGCACGGCATGGCGGCCGATGCGCTCGGCGGCGTGCAGGTCGGCGACCCTGTGATGATCGAGGAGAACCTCGGCGACGGCTGGCAGAACATGGACTTCATCATCGGCTGCGGCCCGCGCCTCGTGGAGAATGGCCGCGTCCATGTGACGGTCGACGAGGAGGATTTTCCTGCGGATATCCGCATCGGCCGCGCGCCGCGCAGTGCCGTCGGCATCACGAAGGACGGCCGCTATCTCTTGGCCGTCGTCGACGGCCGCCAGTCGCACAGCGTCGGCCTGACGCTGACGGACTGGGCGAAGCTGCTCGTGAAGTTCGGTGCGCAGGATGCGCTGAACCTCGACGGCGGTGGCTCGTCGGATCTCGTTGTGAACGGTGACGTGCAGAACTCCCCGTCGGACGGGCAGGAGCGCCTCGTCGGCGACGGCCTGGTCCTCGTCAAGAAATAAAAGAGGCATGCACAGGGCTGGACGAGTATGTTATAATGAAAACTAGTAGTATTTTTCGAGTTTGATTCTGGCGTTTACGAGGTGAGTACGTTTGCATAAATTCATGAGGAAGGTCATCACGACTGGTATTGCTGCGATGTTCTTCGCGACGGCGGCTGTGCCGGCACACGCGATGGACCCCATTCTGCCGTTCCAGGATGTCAAAGGTGGCATGACGGGCACGGCCTATACCGTAGTGGACAGCTCGGGCGAGATCCGCAGCTTCGATGTGGATATCGTGGGCAATATGGACAATGGCAAAGGATCGTCCCGCATGATCATGGCACGCGCGCGCGGCCCCGTGATTGAGCAGACGGGCGGCATCCTGCAGGGCATGAGCGGCAGCCCCGTCTACGTCAATGGCCGCCTCGTCGGCGCTGTGGCGGCGGGCATCAAGGAGATGACGCCGTACACCTTCTTCATCACGCCAATCGAGGACATGATGAAGCTCTGGACGATGCCGGATACGAAGAACAAGACGCGCCTCAAGACAATCAACATCCACAAGGTCGTGGAGGAACGCAAGAAGGAAGAGGCCAAGGCCAAGGAAGAGGACAACAAGAAGGCGGAGACGAATGGCAACGCCATCCTCAACCGCGTCATGGATGTCATCCACGAGGCGGAGGATACGGCGGCCGAGACGAAGGCCAAGCAGGAAAAGGCGGAGCAGGAGAAGGCTGAGGCAGAGAAGGCCAAAGCTGCAGCTGCCGAGAACACGGATGCCAAGTCTGCTGAGAATGCCGATGCTAAGGACGCCGATGGCAAGGATGTCGACGCCAAGGCTGAGAATGCTGAGGCTCCAGAGAAGCAGGCCGAGGCGGTAGCGGCAGAAGCTGCTGCCACCGAAACTGCTCCAGCGAAGGATGCTTCTGCCGAGAAACCGGCTGCATCCGACAAGAAAGAGCTGACGAAGCAGCCCAAGGCCGTCATGTACCTCTCGGGCTTCAATGAGCCGAGCATCGACTTCTTGCAGAAGAACGTGCCGATGGGCCATGACGTCACCTTCATGCCGATGGGCGTGCGCACGGAAGGCGAGGGCAATACGCTCTACAACGCGAGCCTGCAGCCGGGCAGTGCGGTCGGCGTCGCCATCGTCTACGGTGACTTCGCCGTCGGCGCGACGGGCACGGTCACGGCTGTGGATGGCAAGAAGATTCTCGGCTTCGGCCATCCGTTCCTGCATCGCGGCAACGTCAACTACTTCATGACGGATGCGACGGTCGTCGGCACGATCAGCGGCCAGAGCAACGGCATGAAGATCGCGAATATCGGCAACATCATCGGCCGCATCAGCCAGGACCGCGAGACGGGCATCGCCGGCACAATCGGCGATTTCCCGACAGTCGTGCCGGTCAAGGTCCGCATCCAGGACACGACGCTCGGCCGCACGGATGACTACGGTGCGCGCATCGCCTACGATGAGGCATTCCTGCCGGAGCTCTCTGGCGGCATCGCCTATGCGGCGATGACGAAGACGTCGGACACGCTGGCGGGTGCAACGGCTAACGTGCACTTCACCATCCGCACGAATGCGGCGGACGGCGGCAAGTTCGAGCGCAGTAACATGTTCTACAACACGGCCGACGTCGGCCAGATCGCGGTCGGCGAGCTCATGCAGGCGATGAACGTCATCTGCTCGAACACGGACCAGGAGTCGGACATCGTCGATGTCCAGATCGACGTCCAGATGGAGAACGGCCGCAAGACGGCGACGCTCCTCTCGGCTGTGCCGGATAAGACGACCGTCAAGCCGGGCGATCTCGTCAAGTTCACGACGACGATCAAGCCGTACCGTCGTGACAAGGAGACCTTGCTGATCCCGTACCGCGTGCCGGTGACGGCACCGGAGGGCCCGCTGACGCTCGACATCCGCGGCGGTGGTGTCGCGCCGATTGCCCAGCTCAAGCTCCTGCAGCAGACGGGTGTCGACCTCATCGCGCAGGAGGACAAGACGACTACGACGAAGGACAAGCTCCAGAGCCTCAAGCGCACGGGCCGCAACAACGAGATCATCATCGCGCCGGGTGCTTCGGCCGTGCCGATGACGCCTTCGCAGCAGCGCAAGGCCGCGCGTGAGGCTGCCAAGGCGGCCCGCGAGGCAGCGCAGCAGCGCAAGTTCTCGTTCTCGCTGAACGCGCCGAAGAACGAGACGCCGGGCGAGACGAAATTCACGACGAACTATATCATCGACAATGTCATCCATACGACCCTGCAGGTCGAGAGAAAGTGACCGCCCCCTATTGTCAGCAGGTGAATATGATGATACACTGGAAAATGATGCTTTAAGCACAGCGGTCGAAGTGGCTGTGCTGCTATAGGAGGAAAAAGGACTTAAATGGAAAAGTTGGTTATACATGGCGGACGCCGGCTGGAGGGCCGCGTCAAGATCAGCGGGGCGAAGAATGCGGTACTGCCGATTATTGCGGCAACTCTTCTCGGACAGGACTCGCCGAGTCTTCTCGACGAGGTCCCGGCTCTTGAAGATGTGCATACGATCACGGAAGTCCTGCAGAAACTCGGCGTCAAGGCTGAGTTCCGCAAGGAGACGCATCAGCTGTTTGTCGACAGCACGGTCATCGGCAGCTGTGAAGCGCCGTACGATCTCGTGCGCAAGATGCGCGCGTCCTTCCTGATCATGGGACCGCTGCTCGCTCGCTGCGGACAGGCCAAGATTTCCCTGCCGGGCGGCTGTGCCATCGGCACGCGTCCCATCGACCTCCATCTCAAGGGCTTCGAGGCTCTCGGCGCACAGATCCGCGTCGGCCACGGCTTCATCGAGGCGGCTGCTCCGGAGGGCCTCAAGGGCGCGAAGATCTATCTCGACTTCCCGAGCGTCGGCGCGACGGAGAACATCATCATGGCGGCTTCCATGGCAGAAGGCCAGACCGTCCTTGAGAACCCCGCACAGGAGCCGGAGATCGTAGACCTCGCGAACTACCTCAACGTCATGGGCGCGAAGATCCGCGGTGCCGGCACGAATGTCATCAAGATCGACGGCGTGCCGAAGCTCACGGGCCGCGACTACACGATCATCCCCGACCGCATCGAGGCGGGCACCTACATGGTGGCAGCGGCGATGACGCGCGGCGATGTCTACATCGAGAACGCGATCAGCGAGCACCTCAAGCCGGTCATCGCCAAGCTCAAGGAAGCTGGCGTGACGATTGAGGAGGATGTCAATGGTATCCGTGTGACCTGCGACCGCCGCACGAAGTCGGTCGACATCAAGACGATGCCGTATCCGGGCTTCCCGACGGACATGCAGGCGCAGTTTATGGCGATGATGGCCATCTCGGAAGGCACGGGCATCGTGACGGAGACGGTCTTCGAGAACCGCTTCATGCACGTCGACGAACTCAAGCGCATGGGCGCGAAGATCAAGATCGACGGACGCACCTCGATCGTCGAGGGCGTGGAGAAGCTCTACGGTTGCCAGGTCAAGGCAACGGACCTGCGCGCCGGTGCGGCGATGGTCCTCGCGGGACTCGTCGCAGAAGGGGAGACCCAGGTCGGCTACATCCACCACATCGACCGCGGCTACGACAATCTCGTCGAGAAGCTCGTCGGCCTTGGCGCGGATATCTGCCGCGTCGACCAGTAATCAAACAAGCAAGAGGCTGTTGACAATCGACAGCCCTTTTCTTTTATCTTTTATCCGTTATTGCTACCTGTTATCATCTGTCGTTTTATCTTGGATTCATAGGAGAGTTATCATGAGCATCATCGAAACGCCGCTGCATCTGCAGCATCTTGCCCTGAAGAACCGCGTCATCCGTTCGGCCGTGCACAGCTTCCTCGCGGGGGAAGACGGCTACATGACGGCGGCAGAGTACGCGATGTATGAGACGCTGGCCGAGAACAACCTCGGCACGATCATCTCGGGTCACTGCTGCGTGGACCCGCTGGGCCGCGCCAACCCCGAGCAGGTCAACATCTACGCAGACTCGTTCACGGACCAGTTCCGCAAGGCCGTCGCGATTGCCCATGCGCACGATGCGCGCTTCATCGCGCAGATCAACCATGCCGGCCCGCGTGCCATCGACAATGAGGACCTCGCCGACGTCGTCGCGCGCCCGCTCAAGAAGGGACGCCATGCGCGCGCGCTGACGGTGGAAGCTGACCAATACGTACCGGACCAACGGTGCAACCGTTCTCCTCTACGATGACATCTTAAAAGAACTGTCCGATTTGTTTGAAAAGGATCTGATCATTCTGCCAAGCAGTATTCACGAAGTACTGATTCTTGCCGCCGATGAAAACGACAGGCAGAATCTCGACCATTACACCGCAATGGTAAAAGAAGTGAATGCCTCACAGCTGCAGGATGAAGAAATTCTGTCCGACCATGCCTACTATTACTGCCGGCACAGCCATCTGCTGACCATGCCGCAGCCGGTCTGCACTTCATAGATTATATTTCCAGACACAAAATCCCCGCAGAAAAAATTCTGCGGGGAACATCTATTACATTTCTACCAGTTTATCATATAGCTTCTCATATGCATGTGCCGAAGCATTCCAGGAAAAATTGCGATCCATCGCACGATAGATCAGTTCTTTCCATGCGGTCTTGTGTTCATGCTCCACACGATACGCATACCGGACAATATCTGCCATTTCCTGTGCATTAAAATTCGCAAATGAAAAACCACATCCTGTATTTTCATATTCATTGTATGGTTCTACCGTATCCCGGAGTCCTCCGGTTTCACGTACGATCGGAAGCGTTCCGTAACGCATGGCAATCATCTGTGCCAGCCCGCATGGTTCAAACATGGAAGGCATCAGCAGCACATCACTTGCCGCGTATATATGGTGCGAACGCTCCTCGGTAAATCCGATATGTACGCTTACCTTGTCCGGATACTTACTCTGATAATGGTGGAACATATTTTCATACTGGCTCTCTCCGGAACCAAGAACCACCAGCTGTATATCCATTTCGGTTAAAAGTTCATCCAATACGCAGCCGATCAGGTCAAATCCTTTCTGGCTGGTCATACGCGATACAATTCCGATCAGGAAAGCATCCTCCCTGACTGGAAGCCCAAGTTCTTTCTGTAATGCAGCTTTGTTTTCTTTTTTCCCACTCACTGCATCTTTTTTCGAATAATTTACCGGAATATAAGGATCTGTCTGTGGATTATATTCTTCATAATCAATTCCGTTTAAAATACCAAGAAGGCGATCCTTTCGGGCAGTCATCAGGCCACTTAAGCCCTCTCCACCTTCTACGGTCGTAATCTCATTTGCATACGTCGGGCTGACGGTAGTAATATAATCTGCATATACCACGCCACCCTTTAAGTAGTTTGCTTCGCCATAAGATTCCAGTTCATATGCATTGAAAATGTGTGCCGGGAGTCCTGTAATATCCATAATCTCCTGAATTCGCCAGCGTCCCTGAAACTGCAGGTTATGAATCGTAAACACGGTTTTGATTCCCGCATAAAAATTATCATCTCCAAATACCGTATGCAGAAACACCGGAATAAGTCCTGTCTGCCAGTCATTGCAATGGATAATGTCCGGGGCAAAATCAATATACGGCAGACTAGCAAGTACTGCCTTGGAAAAATATGCAAACTTTTCCACATCTTCATAGATATTGTTGTATGGAGATTCTCCTGCGAAATAAAATTCATTGTCCACAAAATAAAAGTGAACACCATGATATTCTGACTCGAAAATTCCAACATACTGCCTGCGCCAGTTCAGATTTACATAAAAATGGCACAAAAATTTTAAATTTGGAAGAAATGAGCGATCCATGCAGGCGTATTTCGGAATAACTACCCGCACATCATACTCTTTTTTGTCAAAATATTTCGGAAGTGATCCGACAACATCGGCAAGACCCCCGGTTTTCACATATGGCACTGCCTCTGATGAAACAAACAGAATCTTCTTCATACACAACACTCCTTTACTTACCCTTCATCTGTAATCGTATTTTGTCCGTAATAAGAGCGATAAATTCCGAGTTGGTCGGTTTTCCTTTTCCATTACTGATGGTATATCCGAACAGATCATCCAACGTATCCATCTTGCCACGGCTCCATGCTACTTCAATTGCATGACGGATGGCACGCTCGACACGGCTTGGTGTCGTATCAAATTTCTTTGCGATCCCCGGATATAAAATTTTCGTAATAGAATTTAACATGTCCATATTCGTCACAGACATGATGATTGCCTCCCGCAAATACTGGTATCCCTTGATATGTGCCGGAACCCCAACCTCATGAATTATCTCTGTGACATCCTCTTCCAGTGTCTGTAACGAGTACTTTTCCGATTTCTTTTCCATCTCAACCGGTCTGCCAATTTCTTTTCGTACTTTGTTTTTTCGACGGTTGAGTGTCTTGATCCGGTCCAAAACAATATTCCGGTCAAACGGCTTCATAATATAATAATCTGCTCCCCGCTCAAACGCATCTTCGGTAATTTTTTCATTGCTGATTCCGCTGATCATCAGAAATGTTGGCCGGTTTTTTAGCGTGTGATCTGCCCTGATCCTGTCAAGGACTGCCAGACCGTCCAATTTCGGCATAATAATATCCAATAATACAACATCCGGTTCTTTTTCCCTGATCAGATGACAGGCTTCTTCTCCATCCTTCGCCATCCCGATCAGGTGCAGTTCATCATCACTGGTTACCATTTCTTCCAATAAGTCACGCATAACCTCGTTATCATCTGCAATTGCGACATTTAGTTTTCCCATGTAGGCCTCCTAGAATGTCAAATTCAGTCAAAAATAAGCATACCAGAAAGCACTGTCCGATTTTGTCAAAATTTGTCGATAAATACAGTTAAACTATAGCACAACTGCCAATTTATTTCAATGTCTTATGCATTCTCTTCGAACTGGGAATTATACAGATCTGCATAAAATCCCTTTTGTGCCAGAAGCTGTTCGTGTGTCCCCTGCTCTATGATATCGCCATCTTTCATCACCAGAATCAGATCCGCATTTCTTATCGTAGAGAGTCGATGCGCAATGATAAAGCTGGTCCGTCCACGCATCAGATTATCCAATGCCTTCTGAATCCGCACTTCGGTACGGGTATCTACCGAAGAGGTTGCCTCATCCAGAATCAGAATCGGGTTATCCGCAAGGATAGCACGTGCAATTGTAAGAAGCTGTTTCTGTCCCTGGGAAACATTACTTGCATCCTCGTTTAACTCCATCTGGTAGCCACCCGGAAGTGTCTGGATAAAATGGTGGGCATGTGCGGCTTTTGCCGCCTCAATCACTTCCTCATCTGTGGCATCTAAACGGCCATACCGGATGTTTTCCATGATAGATCCCTTAAACAGCCAGGTATCCTGCAATACCATACCAAATGCATCCCGAAGTTCCTGACGGTTAAAGTCGCGGATATCATGCCCATCCACCTGAATGGCTCCGCCTGTCACATCATAGAAACGCATAAGCAGTTTGACCATTGTGGTTTTTCCTGCTCCCGTTGGTCCGACAATTGCAATTTTCTGTCCAGGTGTTACATGAGCGGAAAAATCCCTGATAATGATCTGGCCCGGATTGTATCCGAAACTTACATGGGAAAAATCCACGTAACCATCCACATGGTCGAGATGCACAGCATGTTCAACCGTCAGTTCTTCTTCCTCTTCGTCCAGAAATTCAAATACGCGCTCGGAGGCTGCAGACATCGACTGCAGCATATTTGCCACCTGCGCAATCTGCTGGATCGGCTGAGTAAAATTCCGGACATACTGAATAAATGCCTGAATTTCACCAACCCCGATGGTTCCGCGGATTGCCAGAAGTCCTCCGGAAATTGCCACTCCGACATAACCGAGGTTTCCGACAAACTGCATGATCGGCTGCATCAGTCCGGATAAAAACTGGGACTTCCATGCCGATTGAAACAGAATCTGATTGGTATCTTCAAATTTTTTGATGGTGCTCTCCTGCTTATTATATGCCTGCACCACCAGATGTCCGCCATAGACCTCTTCCACCTGTCCGTTGATATGTCCCAGATATTCCTGCTGCTGGCGGAAATATTTCTGCGAATGTTTGATAATAAACGAAATCAGGATGGCAGATACCGGAAGAATCACAAGTGAAATCAATGTCATAATTCCGGAAATTGAAATCATCATCACAAGTGTTCCGACCAGTGTTGCCACACTCGTAATGATCTGCGTCACACTCTGATTTAAACTCTGTCCAAGTGTATCCACATCATTGGTGATGCGGGATAGCACCTCTCCGTACGTGCGGCTCTCGAAATATTTCATTGGCATGCGGTTGATTTTCTCTGAAATTTCCTTACGCATGCGGTAACAGGTTTTCTGCGTGATTCCTGTCATGATCATTCCCTGTATAAAACTGAATACTGCAGAACAGATATACAGGCCAAGTGTAAACAATAACACTTTGGCAATATAGGTAAAATCAATAGATCCGGTTCCCGCGATCTTTTTTCCGAGACCTTCCACCAATGCATTCGTTGCACGTGCCATAACCTTTGGTCCGGCAACGGAAAAGACGGTAGACACCGCCGCAAAAATCATAACGGCAACGATTGCATACCAGTATCTTCCGAGATAACGAACCAGTTTTTCGATAGAGTTTTTGAAATCTTTTGGATTTTCTCCCGGCATCATTCCTCTGCCCGGGCCGCCCATCGGACCGTGAGGTCTTCTTGTACGTTGTTCTGCCATCTTATTTCACCTCCTCAGAAAGTCCCAGTTCTTTGGCAGACAGCTGGCTCCTGGCAATCTGCTCGTAAACTTCGCAATTGTGCAGTAATTCCTCATGCGTGCCTTTTCCGACAATCTTTCCATCGTCGAGTACCAGTATCTGGTCCGCATGCAGAATTGTACTGATTCGCTGTGCGACAATGATCACGGTCGTATGTTCCGTCTTTGTCTCAAGTGCTCTGCGGAGTGCCGCATCGGTCTTCATATCCAGAGCGGAAAAACTGTCATCAAACACATAAATCTTTGGATTTTTTGCAATTGCTCTGGCAATGGCAAGCCGCTGCTTCTGTCCGCCGGAAACATTGCTTCCGCCCTGTGCAATCGCACTCTCATACCCATCCTGTTTGCTGTCAATAAACTCTGTTGCCTGCGCAATCTCCGCTGCTTCCCGGATCTGCTCATCTGACGCATCCTCTGCCCCGAAGCGCAGATTGCTTGCAATTGTACCAGAGAAAAGAATTCCCTTCTGTGGTACAAATCCGATATGTTCCCGCAGATCCTGCAATGTATAATTACGGATATCCGTTCCGTCAAGCGTGATCTCTCCACCTGTCACATCATAAAAACGCGGAAGCAGGTTGACCAGCGTAGATTTACCACATCCGGTACTTCCGATAATTGCAGTGGTCTTTCCCGGCTCTGCAACAAAATCAATGTCCGAAAGCACATCTTCCGTGGCTCCCGGATACCGGAAATTTACATGATGAAAGGCAATCACACCCTCACACTGTTCCATAGCAGCCGGCTCTTTCGGATCTGTAATCGTACTTTTTGTGCGTACAACCTCATCTATACGCTCTGCAGCCACACCGGCTCTCGGCATCATGATAGACATCATGGTCAGCATCAGAAATGCCATAACGATCATCATTGTGTAAGTAATAAATGCCGTCATGGAACCAACCTGCATATATCCGCCATCGATCCGCTTTGCGGCAACCCACACAATCAGAAGCGTAATGCAGTACATGATCATCATCATTCCCGGCATCATAAATGTCATAACACGGTTGGTAAACAACTGCGTCTTTGTCAGATTGCGGTTGGCCTCATCAAACCGCTCTTCTTCCCGTTTTTCCCGTCCAAATGCACGAATGACATTTAATCCTGTCAGAATCTCTCTCGAAACCAGATTCAGCCGGTCCACGAGATTCTGCATAATCTTAAACTTCGGCATGGCAAGGGAGGTAAGAAGCATTACAAATCCAAGAATAACAAGCACCGCAAGCGCGATCACCCATTCCATTCCTGCATGGGTCTGTGCAACCTTAATCACACCACCGATTCCAATGATCGGAGCATAAAGAATCATTCGCAGAAATACTGCAGTCACCATCTGAATCTGCTGTACATCATTGGTACTTCTCGTAATCAGGGATGCCGTTGAAAAATGATCCATCTCTGCATTGGAGTACTGTACGACATTGCGGAATGTCTTATCACGCAGATCCCGTCCGATGGATGCTCCCACACGGGAAGCACAATATCCGACAACCACTGCCGCCATAACCATCAGCAGCGCAAAACCAAGCATCTTGGCTCCGGTGGTCCATAAGTAATGTTTCTGAATGGCATCTACATCCACACCTGCATTTTTATCACAGGAGATCGCATAGGTCACACCCATGGATTTCAATGTAGAAGATCCGATCGCATCAATCTGTCCGGACACCTGCTTTCGCATCTCAAGAATCTGCTGATCCGGTACCTGGCCGGCTGCCAGTGCCTGCATCAGCTGCTTCATATCTACCTGCGTCCCATCCGTTCCCATTTTCCCCGTGAAAGCCTTCTCGTCAATATCGGACTCCTTCATCTGGGACATCTGATATACCATGACGATCGGCTCCAACAGAGACTCATCCATATCGTCAAGCGTATCCTCTTCACAATTTCTCACATAGTTTCCATCTTTTTTCGGCTCCTTATAACAGGCGGCAAATGTTTTCTTTTCCCTGCTGGTCATAAAAAGCTGTGCTGACACAAAATCTTCCTGTGTCATTTCTTCTGGAAGAATATGCTCCACTCCGCTGCTCATGATTCCGACATCGATAATATCCGATGTATACTGTGGCAGGGACAGATCACAAAATGCCTGCATCACAAGAAAAGCCACAATAACCAGAATCCATTTCCAGTATGGGAGCATGTTTTTAAATATTTTTCCCATGATTTAACTCCTTTTCATATGCATAGCTTTTATACTATCACGAACTGATTTCCAGAACAATTCCTATTATATAAAACTTTTCTTAAATTAAAATGAAATGTGTGGTGCAACCATGGGCACCACACATTTCATTTTCTGATTTTATACTGCTGGAATTATATAACCGGCCTTCTTCATTTCTTTTGTAAAATCATCGACAGACATTCCTGCTTTTTCTGCGCCAATTTCCACTGTAATGATTCCATCCTGTACCAGGGATGCATATGCACGAATCTTTCCCTCTCGCTGTCCTTCGATTCGACCTTCCACACGTTCCTCATTCAATTCATCCGCCATTAAAACACGTAATGCCTCACACATGATCCTTTCACTTCCTTTCCATTTTTGCACTTTCTCCATGTTACTGTTTACAATAACCTGGAGCACAACATCTGCAAGATTCTTCTCTCTTTCCGAAAATGCACTCACCCTCAATAAATACTGACGCATCAACGATTCTTCCAGATGATTCGTCAATGCTTTTAGCTGTACATGCATATCCACATCCAGTTCCGATGACGCTATGATCTGCACCGGAAACATCACTCCACTGACATAGTAAATCCCTACTGTTTCTTTTTTACATTCATACCCGGATTTTTCCAGTTCCTGCATCAGCTTCACCGGCTTCCGATCACGAATCAGTGTAATGGTAATCTCCTCTGCCGGAATCTCATTCACATGATTTGGCAATACTTTATACAGGCACGCATACGCAACCGCCTTGTAAAAAGTATCAATGTTCAGCTCATCCATCGGGGATTTATATTCAAAAATATTGTGTTTCCGGAAGATCTTCCCGATTTCATTTTTTATTTTGCAGTCCCTCTTTACTTTTACAACCGTACAGTCAATCTGCAAAGGTTTTTCCGTAAGCTGGAACTCATCGGTAAATTCCAGATTTTCTGCATCCTCCAGCAGTTCCAGACGCAAGGCGGAACAGAATGCCGGATGCCACTGCAGCTTTTGGGACTTTTTCTGATTCTCCTGTTGATTCTTCTCCTGTTGATTTTTCGTTTGCTCTTTTTCCAAATGTTCTCCTTATATTATATGTGGTTTTTGCTTTTATTTCAACGCACAAAAATTGCAGACTGTTAAACCCTGACCGTCAAACTCAGACCGTCAAAACCTGACTGTCAAAACCCGACCGTCAAAGGCACATTAAAGTTCACATCTTTCACTTATACAACAAAACAAATGGGATTTCTGGCAGGAACTGCCACTGAAAAAAGATATGATTACTATACCATATGTTTATGACCGCTGCAAGAAAAAACATCCCGAGCTGGAAAAACAATAGGAAAAACAAAAAGCCATGCAATGGAAAAATCCAATACTGCATGGCTTTACAAAATTAATTTTATACCGCAGGGATTACATAACCTGCCTGCTTCATTTCCTTTGTGAAATCATCGACAGACATTCCCGCTTTTTCTGCACCTGTTTCCACGGTGATGATCCCATCCTGCACCAGGGATGCATATGCACGAATCTGTCCTTCGCGCTGACCTTCAACTCTTCCTTCGCGCTGACCTTCCATACGCTCCTCATTCAATTCATCTGCCATCAAAACGCGTAATGCCTCACACATAATCCTTTCACTTCCTTTCCATTTTTGCACTTTCTCCATGTAACTGTTTACAATGACCTGCAACACAACATCCGCAAGATCCTTTTCCCTCTCTGCAAATGCACCGACCTCTAACAAATATTGCCTCATCAGAAAAACAGTTCAGAGCAAATAAAATAAAATTTCCTGTTTGCATACTCTCCAAAAAGAGGTATTATATAGAAAAACACAGGAGGTATTCAAATGAAATCACATAAATATTGGTCCCTTGGTGCATTGGCAACCATGATCGGAACTATCTATACCGGCTATAAAAATATGAAATCAGCTCACAAATATTTTGCCTGCAGTTCTCTTCTCTGCATGATTATGGCTATCTACTCTGGTCATAAAATGCTTTCTGCAAAATCCAGGAAAAAGAAAGACTCTGTTTCTCAAGAATCCGCAGAATAATTGAAATTATAGATGTTTTTACCCATACATACTACATGGCTTTACAAAATGATTTTATACCGCAGGGATTACATAACCAGCCTGTTTCATTTCTTTTGTAAAGTCATCGACAGACATTCCTGCTTTTTCTGCACCAACTTCCACTGTAATGATTCCATCCTTTACCAAAGTTGCATATGCACGAATCTGGCCTTCACGCTGACCTTCCACGCGTTCTTCATTCAATTCATCTGCCATTAAAACACGTAATGCCTCACACATTGTCTGTTCACTTCCTTTCCATTTTTGCACTTTCTCCATGTTACTGTTTACAATAACCTGAAGCACAACATCCGCAAGATTCTTTTCCCTCTCTGTAAAAACGCTAACTTCCTGCAGATACTTCCACATCAGCGGTTCATCCAAATTGTCAGTCAGTGCCTTGAGCTGTACATGCAAATCCATATCCAGTTCCGATGATGCAATGATCTGCACCGGGAACATCACACCACTGACATAATAGATTCCGGCTGTTTCTTTCCTGCATTCATACCCATCACTACTTAATTTCTGAAGAAGCTTCACTGGCTTGCGGTCTCGAATCAGTGTAATGGTAATCTCCTCTGCCTGAATCTCATCCACATGATTTGGTAATACTTTATACAGGCATGCATACGCAACCGCCTTGTAAAAAGTATCAATGTTCAGCTCATCCTTCGGGGATTTATATTCAAAAATGTTGTGTTTCCGGAAGATCTTCCCGATTTCATTTTTTATTTTGCAGTCCCTCTTTACTTTTACAACCGTACAGTCAATCTGCAAGGGTTTCTCCGTAAGCTGGAACTCATCGGTAAATTCCAGATTTTCTGCATCCTCCAATAGTTCCAGGCGCAAGGCTGAACAGAATGCCGGATGCCACTGCAGCTTTTGGGACTTTTTCTGATTCTTCTGTTGATTTTTCGTTTGTTCTTTTTCCAAATGTTCTCCTTATATTATATGTGGTTTTTGCTTTTATTTCAACGCACAAAAATTGCAGACTGTTAAACCCTGACCGTCAAACTCAGACCGTCAAAACCTGACTGTCAAAACC
>OGYK01001533.1_pt1 | contig 16563 bp, 17 predicted proteins | sample 1576501 | NCBI WGS metagenome assembly OGYK01 (sample SAMEA3541530, study PRJEB24748) | human gut metagenome | biome: human gut; feature: human-associated habitat; material: faeces | place: China | collected 2012
TCATGACCGTATTTATGATATTTGCCCGGCAGTTATCTATCCGAGAATGAAAGTGTCCATAGGGCATCTCACGGTAATCACCCGTCAGAGCATTGATATAGTGTGCTTGCGCTGAATACCGTTTCTCATCTAACTCCAGCATTCCAATACACTCATCTTCGCCCATCGTCTCAGGCGCATAACCAGAAGAAGTATTCAAAAGCTCCTCATATCGTGCAAAAAATAATACATCACCGGTATCCCACACGGCCTCCACATTGGATGGCGGCGGTTCCAGCCTCAATCGCAGCGCATTGCGTGGGATTGAAGAATAGAGTACATCGGCTTGCTTGTTCGGCAGATATAGCCGATAGATCCCGATACCCTCGTCTGTCCCTGCGAGGAAAAAGAGCGTGCATCCGTCCGCCAAATAGATTGGTGCATGTTCTTTCTCCGCAAGGCTGCGCAGCAATCCTGTTCTATCTGCAAAGAGCGTTTCTATTTTCCCAGAATAACTTACACGCACGAGCTCTGAGGCCTCGGAAATACCATAAATCCAGCTCTTATCAGCCGTCTGAAAGAGATATCCCTTCAATGTAGCAATGTCCCGCATAGGGGTCCCTTTGCTATCCGTCAGGCGAAGCACTGTACCGTCGTAGCTAATATCAGCATCCTGTAATGACCAGCCAGAAAAGACATCTTCTGCATAATCGTAGAGACGTTGCTGAGAAAAATATTCCTCATAGGAGAGATAATCTCTTGTTTCACTCCCCCACTGAATTCGATCTTCAGATACATTTGAAGCTCTCTCCCAGCTACATCCAACGCAAAGAGCAATTACTATAAGGCCCATCTGCCACAATGTTTTTTCACACACTCTCTCCATATTTTATAGCAATTCGTCCCTTGCCGACATAGTCCCTATTGAAATATTACCTTTATATCCGCAAGCTAGACACGTAGCATTTGCCCCAGGACTCTGTGCATAATGCGAGCCGTAAATAAATCCGTTGCAGCCTGAAAGTGAACATTTCACTTTATGATAATCAGCATCGTATTTAATTGCACTACCATCAAAACTGTGCGCAAATGACTTGACGATATACGCATATTGATTTCGGAATTGCGCATATGTTAATGTTCGCATTCCGACATCACATTTCCAGCCATAATTCGCTTCATATACTGTAACGCTCGAGCTATCGGCGTTTGCAATAACCACGGAATGATCACTTCCACCACCTGTCTTATGCAGGCGAATATATGCTCCCTTTCCTAAGCCTTTAAGTAATACTTTTAATTCACTATCGCTGCTGTATCCTTGAGCACTATCTACTGTGTGTGAAGGAGTATATGACCAACTGCCTCGATGCGCATATTGATCACTTGCATATTTTGCAAATCCCATACACTGAATTGAACTATCATACGACTTACAATTGCAACCACCTGTTGTACTACAACTCCCACTACCATGATCTGTACACGCTCTTCCATTAACAGTAAAATATGAACCCACAGGATAATTACTTAGCGGAAATGTTTCCTGTAATATCGCTTGTGGGGTTACATCCTTAACCGTATCAAGCTCATTAAAATGTACATTTCCTTTTCCATTGATTTGCAGTAGCTCAATATGCTCAACATCAATTACCTCATTTGTAATACTGTCATAAACTGATGCCTCCCCATTTTCGCTTGTAACCCATGCGAACTCAGTTTCAGTAAGTGGATATAAATATAATACATTTGCCCCACGGCCAACCACTGTCTTTTCACTTTTTTTCAAATCAAAAGAAACTACATAATCTCCCTCTGTAAAACACAGATTATTTCCATACACTTCAAGATGGTCTATCATCCCGTAATCAGCCTTATAAATTTTAGTCACTTTTTCCCCCTGACAATCTGTTTGGATGATAGATAAACCGTCATTTGTAATACAATAAAGCGTATCTTCAGATTCTCGAAGCTGCTTCACGGCATCTGACACAATTTCTTTTACTTCTCCTGTTACCATGTCTTTTACATACAAATGGCCTTCTATACATGTAGAGCAATCGCCCACATATTTTCTCACCCACACAAGATCATCTGCATCAGAATAAATAAACGGAAAAACAAGATTATCTATGTTCTCCTCTGATTTAAAATTGATTGCTAAAGTCTGCAAGGTAAGAATCCCTATTAGCAGCAAGGATGTTGTAGCATGTGTAATTGTTTTTTTCATCGTTGTAACCTCTCTTTTATATTTCTTCTGAAGTTTACGTAACACCCGCTCGTGTGTCTAGTCTTCTAAACAATAGTAGAATAGCTTATTATTGTAAAAGAATATATTTCCCATTTTCCGTTCTCGCAAAGTCCCGTTTGTATGAATTATTTTTTTGTATAATAATAACTGATTGCTTTTTTCCTTTGACATTTCTACTCTCATTTCATCACCACCGATCCCAAAAGATACTATAGTCGCCTCGATATCACACTTGCTTATTTTCCCATCTTCTGCATAAAATAAATAAGTTTTCCCGTTTTCTTTTACCAGTAACTCACTGTCACCATTTCCATCTAAATCTTCAACCTTTGAAATTCCAATTCCCTTATAAAGCAAAAATGCATCTTTATCTTTCAGTAAATAGTATTCAGTAATTGCATTTCCCTTATCATTATAAGAAAGTACAATTCCTTGGCTTCCAAGCAAATTGCTAAAAGCATCAACTCCAAACCCTATACCGCATGCACTATCGGGCAGGAACCTGAAAGCACTGGTACTCCAAGTTGTTTCGTCTTGCAGAAATCCAACGCAGAGTCTGCCATCTAATGTTCTGTAAACACAGACGGTATAAGGACCTACGTCTTTTTTCGCATACCAGCATACACAGTCTTCCGCAAGAGGTGCTTTACTTAGTAACGGCAATTCTAAAAATGTTTCCATTTGCAAGGGAATCACCTTATTAGGCGGTCCATCCAAATACATTGGAATAGGAATTAATACATTTGAGATAATCTGATATCCTTGTTCATTTTTTTCCAATGTTACACACGCCACAGAACACTCCTGCACATCTGCCAGATTCAAATCCGACGCATAATAGTACAGTCTGACTTTATTGCCTGTATGCTCTCCTCTTAAGAATGTGGTAGACGGCCTTGATTCAGGGTAAAAATCAGTCTGATAATAATAATTACCAGAGTCATACTCGAATAGTTCAATTCCGTTTTTATTTGTTTCATCCACAGGAAGCCCTATATATCGCATCAGGAATTCGTTCATCTTTGTTTTACTGATTTTCAGTAAAGTACCTTCCTGATTATACGCTCCCATTACTCTTTCCCTTTCATTTTCATCGGTCACTTTGGCAGAGTCACTACCTCCGTAAAATGCAAGAAAAATATTCATATCCTTCGGGTCATGGTAAAGCGAGGTAAGGCATCGAACATAAGGATTTTCCTCCTGCGATTGTGCAAAAAACATTTTATTAAAATGCAAAAGTTCTTCCTCGGATAGTTCCTCATCCATCGTTTTCCCATTCTCAGTCTCTATTGCAGATTTACAGTTCAAATCGCGGATGATTTCTTCTGTCGTTCGTTCACAGCCCATACAGCAAAAAAATACAAGTAATATGAGGAAGTCAAAGAAGAACATCCTGTTCACTTCCTAATCACCTTCCCTTTAAATAGGCCTTGGGATAGTCAGCTATCGTGTAATGGCTACCCCAAAGCGATTATTTAGACATGAATTTAGTGTCGCACGATTAACCGTTAATCTGTCCAATCAGGAATTCTCCTATAATGGTTGTTCCATCCTTCGCATATAGATGAATCGAGTCAGGAATTTCAGGCGTTTCGTCATCAGGTGTCGCCTTATCTCCTAAGCTTAGTAGATCCGCATTATAGACATAACCCTTAACTCCTCCTGCTCCAACTGCTGCAATTAGCTCAGGAGTATCGTCAACCCAACCTGGGCCATACGTCTGCCCATTTGAATTTACTCTTACCTTGTTATCCTCAGTAGCGCTTAAATTTCCCTTGATGTTACCAAGATTTATCGTTGCCGTTGCTGGCGCGGTATAATCTTCATAGCCACGGCTACCTTTATAAGTTCCAAATTCAGACTGGGCAAAAACCTCCCCCCATCGGCTTATAAAGTATGTAGAGCTTTCCGTATATAGCCCATTCTGAGTACCATCACTATAATGCCAACCTTCTGCCAGCCACAATTCACCATCTAAATATAAACGTGGTTCTGCTCGAATATATGATTTCAAAATGGTATTCTTGTCTTTAGCAACTACTTCAATGCCTGCTCCTACATTAGCGCCTGCAGAATCGGGATCAATACGGAGAATCGATGTAGCAATATATTGCCGACTATCCCACCCATTCGTAACAGTAACAGGATTTCCCGCATAATTTGCCTCGTAAGCCATAACTGTAACGGAAACCAATGCGCAGATAGTAACAAAAGGCAACGCCATATGGTTAACCATTTTCATATTATTTCCTCCGCTATTTTGTCTCATTTTAATTGTCTCGTAATACTTGGCTTCATAATGGAACACTTTCAACGTTTTTTAAGTCACAGATACTTTTGCAGTAGTAGCAGCACCAAACTAACCACTGTATTACACTTGTTAGTCATCTTTTCTGCGTTTATTAGTTAGCAAACACGTAAAGCAGAGGTTGCTAGCTTTGCTAAAGCCAACATTGCCTTAAATTAGTTCAGCACAGTACTCTGCCGCTCAATTATCTACTCATACCCTCTACTTCATTGGAACCCCCTCCTTACTTTGTGCATCAATTTGCTTGGAGTTGCTCACTCCAATTTAACGTCTTCTTATTTACGCACCTTCTTAATTACTATATACGACACTAAAATGCTTTTTGGGACTCATCCATCAAAAATCTCTTTGAATTACTTCCTATGAAAAAGAATAGTATCAGCGTTTTTCATTCATAGGCATTCAGTATTAAAATTTTCCTCTAACATCCACAATCTCATGAATGATAGCATCACCTGTCAACTCACTTGTGCGGTAAATGTTTTGGCAAAAGGCCTTTAAGCTGAAATCCATGCCTTCGTTTCCTTGATCCAGTAGGATACCCGTGATCGTAAAGCGACGTCTCACTTGTTCTTCCTGCAATCGGGATATAAACTCCGGTGGCAGAACACATTCACCGTCAGTTATGAACACAATGTCAGCATTTTCAAAGCCTTTCTCCTCCATCAGTCGCAGTGCCTCGTTCAGCGGTGCGCAAAAATCTGTACCGCCATGGATCAACTTCTATTAGATGAAAATATTCCGGCAAAAATAGACAGCAAAGCAGACGTAGTTAGATTCCTTACCTTTTTGAAAGAAAATGAAGCCAACTTCTTTCAAATTCACAAAAGTTTGGTTTCAGGCAACTCTGAGCGGTAGCGGCCACTTGATCTTGTTTGCACTATGGATAAACAGGCATGTGGCATCACTGCTCTCAAAAGCAGTACATATTTTCGAACAGTGCTATTGTTCTTCGCTTTGCTCTTAGGAAATACATCGAGGAATTCATAGGATATCGTCGGCTACATAATGGGGACATATACTTGCCACCTATAAGTCATCAGCAGGGGTATCGACACATGATGTCGATACCCCTGCTGACTCTTATTTATGCCGCTCTTTGCTGAAATCGCAAGTTGCGGATGCCGTTTGCCCTGACCTGGAGTTCCTGCGAGAGGAGCTTCAGGACGGAAAATTCATCATCCAGCCCATCCAGTTCTCTTTGCAGCACGCCTTCGTAGTGCCGTTTTTTCTCCTCCAGCGCCTGCACCTTGAGTACCCAGCGTTCCATAACCGCCGGACTCTGGCTGCTGCTCTTAATGAGGTAGTCGCACTTTTCCTGATAGGCCGCGATCTCCTTTTTCACTGCCAGATAGAATTCCTCCGTCATCTTATCCCGCTGCTTGGCGTCATCAATGATATAGAAGCTGTTGACCACCAGCGGCGTCTGCTTTTTGTTTAGGCCGCTGAGCAGGGTGATGAAGTCCTCGAAAATATCCACGCGCTCCATAAAAGTGCGGGGGACAAAGTACATATGACCGGTGACACTCAGCTTGGTGGCCTCCATTCCTCGCAGGAAATTGACGCAGATGGTCTCAATCTGCTTGCGGTTTGCGCAGCGCTGGTAGAGCTCAAAAAGCTCCTCCGCTTTTCGGCAGCAGCCCTGCACATCCACCGCATCGTCCAGCACCAGATTATCACAGCGGAACATCCCGTCGCTCTTACCGCAGCTGATATTCGCCAGCTTTTCATACCGGTTGGTTTCACGATTCAAGGTCTCTTTGACCAGTTCCCGCGAAAAAACACCGGCGGTGCGCTTATTATCGCGGCAATAGGCAAGATAGATGTTCGTCTCACCGTCTACCGTGACCGGAACCCGCTCCCGGATATCGCCTGTGGCGGAGCGGAACGCATCGCCGAGAGAAAGCCGGGTGCTGCCGGTGTAGGGAATGCCCATGCTCTCGCACAGCGAGGACAGTTCATCCTTATCCACCAGCAGGTTTGCAAGAGAAAAGTATAAGAACTTTCCAAGCATATGCTCCTGATCGCCCTGCGCCGCACCGAGAAACTGATTCATGTTGATGATCTTTTCTTCCATATTGTTGTCCTTCCTTTGTTACATGGTTGCCGCCTGACTGAGAAGGTAGTCGTCCACTCCCTTATAGGCGGGATTCCATGTGTATTTTGAATAGCGAATGCCTGGGATCTTTCGCACTTCCTTCCGCATGGTGAGAATGGCGCTGCGCACATTTGGATTGGTCATCTGATCCATGTCCATCGCCTCTACGACTTCGTGGACGCCAAGACTCCGGATGGTATCATTCAAACCGTTCAGCGCGTTGACGCCGCCGATGCAGATAAAGAGCGCATCTTGTGCAAGAAAACTGGCTACATCGCCCTTCAGCGGGCCTTCCGTCAGAAACGCACGTTTGCTTTGGGTGTTCCCTGTCACATGCACCCACGAATAGCTGCGGGTGCCGGATGACAGATTTCGGCTGGAAAGCCAGCGGTATTTGCGATTGGCCTGCTGCGCATCATCCAGACGGATCTTCAGCCCTTGAATCAGCCCATCCTTGTTCCGAACCGGAATCAAGAAACCGTTGGGGCCGGAGAGTGTCCAGTCGCTATAATAAGTGCGAAAGCCCGGAATACCGTGCAGGTCATGGCCGTAACTGCGCAGGAGGTCGGTCAAAAGCCGACGTCCGCGCTCTGTCTCCGGCATACTGCGGTACTCGTTTCTTCGGATGCGTTCTTCGCTCAAGCCCCGTTCTAAGAGATTCTCGCCGTGTTTTGGGAGAAGCGTCAGATGCGCCAGCATATCCGAATACACGGCATGGCGCTGCTCCAATGAGCAGGGCTGCCGTTCCTGTGTTTGGGGAGATGGCGGTTGGGGCAAAGGGTAGACCTTGCTCTCATGCGCCAGCTCCAGATAAGCCTCTTTGTTGCAGATCCCTTTGATCCGTGCATACAGGCTCACGCTGTTTCCGTGTGCGCCGCAGAGATTGCAGCGGTATTGGTCGGTATCCGTATTAAGGCTTAAATGATATTTCCCCGGCCCGTGGTCACCGCAGAAGGGGCAGCTTGCCTCGACTTCCTTTCGCCGCAGCGTCCGGGAGTCGAGGACAAGCCCACACCGTCTGGCCGTGTCCACAATGGGGATCTTATCGTAAATTTTTGCGGCCAAACGGTTTCACCTCCATCATGCGGCTCTCTGCTCCGCAAAGGCAATGGGTCTTATGGGTTTTACCTGCAGCGCTGCGCCGCTGACACATTTTGCCATGATGATCTGTCCGGTGGGCCTTACATTGGCAAGGTCATCTACCGACTCCATGTTATCGACAAACACGGGGTAATTCCGCCCGGTCAACCGCTTCATCAGCTCAGAGACCTCCATGCCGGCCCGGATCTTCTCCGAAAGAGAGAGTCGGTCGTAACGGCGGCCGCCATACTGGAATTTGAAGGTGTCTTTGACTTCCCCGGTGGATTTCACCACATCGTAGAGCGAGATCTCCACGCGATTCATTTTAAGCTGCGAGAAGGTCAGCTCTGCCCGCTTGCTGATGTAAGCGATCACATCGGCCATTTTGCGCTTGATCTCCGCAATGTTGGCATTGGCCTGCGCGATCTCGCGGTCAAAATCAGGAAGCTGCGCCGCCGTCATGGTCTGAAGCGCCGCTATTTTCGCTTCGCTCTGCCGCAGTTTCTCCCGGCATGTACCGAGGTGGTCGTATTCCGCCTGCGAAAGATTGCCGTACTCCAGATCAGCAGTCAGCGTCTGGATCTCTGCGCGCAGGCGCTCCGTTTCTGCGGAAGCCTGCTCCGTGAGCACGGCACAGCGCTGCTCCAGTTCCGCGGCTTCCGCGGCCCATTTGCCAAGGTCATCTTCTTTGAACTGTGCGAAGGTATCCGCAGCCTTTTTGTCCATCTCCTGAAGCTCTATCAGCTGAGCGCGCTGTTCGCTGCCGGCAGCATAAAGCTCGGAGAGCACTTTCTTCAGCGCCGCCTGCACTTCGGGCAAGCTCTGCTCTGTCACGCTCCGGTGACAGGCAGGACACTCCATACCGGCGTGAAACGCCTTATATGCAGCGCTTTCCCGCTGATACCGCACGCCCAGGTCTTTGACTCTGGCAGACGCTTCCGCCAACGCTTCCGTGAATTTGGACTGGTACTTCTCCACTTCTCTGCGGGCGATCTTTTCCCGAAGAAGCTGAAGCTGTTCCTGCAATTTAGAAGTATCGGCGCGTTCATCCCTGGCAGCTTCCTCATATCGTCCGCTCAGTTCTACAAGCCGCTCCTGCATGTCACTTACATCCATGCCGGAAAACTGCCTTTGCTCCAGTTCCGCGATCTCCCTGCGAAGGAGGTCTGCCTGCAAGGTCACTTCCTGCTCGGCCTGCTCATGGGATTCCCCCTGGGACGCCGCCAAGTCCTTCTGGCCTCTCAGATAGGTAATGCGTTCCTCCAGACTACGGATCTCCTCCCGGCAGCGCTTAAGACTGCCCTCCGGCGAGAGAATCGTCTCGTTTTTGAGATGTTCCCGCACGGGCTCAGATAGCTGAGAGAGTACCGTTTCATGAGGGATCGTCGGAAGATATCGCTCCAAAAGCTTTTTTCCATCCTCTCCCAACTCCTCGATAAAGTACAAGGGATTGAAGATGGACAAGAACACATCCCGCTCTCCAAAGAGATCTGCCAGATCCAACTGCCGGATCTCATAGCCATCATAGGTGATGGTCATGCGGTTTTTCCTGCGGGTGCGATTGAGCTCATGGAGCGTGCCTGTTTCGTCCACAAAGCACATCCGAATGGCGACATCGGGGTTATTCTCATTGTGCAGGCGGTCAATTCCACGCTCTCCAAAGAAGGGACAGCCGGTAACGGCAAAGGCGATGGCGTCTGCAATGCTGCTTTTCCCTCGCCCGTTTCCGCCTGTGATGACCGTGGGGTTGCCGAACACCAGCTCTGTCGGCTCCTCATAGGACTTGAAGCCCGAAAGCATCAGGCTGGTGATTTGAAACTGCTCGATCTTTTTCAAAGAATTGCTCCTTTCCGTTTTTCGCTGAATCGCTGTTTATGCCGCCCTGTCCTCTTGCGGGACGATCTCGTAGGATTCCAGCACGTAAAATGCCACGGTATCCTGCTGACGCATGGTGAGCTTTACATTGCTCAGAACGGTGCCTGTGCTCAGTTCGGGCCGTGCGCCGCGGGCGAAGGCCGGGATCTGCTTGCCGTCCGGCGCTCGGAGCGTAACAAGCGTGCTGCTGCCGCTCATACCGCCCTGTACCTTGGTGCTCAGAACCACATAGCAGTCTGTTCTCTGCCGTGCTGCGCTCTGCGGCAGGGCAAAGGGGACGGTGCGGGAAGCTGCCGCTCTGCTTTGCTGTACGGGCAGAGTCTGCTGTGAAGCGCTCCGTGTCGTAGGCAACTCTGCTCTTTGCGGAGTCGATGCAGGCGTGGGCTGGGAATTGCCCTGCTTTGGCTGCGGATTTGCTGCAGGCGCGTTTTCCTCCGGCGCTGTCTGCCCCGGCAGGGTTTTCGGTGTCAGCAGCGATTGAATGCCGCAGGCCGCGGCCGGTGTCAGCCCCAGGCGCTTCAGCGCGCACAGATAAGCGTTATCCAGCTTGACGCGTTCGCTGTCCTTGATCACAAAGCTGCGCCCGCGCTTCTCGATTTCGACCCAGACGGTATTAAGGTCGTACAGCACGCGGCCGATCCCCCATTGGACGGCAGCGCGCTTCATACTGTCGGACAGGCCACCCTTGACAGACTCGATATCCGAGTCCTCGGCGCCGTCCCACTTGGTAATGAAGCCGCGGCCCTCAAAGTAGATGGCGATGCCGCAAAGCTGCGCCTCCTTTTTCCCGTTGCTGTGCCAGGGCTTGAAGTCGTTATACCAGTTCTCCGGCCCGCAGACCTCGTCCAATCGGTTCTGGATGGCGCGGTTTGTCACATAGGGAACGGCCAGGCCGCGCATTTTCTCTTCTATCGTGTTCTGCAGCCGCCATTCCAGATCCTCCGGGGCGAAGGGCTTTGCGAGAGCCTGCTGCATTTCTTTTGGGTTAAGCTGTGCCATGATGTTACCTCCTGCTGATAAAATCTCCCAGTGTTTTTCCATTGGATACCAGGATGTCCGTGTAGTAATATGCGGGATCTTTGTCCTTGAGATGCTCCAGAAGCTCTCCGTGCGAAAGCTTTAATCTGTTATGCTCCCTGTCATACATATCGTCGTTGTCAGGTAGACCCAGCAGATACCGGGGAAAGTTCTTCAGCGCGGAAATCTTTCGATACCGCGGCAGCACATTGTTGCCCGTGCAGACCCGATCATTCGAATGGACATTGGAAAAGGGGTAAAAGAACATCGGCGTATCCACGGTTGGCGCTTCATCGGCAACGACGCCCATGGAACACTCCGCAACTTTGCCGTTTTCCAGAACCCGCATGCCAAACACCATGCGGGGAATCGGAAAATTTGGGTATTCCCTGTCCCCATAGATCACATCTGCCCGCAGTTCCGGATTCCAAAGTACGAAATACTTCTCCGTGGCAGACATGGATAGGTGAAGGCAGTGTTCCGGAAGAAAGCCGCTATCCAGATAATCATTGCTGGCATAGCTCTGGTTGATAACATAGTACAGCTCCAGAGGATCAATTTCCCTGTAGGCGGCAATGCCGCCCGGTTTTTGCTCCTCTACAATGATCGTGTTTCTGGTGGGAGATAACCGCAGAATGACATCTCTCGAATAATCCTTGTTTTCAGCCGGCTGCATCAGGCAGCCTCCTTTCTTGTGTTTTCCGTTTCTCTCTCAGCAAGTTTTGCCTCTATTCGCCGGATGCTGCATTGGCAGTAACGAAGCAGATCCACCAGCGAATTTGCAAAATAGAGCGGCTCGTAGTAATCCGGCGACAGGCAAAACTCCAGAACGACATGATCTCCGGCGATATGCTGTGAGAATTTGTAAACGGAGTTTGTTGCCCCCAGCACGAAATACTCAGTAATATCGTGCAGCTTTTTACTCCATACGCTTTGCCTGCTTCCGTGCTTCGGATCAGAAGCGCGCCCCTGCTCATACAGCCGGTCGATGATTGGATGGGAGCATTGCACGACGGTCGCTTCATACTCTTCATCAAAGAAAAAGTTCACATCGTCAAAAATATCCCACATAACTTCATCGATCACCATGAGAAGCTCCTCCATATCAACGACAGGGTGGCTTTGGCAAAAGATGTGTGCGGCATCCGGAGACTGCATATGCAGGAATTTAATCATACGCAGAAGCAGCAGGATATCGTCTTCATACTCAATTCCATACATAACCGGCACCTCAAAAGAAAGAGCGCTCTTGCCGCTGGAAAACAGGAGCTTTCCGACAGTAGTGGATAAAGCCCTGTATCCAACCATCGAAGACCCGATGATAGACCCATTCATAATTTTCGGGCGTTACATTCTCTATTTGGAACGCATCCCAATCAATGATAGAAAGGTCAATGGTTTCTTCTTTATCAAAGGCTTCCAGCAGCTTTTGGATATACGGGCTGTGCTCTGATTTAGGGAATAACGCCGCGTCGTCTTTTTGCGAAACAGAAAGCAGCATTTTTACGAAAGCATCCTGATTAAATACTGTCATCTTTTTTCCACCTCCGGGCTGAGCCGCACGATGCAAATGGCATATCCAGCGGGGTTTGCCAGAATCGCCCGCTGTTCCTCTTGAGATGCGACTGCACGCCCGAAGGCGGCATAGTAGATCCCGCAGTCTGGGAGCGGTGCGCCTTTTTGCAGCGAAATGTGCCACAGCGCGTGAATCATCAGCTCCGGATCGCTGCCATCGACCACTACGGGGCAGATAAGCGAATCGCCCGCTTTCTGCGCCTTGTCCATATCCACCTTTTTGATCATGGCGGCTGCATGAAATGCAGCGGCCTCCTGCTGTGTCTGCTGCCCGGCCAGGAAGAGCGTTAAGAACAGCTCCGGCTCCTGACAGCCCAGCACCACGCCGAAAGGACTGGTGAGCTTATGGCCCCATGCGTCATTTGCGGGATGGAACTGGCGGTACAGCTTTCCCAAGGCAGGCATCAGCAGATTGGATACCTGTCCCCAAACCTGCGCGCTGAGCGCGGCCTTGCTGCCGGTGAGCTGATCTACCGGGACAACAACTGCCATGTTGCAAAACTTCATTCTCATTCACCTCAATATTCTTCCGGCAGCAGGATCGTCGTTGCAGAGCGATCCGCTTCCGTGATGATCATAATGCGAAGCTCTTTGGATACCTGATACCATGAAATAATCCGGTTTCCGCTGCGAAGCGCCTCCTCATTGGCCCTTGCGTCGCTTTCACAGGTATCACCCCAATCGCCGCTCAGATGGCGTTCCAAAAGCTGGGTAAGCCCTGCTCTTCCGACCTTAACCAATGCAGCAGGCGTCGCGCAGAGCTGTCCGCAGCGAAAACGCGCTTTTTTGTCTTGCATAAATTCCGCCTCTTTTCATGTCAATGCCTTAAAGCCGTTTGGCGTCAGGACATTGAAAATCATTTTGTTTGTAATGGTTTCTTTCACTTCGCTGCCAATGTGATTGCCCTGCGCGCTGAACTTTTCCTCGCTCTCTGTGCGGATGACCTTGACGATGCGGCCTTTGATGATGTGCGGCGTATCGCACGCTATGAGGCCGTTGATCATACCGGAGCCGCCGATCAGTCCGATCTGACTGATGGAGAGCGGGAGCAGCGGCCGCTTTACGCCGCTGTCCAGTTCGCTGCGCGCCATCATCTGCGCAAAGCTGTTGCAGCGCCGAAGCTGCTGCTCCAATTCCTTCTGGTTGAACCGCTCACCCTTGAAGGTGTTGACCTCTATCGGGTGATCCGGCAGAGCGTAGCGTTCTTCCGGCAACTCTGCAAGAGAGCGGATGGCATCGAGCGCAGACGCAAGCTCCTCCAGCCAGAGGGTATCCTGTGGTTCGGTCTCCCTGGGCTTTCGGATGCCCAACACCGCTACCTGCTTGAATTTCCGAAATTCGCTCTCGGTAAAGCGCCAGACGGAAAGATCATCAAAATTGTCCACAAGGATACGGCAGATATCCGGCGTTAAACGGTAATAGGGAATCACATAGATCAGTAGGCCGCCGTATGCCAACGCAGGCAGGCTTTCAATCAGGAAGCGCTTTTCATGCCGGGAGCGTCCGCCACTCTCATTGATGACCGAGAGATACGGCGGGTTAAGAAACAGCAGATGGAAGGCTTCGCGGCTGATGCTGCTATGAAAAAAGCTGCCAAAGCCCACGCGGTGAAGCCTTGTCTGCGCCTCCTCCGCGCGGCTCTCGTCCAGTTCCACGCCATAGGCATAGCAGTTATTGCCCTGCGCCAACTGTCGAAGCGCCTTGCCGCAGCCGCAGCAGGGGTCCAGCAAGTTCGTGGTCACGCCTTCCGGAAATCGGATCCCCCGCAAAAGAAGAGCGATATTATCCGGGTCTGTTGGGTAATAGCCCAGCTTAATGTTGTTCATCAGCCGACCTACCACCGCAGCATTGGTCTTTTGTCCCACAGGAAGGGATGACGCGAAGCGGCTCAGCGCCTCGTAGACGCTCTTATAGCCGGTGCTCATCAATGCAAATCCTGCAAGGCCCTGCCGAAGCTGTCCGGATACTTTCGCAAGTGCGTATTCCTCCATTTCCATGAGGAAAAGCTGCACCTGTGCGAATGTTTCCACCAAGGTTTCCCGCGTTCTACTCAGTTCCGCGTAAATATCCCGTGCCGCGGCAAGGTCACTTTGGCGGCAGCGCTCAATCCGCGCCCGCTGCAAAACCATGCTTTGGGAGAGCCGGACGATCTTGCCTTGAAGCTGCGCAAGCTGATCCAGAGCATACGGCTTTTGCGCGGAAAGGTCAGGCAGCTCGCTCATAACGGCACCCATCCTTCCGCAAAGCACTCAGCGTCTCCAAAAGCTGCGGATATGACCAGGTTTTCAGGTCGCTGCTGGTGAGAAAATGATTGTATCCGCCTTTGAAGTCCCTGCTGCTTCGGATCATCCGATAGCAAAGCACCTTCCCATCCGCGCATAAGCGCTGCTCGATCCACACCGCAATGCCGCTGTCCTCCCACATTCCATAAAGGGAGCATGTTCCCGACACCGCGATGCCGCCGCTGTTTGCACTGACTGTAACCTCGTGCAGTCCAAGATCCTTGGCAAGGGTGCGGAGGAATACCTTCCCCACATTCAAAGAAACTTTCTTACTTCCGTTGGGTCCGCTTTCCCTCTCGTCAAAGATGCAACCTAAATCAGTGGTCAGCAGCAGCGCAAGCTGCCGCATGTGACCTTCCTGTGATTTGATAGACATGTTGTATCCTCCTTTATTTCCGGATAAAAGAGGGCAAGGAACAAGATCTGTTCCTTGCCTTCCGTTCGGGCGGCTCACGCCGCTCCCTTCCATTCTTTTTCGTGTCCCACCGCCCGCAGCTCCATCTGCATATGGGCAAGGGGGATCCGCCGCTCATAATATGCCAGCAGGCGCAGTCCGCCGCCTTGCGTCGGAACACCGCGATAGATCTTTTCATAGAGCACGGTGCGGCCGTGTTCCTCTACGCGGGTTCTGCTTTCCACTTTTACTTCACACATAGGCGGTTAAGCTGCGGGGCGAAGGATGCGCTCGTTTTCAAAATCGAAAACAGGCGCGTTCTCCTCCGGTGTCCCGGGAATCAGCTTGAGGGTATAGCCCTGCTCGCGTGAGAGCTTAAAGAGCCCAACGATACGGTTGAGTTCCTCGTCCACTGTCTCTTCCTGCTTTTCTTCGACTTCCGGTGCGCTCTGGTCAGATGCAGAGAACTCCGCGCTCCCTTCACTCTGCACAGTTTCCGTGTGGCCTTCCTGCGCGGTCACAAATTCAGCGTCCAGAACTGCAGCTTTCTGCCCGGGCGCGGTCAGCGCTGTCCAGAACGAGCGCAGCATGGAGGCAAAGAGTGTACCGAAGAGGGTGCGCTTTTTCGGTGTAAGATTCACGACCTCCTGCGCCACGACCTCATCCACCTCACTGATCGCTGCCGTCAGCTTTCCCGTTTCCACATAGGCTGCGGAGAGGAAGCAGGACACGGCGGCACTCTCGGAGGCAAACACCTCCGGCGCCTGCACACGCTTGGCGATCAGACGCTTGCAGATCACGGTGCCGCTTTCCACATCGTCTATGCAGACAGTATCCGCGTTGATGCTGCCGGCGTCGATCACGCCGCTTCCGGTGATGCTCTGCGCCTTGACGCCATAGGTCACATGAAGGCGGCCATGCACCACCAGATGCTCCGTTGCCAGAGACTCATAATGGACGGTTTCTCCCTTGGGAATGTAAACAGTTTTCATCTTGTATTCTCCTTTTTCTTTTTTAGATGGCTATGCCATCTTTTTTCTTTTCAAGCTGCCATTTTCTCTTTCAGTCGGACCGGCACCACCAGGGCAAAATCACTGCGCCCCGCAGCATCGATCACGATAGGAGCATAAGGACTGCTGAGATGGATACAAATTTCCTCTTCCCCCTTAAACTGCTTCAGGGCATCCAGCATATGGTAGAGATCAAAGCCGAGAACCATGTCTCCGCGGCCCCTCACCTCAATGCCGGTTTCAAATGCTCCGCCGGACGCCGCAATGGAAAGCTGTTCGCCTGCAAAGCGCACATAAGGCTTTGCCGTGAGCGCAGAGCATTCCTTCAGGTAATTCAGTTCCCGCACAAAATCAGCCGTTTTGACAGTCACGCTCTCACGATACCCTTTAGGAATCACCGCATCCACGTTATAGGGATCCACGCCCTGTAAGCGGGCAAGCATACGCAGATTGCCGCTTGCAAACAGCACATGGCTGCTTCCGATCCGCACGGTCATATCTCCCTTGCCGAAAGCACTCAGGTGCGCAAGCACATCGGCGCGCACCAAAAAAGGCTTTGGGAAAGAAACATGTATCCAACGCACTCTCCTGTCTGGACAGGTTGTACTCACTGTAAAGATTATCAATGTATCGCACTTTCGTGCTTCGACAGCTTGTAAACACAGGGTTTCAGGTTCTCTTTCACTCCCCTCCC
>OGYK01001538.1_pt1 | contig 16545 bp, 8 predicted proteins | sample 1576501 | NCBI WGS metagenome assembly OGYK01 (sample SAMEA3541530, study PRJEB24748) | human gut metagenome | biome: human gut; feature: human-associated habitat; material: faeces | place: China | collected 2012
TATTTGAGGTCATGGACGCTGATAAGGAAACTGACGAGGGCAAGGCTGACTTTGAGGTGGAAAACGTCAAAGGCGATATCAACTTCAAGCATATCGACTTCTCGTATGTTCCTGAGAAGCAGGTGCTAAAAGGCCTCGATCTTGAAGTAAAAGCAGGTCAGAAAATAGCCATAGTCGGTGCAACAGGCTCTGGCAAGACCACCATAGTGAACCTCCTCACAAGATTTTATCCTGTTGACAGCGGTGAGATAACCATAGACGGTCAGAGCATTTACGATATTCCGAAAGACAAGCTCAGACGTTCCATAGCTATAGTTTTGCAGGATACAGTGCTTTTTAAGGACACCATAGAGGAGAATATCCGCTACGGCAGAGAAAACGCTACCCTTGATGAAATAAAGGCGGCGGCAAAGTTTGCGAACGCAGACGAGTTCATAGAAAGACTTTCCGAGGGTTACGACACAGTTCTTGCCGAGGGCGGCTCAAACCTTTCACAAGGTCAGCGTCAGCTTCTCTCCATAGCAAGAGCAGTGCTTGCCGACCCGAAGATACTTATTCTTGACGAAGCCACTTCCTCAGTTGATACCAGAACTGAAATGCACATTCAGTCCGCAATGGTGGCTCTTATGAAAAACAGAACGTCCCTTATCATCGCTCACCGACTTTCCACTATCCGTGACGCAGATAAGATAGTGGTTATCGACGGTGGACGTGTTGCAGAGCAGGGTAGCCATGAGGAGCTTATCGCCGCCAAGGGCTGTTACTACAGACTTTATCAGACGCAGTTCTCAGGCGTTAAGACCTGATACAATGGTGTTTGTAAAACGTATATAGTCAATGTCGTACATTCAAACAAATACGACGTCCCACTTCTTGATATTTCGTCAAACCACAAAACTTCGTGATAATTCAAACTTTTACACTCTCAAAATCGGGCTGTCGAGGGCGCCAGCCCCTACATGAAAATTGGCGGTCTTATCAAACAAATCAAGGCACAGGAAAACCTCTCCTGTGCCTTTTTTATGCGCAAAAAAAGGACGGCTCTCATAAGAAAGCCGTCCTTAATGTTATCTGAAATATTACTTTGTAACAAGTGCCAGAGTATCTCTTGCAATGAGAAGCTCTTCGTTTGTTGGGATAACGTAAACCTTTGTCTTAGACTCGTCAGTGGAGATCTCCTTGAGGATTCCACGGCAGAGATTCTTCTCAGCGTCAATGTGGATACCGAGGATATCGAGATTTGAGCAAGCAGCAGCTCTTACCTCAGGTGCGTTCTCACCGATACCGCCTGTAAAGATAACAGCGTCAAGGCCGTTCATTGCAGCAGCGTATGAGCCTATAAACTTCTTGATCTGATAAGCAAATATCTCGCTTACGATAAGCGCTCTCTCGTTGCCCTCGCTTGCAGCAGCCTGAATATCTCTGTTGTCAGAACCGATGCCTGACAGACCAAGGAAGCCTGACTTCTTGTTCATGTATTCTGTCATCTGGTCAGGTGTGAAGCCCATTTTCTTCTCAACATAGTCAACAGCAGAAGGGTCAACAGAGCCGCAGCGTGTGCCCATTACAAGACCGTCAAGAGGAGTAAAGCCCATTGATGTGTCAACAGACTTGCCGCCGTTGATAGCTGTGATAGATGAGCCGTTTCCAAGGTGGCATGAAACGATCTTAAGCTCCTCGATAGGCTTGCCCATTACTCTTGCAAGCTCGCCTGAAACAAATCTGTGTGATGTTCCGTGGAAGCCGTATTTTCTTACATGAAGATCAGTGTAGCACTCGTATGGCAGACCGTAGAGATAAGCCTTTCTTGGCATTGTTGAGTGGAAAGCAGTGTCAAATACGACTACCTGTGGTGTGCCTGCTGGGATAACTGCCTTGCAGGCTCTCAGTGCAAGAGCGTGTGGGTGGTTATGTACAGGTGCAAGCTCAGCCAGTGAGTCGATCTGGTCGATAACTTCGTCTGTTACAAGGCAGGTCTCCTTGAATATCTCAGCACCCTGAACTATTCTGTGACCAACGGCTGATATCTCAGACATAGAGTCGATGACCTTTGTTTCGCCTGATGTGAGTACCTCAACGAGCTTTTCAAAAGCCTCAGTGTGAGTAGGGAAATTGCAATCCTCCTCGATGTGTCTGCCGTCGCCTGTCTTTGCGCTCACATGGCCGTCGATACCGATACGGTCGCAGTTGCCCTTTGCGATAACAGACTCGTCCTTCATATCCAGAAGCTGATATTTAAGTGATGATGAACCTGCGTTTACAACTAAGATTTTCATTGGAAAAAATCTCCTCCCGATTATAATATGTCAGATAACGGGCTTGACTTTAAGCCCATAATATCATATACTTATAGTATATCAATATTAATGATAAATTTCAAGAGCTTTTTTCATAAATATACATATTGCACAATTTTTTTACTAGGGCTTAACATATTAGTATCATAATTCGCAGTAAGCTTTTGAAAGACGGAATAAAATAAGCATAGGGTAGAAAGAGGAGTAAAAAATGAAAATTGCGGGAATAGTTGCGGAATATAATCCGTTCCATAACGGACACAAATATCAGATACAAGCCACAAGACAGGCTGGCGCAGAGGGTATCGTCGCAGTAATGAGCGGTGATTGCGTGCAGCGTGGTTCAGCGGCTGTTTTTTCAAAATATGACAGAGCGCAGGCTGCTATAAGAAACGGCGCAGACCTTGTTATAGAACTGCCATGCCCGTTCTCATGCTCAAACAGCGAGGTCTTTGCAAGAAGTGCAGTAAGGCTTCTTGCAGGTCTTGGGGAGGACGTGGTAACGACATTGTCTTTTGGCTGTGAAAGCGGTGATAAAAACGCTCTTGAACAGGCAGCGGAGATATCCGCAATGCTTGAAAACTCACAGCAGGTCAGAGAGCTTTTATCTCAGGGAAAGACCTACCCGCAGGCTATGTATGAAGCCTCCATAGGTCTTTACGGCAGAACCGCCGAAGAGATATTCTCCACGCCCAATAACGTTCTTGCAGTTGAGTATATAAAGGCGGCAAAGCGTATAGCCCCATGGTTAGTGCCTTATGCCGTAAAGCGTGAAGCTGTTGCACATGATTCTCAGGCAGAGTCTGGTGATTTTGCTTCGGCTTCTCATATAAGAGAGCTTATAAAAGAGGGAGGCGAGTGGCAGAGATTTGTTCCATATGATTTTGAGGGCTGTAAGCCGTCCTTTACCCGGCAGGCAGGCAGAGAAATGCTTTTCAAGCTTTGTACTGCTTCAAGAGAAGATTTTCTAGCCCTACCTGACTGCGACGAACACCTTGCCAACAGATTTATGTCTGTCGTAAGCTCCTGCCCTGAAACTATGGATATCTTTGAACAGCGTATAAAGTCAAAGAATATCACCATGGCAAGAGTAAGAAGAATGGTCCTGCACCTTGTTCTCGGCATCAGAAAGAACGATATCAGACAAGTGCCATACGGCAGGATACTTGCCTTTAACCGCACAGGCACACGCATACTTGCGCAGGCAGAGAACAGAACGCTGGAGTATGATACCTCGCTGAAAAAGCTTGAGGATATCTCCGACTATGCAAAGCGTGTCGCTTTCCTTGAAAAGAACGCAGTAAGACTTAGAGAAACAGCGGCATATGGCAGATGCGTTTCAAACGAGTATACAAGAAAGATAACCATAACCTGAGATAAACAGGAGGGCGGAAAATGAGAAGAATGAAAGGTGCGGCAGGGCTTTTGACAGCTTTGCTCTTGGCTTTTCAGCTTTCGGCGCAGACTTTTGCACTTGCCAACGAGGATAACGGCATAAAAGTCGTTCCCGTAAACTTTACCCATAATGGCTATAGCTATGAGATAGAGGGCGTGACCAAAAGCACAGACGGTGACTATCAGATAAAGCCCCCTGCAAGACTAGCCGCCCAAAAGCTTCCATCCACCTATGACCCAAGAAGCTCAGGAGAGATCACAACAGTAAAAGATCAGGCTTCAACAGGTGCTTGCTGGGCGTTTTCCGCCCTTGCCTGCGCAGAGCAGGATCTTATCAAAAAGGGACTTGAAAACCCCTCCGCAGAATTTTCCGTGCCTGCCTTGGTGCTGTCCTCAAATTCAGGCACAGCCACAGGTAAAGACGATTTCTCATCAGGGGGAAACTGGCTCTTCGCAGCTTCCGCCCTTGCAAATGGTCAGGGACTATGCTATGAGGATTACGAGCCGTTTTTAGAATCCGGCACAGAGAATATGATAGTTTCCGAAAATAAGAAAAGCGTCAGCGAATACAGGCTGAATTATGTCATGGAGCTTTCAAGCACCACGCAGGTAAAGCGTAAAATAATGGAGCTTGGAGCAGTTTCCGCAAGCTATTTTGCAGGAAATGGCTATATGAATCATAACAATACTGCCTACTATGATCCCGACGCCTCAAAAAACACTATCATAAATCATTCCGTCACAGTGGTGGGCTGGGACGATAATTACAGTAAGGATAATTTCAGATATAAGCCTGCCAATAACGGCGCATGGCTTGTGAAAGGCTCGTGGGGCGCAGATCAGGACAATGACGGCTTCTATTGGGTGTCCTATGACGAAGCAGAGTTCGGACAGTTTTGCTGCTATGACTTTGAAGAAAGCTGTGATAATACATATCACTACAGCAAAATGACAGGCTATGTTGTGAATGCCAGCAATGACGGTTCTGTTTACGGTGCAAATGTTTTCACCGCTAAAGCCGATGAAAAGCTTGATAAAGCAGGCTTTATGTATGTGGGCAAAACGGGCAGTGCGGATTACACCCTAAGCGTCTATACCGACGTTTCCGACAGCGACCCTATAGGCGTCCTTGAAACGCAGATAAGCGGCTCAGTGTCCGCAAACGGCTTTTATACAGTTGACTTTCCCGAGGATATCCTCATTGAAGAGGGCGAGAAATATTCCATTTCAGTAAAATTCAGCGGCGACAGCGGCAGGGGATATCTCCTTGCAGAAAGCGACCGAACATCAAAGGCGCAGTCAGGGCAAAGCTATGTTTCCCTTAATGGCAAATATTGGTCTGACGTCGGAGCGGACAAGACCGACTCCATAGGAAGCCTTTTTATCTATGCTTATACTGACGATACTGCAAAGCCCGATAAAAGTTCACTTGAAACCACCCTTGCGAAGTACGGCACCCTTGCAGGCTGTGAAAGGGAAGCAAACAATGCCCGAAAGGTGCTTGCGGACGAGAACGCTTCCAAGAACGATATCTCAAACGCACAAAAGCTCCTTATCTCCGCCGCAGAAGAGCATGACGAAGCCCTTGTTATAACCACAGAAGCCCAGTGGGAAAGCTTTGCAAAGCGTGTCAGCAGTGGCGAAAGCTTCGAGGGCAAGCTAGTCACCCTTGAAGCTGACCTTGACTTTGACGGAAAAACTATCTCACCTGTAGGCGATTCTGAAAACCCATTCATGGGCTATTTTGACGGCAACGGACACCTTATAAAAAACGCAGTCATCATGTCCAATGAGTATTCAGGGCTTTTCGCATACATAAAAAATGGTGCAGAGTTAAATAACATCTCTCTGAAAAACTGTATAGTGAAAGGCGATTACGCAGGTGGAATAGTGGGCTTTTATCAAGGAACAGCCATAAAAGCCTGCACCTTTGACGGCGCAGTGTCAGGAGAAGTATATTCAGGCGGCGTCATAGGAAGACAATCCTGCGGTATCATAACAGAGTGTTCTTCAAACCTAAGGGAAAACAGCTCCGCCATTACAAACGCCTTTATAGGCGGCAGGGATATTGCCGTTTCCGTTGTGAACGCATACGGCTGTTACAGCAATGACAGCGACAGCCTGGTTTCAAGCCTCTCTGCAAAAAATGCACTTTCTCAAGGGGCATATGCAATGAACACCTACGGTGAAAAGTTCAAAGACAGCGCAAAGTGGACAATGGACGGCACTCTTGTGCGCCAGACCTCATATAGCGAGCAGGCTTCCCATAAGATAACATTCTCCGCTGTGGCACAGACCATAGAAGTCTGCACCGACTATGCAGGCAAAGCCGTGTTCCCGAATGTGAACGTTCAGCAGGGCTACACTCTCGGCTGGTATCGTAAAGGTGAACCTGTGAACAGCAACACAGTTTTCACAGAAAACACCACAGTTTCCGCAAAAGTCACCCCAAGTGACAAAGCAAAGATAGATTATATCCTGAACGGTGGCGAAAACAGCTCCCTCAACCCTGAGGAGCTTGACGAGGGCGAAACCGCACAGCTTTCCGAGCCCATAAAAGAGGGCGCACAGTTCACAGGCTGGTATGCCGACCCACAGCTTGAGGGCGAGCCTATAACGTCCGTGAGCTTTTCAGATGGCTCAAAGACGCTTTATGCAGGCTGGAAAGTCAATACCTGCAATGTCGATTTCACCGATATAAACGGCACAGTTTTGTCATCTCAGACCATAGAATACGGCAAAAGTGCCGATCCGCCCAAAGCACCGATCATAAAAGGCAAACGCTTTACAGGCTGGGATAAAGACTTTTCAAAAGTCACAGCCCATATGACAGTGCAGGCGGTCTATAACGACAGAAAGCTTATAAAAGACTGCGAGATATCAGGCTTTAAAACACATATGACATTCACAGGCTATGAACTTGCTCAAAGCAGTATAACGCTTTCCTATGGCGATACCACTTTGACAAATAATAAAGACTATACCATTGAATATGCCGATAATATAGCCGCAGGCAAGGGCAAAATGATAATAACAGGCATTGGCGGATACAGTGGCACTATAGCCAAAGCATTCGACATTCTTCCAAAATCAGCTCACTTGACAAGCGTCTATTATGTTGATACGCTCTCCTACACAGGCAAGCCTATAAGACCTGACGTTATGGTAACAGACGGAGGAAAATTTCTTCTTCCTGAACATGATTATACTGTTTCCTATAGCTCAAATACAAAAATAGGCGTTGGAAAAATGATCATAAGCTTCATGGGCAACTATCAGGGTACGATAACAAAAACTTTTACCATTTATCCTGCAAAACAGGAGATACAATCTCTGCAAACAAGATATAAAGGCTTTTTTATCGACTTTGCTCAGAAAGGTTCAGCCACAGGATATGAATTGCAGTACAGTACACGCTCTGACTTCGCAGGTGCAAAAACCTTGATCATATCCTCAAACAAAACGGATAAAAAGACAGTTTCAAACCTGACGGCAGGGAAGAAATATTATGTAAGAGTACGTTCGTATACAGTAGCCGGCGGCAAGCGTTATAACGGCGCATGGTCTGATACAAAGAGCGTGACCACCGCAAAATATGATATTGCCAAAGCTAAGGTCGCAGGCATAAAAAACAAGTCTTTCACAGGCAAGAACATCACCCAAAGCATAACGGTCACATATTCGGGCAAGACCCTTAAAAACGGCACAGACTATACAGTGAAATATTCCTCCAACAAGAATATAGGCACAGCTAAGGTAACAATAACAGGAAAAGGCTCGTATGGCGGAGTGATAACAAAGTCTTTTATAATAAACCCTGCAAAGCAGACCATACAAAAGCTCATGCCGGTGAAAAAAGGCTTTTATATAGACTATGCACAGAAAGGCTCTGCTACAGGCTATGTGATATCCTATGCTGAAAATATATCTTTCAGCGGTGCAAAGACAGTTAAAGTGACCTCAAATAAGACCGACAAAAAGACTATAACAGATCTTAAAAGCCAAAAGACATATTTCGTCCGTGTGAGAAGCTATACAGCCACAGGGGCCAAGACCTATTTCGGACAGTGGTCTGATATAGCCAAAGTTTATACCAAATAATTATCCATGTTATCGGGAGGGATAGCAATGACCACAAAAACAAAGCTTGTAAAAAGAATATTCTCATCGCTCTTGACAGCCGCACTTGCAGTTCCAATGACGGCTCTCACTGCCCATGCAACAGGGGAGGCTTTCTTCTATCCGCCTAAAAACCCCGTCATGACCGATCAGCAGTTTGAAGTGTCCGTGACATTTTCTGCAGATTCAGAGATAGGAAGCGTTCAGGCAAATATCGCCTATGACGATTCCGTTATAGAATTTGTGTCAAGCGACAACGCCTCAGGCGGCGGAGGAGTTCTTACAGTAAACGGATTTCCTGATACCCCCTCCTCAGAAGTGGATTTCAGCTTTACGTTCAAAGGTCTGTCAGCAGGAAATGCAAATATAAGCCTGCAAAGCTGTCAGATATATTCCCCTGATTCAGAGCTTATCGGCTCGCCTACCGCCTATTGTGTCATAACAGTTGGAGGCGATAAGGTGGAAACCAAGACCGAAACAGAAACCACGACCACCACCGAAAAGACCACTACCACCACCACTACCACTAAGACCGCACCTTCAAACGGCATACCCGATAAAGGCGTTCTTACAGCCCTGACAGTGGATAACGGCGAGCTTTCTCCTGCCTTTGCCTATAATGTCTATAACTATACAGTGAACGTTGACAATTCCGTTACCAATGTTGAGATAGAGGGAACAACAGCAAGCCCCTCTGATTACATATGGTATACAGGCACAAGCGAGTGTCAGGTGGGCGAAAATGTACGAACCATAACCGTCACAGACGTTGACGGCAACGCCACAACCTATACTGTCACCATAATCAGAGCCTCAGGCGGAGATGAACAGCAGACCCGGACCGCCCAAAAGAAAAACAGCTCTGATACTTCATCTGCCGTGTCCAAAAACGCAAATGTTATGGACCAGTATAAAAAGATGCTCAATACCGCCCTTGCTATCGTCCTTATTGTCCTTGTTATTGCACTTGTCGTAATAATTATCTGGATAAGAGGAAAGATCAAAGGCGGCAAAAAGGATAAATAAGTTCTGTGTAAAGAGATGATAAACAGCCAAAAGTGGCGTATCAACGTGCTTTTGGCTGTTTGTGACAGCATTTATCACTATGTTTACACGAATACACATTTTTTTTACAAAAATCACACAAAAACAAGTATAATTTCGACACCTGCCAGAGTATAATGTGAATATGCTGATGGTGATTCAGTTTAGAGAGTGGCTCCAATAGGGGCTGCTTTTTTTATGCTCCAAAAACTTTTTTCATGAATTCTTCTGTGGAGATGATCCCGCTGCGATTGTATCTGTAAAGACCAAAAAGGCAGTGTTCATCTTCTTTTTTTATTATATTGATTTTTTCCTCTACTCCAAGACTAGCCTCAAACCCCATGTTCTTTACGAGCCGACTTGCACTTTCGCAGGTTATGCCGAAAGGATAGGTGTAAACGTTTGGCTGAAAACCACAGTGTTCATCGCAAAGCGTTTGAAGCTTCGTGGTGTCGTTAAGAAATATCTTTCGGTAATCCTCGTAGCTTTCCCCCTCTAGCTGACCGACTCCACGCCTCCCCTCGAGATTGTGCATATCGTAAGAGTGATTGCATATCTCCACATGACCGCTGTCACGAAGCACCGAAACGTCCTGCCAGTCAAGATAAGAGTAAGCAGGATCAGGCTCAGCCTCCTCGCAGGCAGCGTCAGTGTAAGCTCCCACAATAGATACAGTGGCTTTCATATCGTATTTTTCAAGAAGCGGCAGAAGATATTCTCTGTAGTTGTAAGTGCCGTCATCAAAGGACAGTATAATAGGCTTCTCGGGCAGCTCGCCCCCACGCTTCACATATCTTATAACGTCATTTACAAAAACAGTAGTGTAGCCGTTCTGCTTCAGATAAAGCAGATCCTTTTCAAGCTCGATAGGCGTTATGACATACTCACCGCTGCGATCTTCGTTTTTTACGATGCTGTGATACATTATGATCGGAAGCTTTATCCCATCTGTTTTTTCTTCTTTTGCAAAGGTCGGCATAACAGCCACCGCCGCCAGCATAGAAAGCACAGCTATAACACAAAGCATCACCCTTTTTCTTATCCTTAGACTTATGTACATATTTTATTTACCCCCTTTTTACCTATTCTTATTCACCTCCATATCATTACTTGCATCATAAGTTCACAAAAAATATGCTTGTGGTACTTGAAATAATTGTGCAATTATGATATAATAAACACGTAATATCGCAGTGTTGTGTGCTGCGTTAAAAACAAGTTCATAAGGGGGAACTGTATATGAAAACGTTGCGTTCAAAGCTGCTTTTGGCAATGCTTTCAATCGCACTTATCATCACGGTGCTGCTCAGCTTGGTTTCCGTGTATTTTATAAACGTTTCTGCAAAGGATACGCTCAAAAGCACCGCTGAACCACTGGCTGTTCAGGCGGCTAAGAATTTTGACTCGACGATCAGCTCTTATACGAATAATATAGTTTCGACCGTAAAGTCTGATTCTTTTTTAGGGGCAAAAACCGACGCTGACAGACTAAAGGCGGTAAAAAGTGGCTTTGCAGACAACACAGGCTTCTATCTGAATTTTACGGTTTTTGACGGCAATGGCATTGTGCTTGCAACAGATAATGAAATGGTATCGTCATCAGTTGAAAAGGAGCACATCATAAGCGCTTGCGAAAGAAGCTCGGCTTATATAACCGATATATATACCTTTGGCGGTAAGAATTATTTTTCTATACTTGCTTCAACAAAGTCTGGCAACACAGAACAAAAAGTCGCTTGTATTACCATTCAGAGCGATATGCTTATCAATGCTCTTAATGAATATACCTTCGGAAAATCCGGCTATGTTTATCTTGTTGGTAAAGACGGAGAGATCCTTCTTCATAAGGATACCGATCAGATAGGTAAAAATGCCCTTGAGATCGGTAAGAAAGATGAAGAATATACGGAAGTGACAAATGCCGTTGAGAAAATACTTGCAAATAACAGCGGTACAACAGAGTATAAATTTAAGGATAACAATTATATCGTGGGCTATTATGGTTCGTCATATTTTGACGGTACTGTCGTCATGGTTACAAATATTGCCGACTTCACCACTGCAAGCTCCAGCGCACTTACTAATATCATTGTAATGGGCGTTGTGCTTATGTGCCTGACGGTGCTGTTCTCTCTGCTTTTTGCAAAGAGGATAACAAAGCCTATCATTTCTACCACAAACAGACTTCGTTCTCTCGCACAGGGCAACCTTACCGACCCTGTTGACGTGTGGTATTCAAAGGACGAGCTTGGCGTCCTTTCAAACTCTCTGGAAGAAACTATCGTCTGCCTCAGACAGTATATCAACCTTATCACAGTGGCTCTTACCCAGATATCCGAGGGCAACCTTTGCCACAGAATGGAAGGCACTTTCAAGGGCGACTTCTATAAGATAAAGAGTACCTTTAACGAGATACTCGACTCACTGTCTGATACCTTTGCTTCTATCAATATGTCAGCCGAGCAGGTGAACTCAGGAGCGGTTCAGGTGTCAAATATCGCACAGTCTGTATCACAGGGTTCTACACAGCAGGCTTCTGCGATCGAGGAGCTTTCCGCTACCCTCAGCGACGTTTCAAAGCAGATAACTCAAAACTCTGAGGACTCTAAGAACGCTTATAATATCGTACTTAAAAATACCGAAGCCGTTGACAACTGCAACAGCGATATGGGCAACATGGTAAATGCCATGAATGCTATCCATACTGCTTCCGATGAGATCTCAAAGATAATCAAGGTCATTGACGAGATCGCATTCCAAACAAATATCCTTGCCCTTAACGCCGCCGTAGAGGCCGCAAGAGAGGGTTCAAAGGGCTTTGGCGTGGTAGCAGACGAGGTAAGACGTCTGGCATCAAGGTCAGCCGAAGCCGCAAAGCAGACCGCTTCACTTATCGAAAACCAGTCTGCCGCCGTTTCAAAGGGCTCTAAGATAGCCGAAGAAACCGCTGATTCACTGAACAATATCGTAAGTAATTCAAATACTATGAGGGATCTCGTAAAGAACATTTCAGACGCTTCTGAGGCACAGGCAGAAGCGATCGTTCAGGTAAATACGGGAGTAGACCAGATATCAGCCGTTGTATCAGCCAATACCTCAACTGCAGTCGGTTCAGCTTCCGCAAGCGAGGAGCTTTCAAGCCAGTCGCTTATACTAAAGAATATGATAGCACGTTTCAAACTTAGCGAGAACAGTGAAAAGGATAAGAAAGAACATCAGACTTCAAGGTTCACATATATTGACGATGAGCCGGAAAGCGAGGCCACCCCTGAGGAAACTCAGCAGGATATCACTCCTTCCGACGAAGCCGATATAGAAGCTTTCAGCACAAGCGATAAGTATTGATATCGTTGATAATGATAGAATTTCATTGAAAGGACTTGGTAAAATGAAGAAAAGAATAGGCATACTCACAAGCGGAGGAGATTGTCCGGGACTTAACGCAACCATCAGAGGCGTTGCAAAGGCTTGCTATGAAAAGTTCGGCGAGGACGTTCAGATAGTAGGTATCGAGGACGGCTATTACGGACTTATCAATAATATGTGCAAAGAAATGAAACAGTCTGACTTTTCTGGTATCCTTACCACAGGCGGAACTATTTTCGGCACAAAGAGAACGCCTTTCAAGAAAATGCAAGTCATCGAAGAAGATAACGTGGATAAAGTAAAGGCTATGAAAGAAACCTATAAAAAGCAGAAGCTCGATTGCCTGCTCACCTTGGGCGGCAATGGCACTCATAAGACCGCTAACCTCCTTTCAACTGAGGGACTTAACGTTATCGGCCTGCCAAAAACTATCGACAACGATATCTGGGGCACAAGCGTAACATTCGGCTTCCATACCGCTGTTGACACAGCCACAGATGTTATCGACAGACTTCATTCCACAGCCAATTCCCACGGAAGAATACTTGTTGCAGAAATAATGGGCAATAAAGCCGGCTGGCTCACACTCTATTCAGGCATAGCAGGCGGAGCAGATATGATAGTCATTCCTGAGATACCATATGATATCGAAAAGCTTGCCGCTGCCTGCGAAAAGAGAGAATCAAAGGGATTTTCTATCCTCGCCGTAGCTGAGGGTGCTTTTGATAAAGAAGAGGCAAAGCTTAAAAAGAAGGAAAGAGCAAGACTCCGTGCAGAACAGGGTCTTACAACTGCTACCCCTAGAATTGCAAAGCAGATAGAAGAGCTTACAGGCAGAGAAACAAGAGTTTGCGTTCCTGGTCATATGCTCAGAGGCGGCAGCCCGTCAGCCTATGACAGAGTGCTCGCCACAAAGTTCGGCGTCCATGCCGCAGAGCTTATCGCAGCCGATAAATATGGCTATGCAGTGGCAATGATAAATGAAGTTGTGTCAGAAAACCCACTTTCAGAAGTCGCAGGCAAAACAAAATTCGTCCCTGCCGACCACCAGCTCGTCAAGACCGCAAAGGCTCTGGGCGTCGCTTTCGGTGACTGATAAATGCAAAACAAAAGCGGTGCAGCCTAAACTGTACCGCTTTTTATGTTTGTTTCCGTAGCGGCGATCTGAGGTCGTCAGCCTGATTCCCAACGTATCATATAAGAAAAGCTCCGCATTTTTCCTGCGGAGCTTTTCTTGTATCTATCCTAGCCGATAAGCCAGTCATACATTTCCTGATATTTGTTAGCAGAAGCCTGCCATGAGAAATCCTGTGCCATTGCAGATTTGATAAGTCCGTTCCATTCGTCACGTCTGTCATCAAATATGTATTTTGCGAACATAACAGTGTTGTACATCTCGTGTGCATTGTAGTTTGCAAAGCTGAAACCAGTGCCGGTCCTCTCAAACTGATTGAACGGCTGAACAGTATCTCTCAAACCGCCAGTTTCACGAACGATAGGCAGCGTGCCGTAACGCAGTGACATAAGCTGTGAAAGTCCGCATGGCTCGAAAAGGGACGGCATAAGAAATGCGTCAGCGGAAGCGTAAATGCGGTGGCTCATTTCCTCACTGTAGTAAATGTTAGCGGAAACCCTGTCAGGATACTTGCCTGCAAACCAGCGGAACATATCCTCATACTTCTGCTCACCCGTGCCAAGCACAACGAACTGTATGCCCTGTTCGCACATTCTTTCCATCATGTATGCAATAAGGTCAAAGCCCTTCTGATCTGTCAAACGGCTAACAATGCCTATCATAAAGCGATTGTCGTCCTGCGCAAGACCAAGCTCAGCCTGAATTGCTCTCTTGTTGTGTATCTTCTTCTCAAGCACGTTGTCATAATTGTATCTTACAACAATGTTCTTGTCAGTGTCAGGGTTGTAATCAACGTAGTCGATACCATTTACGATACCACGGAGATCGTTAGCCCTTGCCCTCATAAGTCCGTCAAGACCCTCACCGTAGAACTGAGTCTTTATCTCCTCTGCGTATGTGTTGCTGACAGTTGTGATAGCGTCAGCATAAACAAGACCGCCCTTGAGCATATTTCCGTCAACGCCCGTTCTCAGTTTGTCGATAGTGAAGTAGTAGTCAGACAGACCGGATATCCTCTTGAACTGCTCAACGCCGTCATTTCCCTGGAATTTCAGATTGTGTATAGTCATAACAGTCTTTATGCCGCGGAAGAAATCTCCCCCTGCAAAGCTGTCATGAAGATATACAGGTATAAGACCCGTCTGCCAGTCGTGACAGTGTATAACATCAGGACGGAAATCAAGAAGCGGCAGAGCAGAAAGCACAGCTCTGTCAAAGTACATGAACTTTTCTATATCCCAGTGATGCTCAGTGTAAGGCTTGTCACCGGTGAAATAATGTTCGTTGTCGATAAAATAGAACGTAACGCCGTCATAAACACATTCAAGCACGCCTACATATTGGCTCTGACCTGCAAAGTCCATGTAGAAATGCGTTTTGTACTGCATCATGTCTTTCCACTGCTGTTTCATGCAGGAATACTTAGGAAGAATTACTCTGACATCATAATACCTCTTGTCAAAGCACTTAGGCAGAGAGCCAACAACGTCAGCAAGACCGCCTGTCTTGATAAACGGAACACACTCCGAAGAAGCAAACAAAACTTTTTTCATATTCAAGTTATCCTTTCCAACTTAATTCTTGAATTTTCAGGGCAATAATTATCGCTATTGCCAATGTGTACATAACAATTATAACACTTTTTGTTGAAAACGTCAAGAGCAAAACTTCGTTTGCACCATAAAAGCGCAGTGATGAAAAATTAATAATTAAAAGTAGACATAAGCCTCTTTGTGTGGTATAATAAAGTGTCAAAGTATAATTATCAGATATAGGAGAGTTAAAATGATAACAGTATCAAACGTAAGCCTTTCATTCGGTGGTCAGCTTCTTTTCAAGGACGTTGACCTTAAATTTACAAACGGCAACTGCTATGGCATAATCGGTGCAAACGGTGCAGGAAAGTCAACATTTCTGAAGATCCTCTGCGGTGAGATAGAGCCTACCACAGGCGAGGTAGTGATCTCAAAAGAGGACAGACTTTCAGTGCTTCGTCAGGATCACTTTGCATTTGACGAGTATACAGTTCTCGAAACTGTAATAATGGGCAATAAGCGACTTTATGAGATAATGAAAGAAAAGGACGAGCTTTACGCCAAGGAGGACTTCACCGAGGAGGACGGCGACAGAGCAGGTCAGCTTGAAAGCGAGTTCGCAGAATTAAACGGCTGGGAAGCTGAGTCTGACGCTTCAAAGCTCATTCAGGGTCTTGGTCTTTCCGAGGATATCCTCTATTCACAGATGTCCACCCTCTCAGGTAACGAAAAAGTCAAGGTGCTTCTTGCACAGGCGCTTTTCGGCAATCCTGATATTATCATGCTGGACGAGCCTACAAACCACCTTGATATCGACGCTATAAGCTGGCTTGAGGACTTCCTTGCCGACTATTTCGGAACTGTCCTCGTTGTATCTCATGACAGACACTTCCTTAATAATGTTTGTACCCATATCGTGGATATCGACTATACAAAGATAAAAATGTATGTTGGTAACTACGAGTTCTGGTATGAGTCCTCACAGCTCATGCAGAGAATGATAAAGAACCAGAACAAGAAAGCCGAGGAGAAGATCAAGGAACTCCAGGAGTTCATCAACCGCTTCTCAGCAAACAAATCAAAGTCCAAGCAGGCAACAGCAAGAAGAAAGCTTCTTGATAAGCTCACAGTCGAGGAAATGCCTGCCTCATCAAGAAAATATCCTTTCATAGGCTTTAATATGGATAGAGAACTGGGCAAAGACGTCCTCAAAGTCAACGGCATATCCAAAACAGTTGACGGAGTAAAGCTCCTCAATAATGTTTCCTTTACTCTCAGCCGTACCGATAAGGTCGCTTTCATCGGCGAGTCCGAGCAGGCTATCACAATGCTCTTTAAAATTCTCGCAGAGGAAGAAGAGCCTGACGAGGGCAGCATTAAGTGGGGCGTTTCCACATCACGTTCATATTTCCCTATTGACAACTCAGCCTACTTCAACGATAATGACGAAAGCATAGTTGACTGGATAAGAAAATATTCCACTTCCGAGGTAACAGACACCTACCTCAGAGGTTTCCTTGGCAAAATGCTCTTCTCAGGGGACGAGATATATAAGCCTGTAAAAGTTCTCTCAGGCGGTGAAAAGGTAAGATGTATGTTCAGCCGTATGATGCTCTTCGGCTCAAACGTTATAATGCTTGACAGACCTACCAAC
>OGYK01001539.1_pt1 | contig 16545 bp, 15 predicted proteins | sample 1576501 | NCBI WGS metagenome assembly OGYK01 (sample SAMEA3541530, study PRJEB24748) | human gut metagenome | biome: human gut; feature: human-associated habitat; material: faeces | place: China | collected 2012
CCCGATTTTGCGGAAATCCGTATCTCCTACCTGCCTGATGTGAAAATGGTGGAGATCGCAGATCTCCTTGATATCGCCCACATGGCGGGCACCCATCTCACAGACGAAGATCTCTGTGGTGGGCTTCAAGGAGCCTCGGATGGTCCGCACCACTCCCATCGGAGTATTAAAGCTCTCCGGAGTCACCAACACATTATATTTTTCCTGCAATAATGTCTGCAAATAGAACTTTACGCTGGTCTTGCCGTAGCTGCCGGTCACACCGATGACGGTAAGTCCCGGGACGCTTTTCAGCTTTCTCACAGCATCATTGATATAATACTGATTGATCCCCGCCTCCATGGGATGATTGATGACATTAGCCACAATATCCAGAAACAGATTCACAGATACCAGGATCAGGCACAGTCCCGGGATCCGCTTCATTCCGCCCAATCCACACACCAGAGCGAATACCGCAGCCGTAAGGATCAGCTCCGTAGCGAGCAATCTCTTGACCCGGGCGGTATACACCAGCTTTTTCTTCGTGTTCATCCGCTTCATGGCACGATATACCACGATGATCACGAGCAGTACCAGATACTCGAAGATTTCAAAGGCAAGGTATGGGAACACACAGGTCACAATGCCCAGTGCCAGGCCAAAATAGAGAATCCATTGCAGCCGGAACTTCTTCTTCAGCCAGTGAAGGTGTTCTTTATTCTTATAGCCGTTCTGCTGGAACATATGAATATTATACCTCATGGTATAAAAATATGCCGGAACAGCAAGCACGACCGCTATCAGCACACGTATGATCATTTCAGATATGCCTCCATAATTCCCCGGAACTGTGCCGGCTTCTCAAGGAAAGAAAAATGACCGGTTCCCGGGATCACTGCCAGGCCGCAGTTGGGTATCTTCTCTTCCATAATCTGTGCATCCCGGATAGGAGTTGCCGTATCCTGATCTCCCCAGATCAGCAGTACTTCCTGACGGATCTTCGGAAGCAGCTCCGTCAGATCCTCATTGATCGCCTTCACCATACACTGACGCATCATGGGTGTCGCATTGCGGTAGTCTGCCGATCCCTGTCGGCTCCTCCAGTCATCGATCACCTCCGGGAACATGGCATAGATCAGCTTCATGTTCAGGAATTTCTTCAAAATCTTGTACTTGCGGATCTTCCATTTCTGTGCAGTAGTCCGCACCGGCAGGACACCGGCACTGTCGATCAGGATAATATTCGTGATCTCAAAAGGGATGCTCTCTCTGGCTGCCAGCTTGATGATCACGCGACCGCCGTAGGAATGCCCGATGAGGGTGGCCTGCTTTACCTGCATTACTTCCATGAATTTGCAGAAAAAATCCGCAAATCCGTCTACATCCCAGGGTTCCTTCGGTTCATCGCTGCCGCCGAAGCCCGGGAAATCGAACTGGATCACACGGTACCTGCTACCGTCAATCACACCGGCTACGGAATCATACACTCCCAGATCCGTACCCCAGCCCTGTAAGATCACGACTGTCTTATCGCCAGTACCGGTTGTTTTATAACATATATTATATCCGTCTACTACTATATTCATTGAAAACCTCAATTTTAAGTTACACTGTTACAAATTTTTATTATAAGCGTAAAGTATCACAATATCAACCAAAAGCTTCTTTTCCTAATTTTATGCCATAGTTTTCATAAGCGAATTTACTGTTTCTTTCCAGCCAGCTATCAAACGAAATATATTCTTTTTCATAAGAAACACGATTTTCACTAATCAGCAAATTAACCTTACTCATTACCTCCTGAATATCTATCTTAAATTGTGCCTTCCCCTCTTTTTCCTTCTTGAGTTGGTAAAATAGAATATTCATCAAGGTTTGCAATGCCGAAAAACTACCGGCTACCTTGATCATAGCGTACAGACCATCTCGATAGCCCGTATCAATCCCTGATGTATTATCTCTTGCATAGCAATTATGAATCGCATCCACGACTGCCTGGTAATTATGACCGGCACCGGGATAGCTTTCAATACGGCAGCTGCCAACACCTGAAAGCAACGCTAAATATGCCATTCTATTACCTGCAACATATTTTTTATTGATAATATTCACCATTGCTTCCGCCTGATCCACTAATTTATCATATACGGTTCCCATTTGCTTTTCTCCTATCTCATAATAGATATTGTGTAACCAACACCGTCACTTATACCTGACAATTCATTCGATCCACTTGATACAGCATCACTGATTATATCATGTAAAGGCTTTTGTGTCACTTCAACTTCACCACTTAATAGTCTTCCGCCAGACACAAATTGATCCATGTAAGCACTCCAGCTATTGACAGATGGCATGGAAATATTTGTTCCGTTTAATGGAACTTTTGTAGTAATCATATATGCACCATCTGCTGAATTTAATGGCACACCGGATAACACTTCCTGTCCGAATCTTTCATAATCCGATATCTTAAATACCCCACCTTCATATGAACAAATATCACCATATTTATCTGCATACTCACTTAATTTGCTAATTGGTACCGAGAAAATGCCGCCACCTGATTCTAAGCTTGTATTAACATCTCCAAAGTTTCCTCCAAAGCTAAGAATATTTGCTCCATTTACTTCAGCATTTTGAAATGTCACAAGTTTCAATTCCACTGGATTTCTGCTTAGTTCATCAGCAACTTCCTGCAGATTTGTACATTTTAGTAAATGCTCATTATCAGGGCAAAGACTTTTAACATATTGAACTATCGCATCATCGCTAATAAATTCATCTGCTCTTGGCAATAACTCACTATGTTCTATACCTGCATATACCTTAGTACCTGCAGATTTTGATAATTTTAATTCAAGAATATCATCCAGGCTATATTTATCGGTATCAAACAGTCCTTCGTCATATCTACGCTTGTATTCAGTAATTGTATCTATTCCATTTAATTTATTTTCTGTTAATTTGAGCGCAGTTACATCTTTATCACTAACAATATCTTTGAGCATCTGCTGTTCGTCAGAACTTAATTTATCCCAGCCATTGCCCCAGGCATCTCTTGCCTCTTTCGTAATATCATACTGTTTGTCGGATTCTAATCTGGAAATATATTTATCAATAACCTCCTCGGAATACCCAGAATCTTTCCCTATTTGCCGCAATGCCTCTGTAGCTTCTTCATTGGCCTTGATCGGATCTGCCTTTTTGACATTAGAAATTGCTTCCTTTGTCGCTTGTAACCGGTCTTCATCTATAAAGCTTTTTGATTTTTTAGCTGTTGCACTTACTACTTCATCTGCATTTTTCCCAGAGGTTTTTGCAACAAATGCCAAATCATCTGTGTGCTTCAATACATCTCCAGCCTCGCCAATAAGACCATGTGTATCCAATGCAAGTCCAAATCCATCCAGGGCAAGTGCTCCCCAGTCTCCTTCCCTGATATCATACGAGCAATCTCTAATTCCTGTGACAACACCAAACGCATCGCCAAATCCCGGTACCAGAGAAACTCCCATGTTTAAAACCGCAGCAAGTTTAGAATCGCCTCCATATGGACTATAATTTCCCCATATAAAATCGTATGCCGCCTTTCTACCGGTTTCCGTGAAGGTTGCTCCAAGCGCTGCCGCTCCAAAGCTGGTTGCTGCTGCGGCGGCTACGACTGCCGTACCAAGTCCAAATGTCAGACAGCCAACAGCTACAGCCGCTGCTAAAGTAAGAGAGAATCCCAGAACAGTCTGCCAACCATAGTTTTGCATAAGTCCCGACAGCGTGCTGCCTGACTCGGTCCAACCTCCATCATCAGCAAATGCAATCAATGGTGAAGCCGTCATAACCATTACTATCTGTACAGAAATGACAGATAATACAAAGATTGCTGCCACGGTTGGTTTATTCACCTTAATAATTCCAAGCTTGATAAAGGACAGAAGGATAACAACAATCGATATTGTTAATCTGACCCAGAAATTAAAATCCAGCACAAACCAGAGTATCGCATTAAGAATGGAACACAAAATCAATCCTATACTGATACCAAATAGTCTGAGTTGATATTCTCCAAATAACGGAGCCCGGCTTTTACCGCTCATCACCTTTTTATACCGGGTACTTGAATGAAATATCATCAGAAATGGGGCTATTGCACCATCTTCGCATTTCATACAGGAGAACAAAATCATGACAGCAAGTAAAAAAACAGTAAACGGATTGAATACCGCCATGTTCAAAACGGATGCTATTGCCAGACCTGTCCATACATAATAACTCATTCCTCTCGGAACGGCAGCTGTGTAATGCTTGATGTTCTTCCCAAAAGAAAATACATGTGATATATTTGTTTTGACTTTTCCGGAAACTATGTCACCGACGATCGTTCTTAAAGCAATTGCCAACAGGTAATACAATAATGCCGTAATCGTAACCGTGTTAACTGTTCCGGCAAATGTCGGCATTCCTGTCACGGATGAAGTCTGTGCAACACCCGCCAGCAAATAGGCCGTAGCCTTTCCAAAAACAGCTCTTATATTAATGTTAAATGTATCATTCAGGTAACATAATGCATAAAGATTCCATATAAGTGTAAGAACAGACATCAATACACATAAGCCGACTCTTTTCAGTATATTTTTCCAGTTGGTAAAGCTCTTGAAAAAATTGACAAACATCATTTTTATGAAACCGAACAATCCTTTGGGAAATGTTTCATTTCTTGTCAATTTCAAAAAGCTCAGTCGCGTGTAGTATTCTGGATCCTCTATTTTTCCATCTTTTGTTTCCGGCTTATTGTCATGCTCTTTATTGGCACGACAATGACTATCGATATATCTTACGATTACTTCCTTCAGTTGATCATTGCTATATTTTTCAATATGAATTACACTGTGATGATCATCTAAGGATATCTCTTCAAGCTGTTTTTTTCCAATATGGATCAACTCATCTGCTTCATATTTTTTACCGCTTATATTCTCAATGCACTGCAGAAAAACCTGGTTCACAGGTTCCACTTCCAAATGAATACTACGCCCTTGTTCTGAAAAAATCTTGTTGGCATTCTTCAATTTAAATTGCTTATTTGTATCTTTTTTCTCTATTTCGCTGCTAAAGTAATCATAAACAATTCCGATATCCGAATCTGCCACTAAAACAGCCCTGTCTTTTACCGCATCCTGCTGCATAGCAAGATACATTCCATCCAATTTGGTAACAAATATTCCCTTCTGATCCGAATAAGACGCCTTTTTTATCGTAACAATATTTGAACTTTGTGACCATGCATTTATAAATGTATATACAACCCCATTGATAGTGGTTTCGTTGCCATTTCGAACCAGTGTCCCATGCTTTATAGCCAGATTGATAAGTTGTTCCAGCTCTGTCTCATTCGGTTTTGCATAAAGTAACGGTGCATTCACAAAGCCCGTGACATGTGCACAATTGGTTTTTCTCATAAAATACTTAAATACTAAAATAAATTCGTTTAAAGATAATTCATTTATTACTGCCGGTTTTTCCTTTTTCATAATGTTTACCTACTCCACAATATTTTGGGGTACGATCGTAAGACCGTACTTTCCTCCAAGCCAATAACTATCTTTCACCTTTATCAGACACTTTATTTCATTATCCGACAAACCATTCTCTTCTTTTAAATACAATCCCTGAAGTTCTGACTGCAGACCATCCTCTGCATAGTTAAGGATGAGTACCCCATCATATTCCGTCGTGATCCACAGATAACCATCCTCATCCAGAAAAAGCTGCCTTACTTTTTCTCCCGGGACCCCGTTCTCACTGAAAAATGTAGCTGTGATCTTGTATTCTCCGTTTATCTTTTGGACAAGTGCCAGTCCACCATCATCCATGTATCCGGTTCCAACTAACATTTTCTCATCTCCGAGATATTGCAGTGAGGTAACATATGCATGGGGAAGTCCGTCTGCGACAGTAATAAAATGAGTACCGTCATTATCCCAAATACTAATTCCTCCGTTTTTATGATCCAGATAGGATGCGAACCACAGGCTGTGCCCCGTGCTCTTTATTACATTGACAGAATCACTGCATAATCCGTTAGAGGAGTTATATATACTTTCTACCTTCCATCCCGACGGACTTCGTATTAAGCTTGCAGCGCCATGATAAGTTCCGATCCAGAGTCTTTCTCCATCCCATTCCACAGTATTCACGCGGCCTTTGGGAATATCCGGATAACTAAATTCCAGTCTGTCACCGTCTCCATTCTCCTGAATCCCTGTCAATCCATCTTCCTGTCCGATCCACACGGTTCCGTCAGAACTTTTTGTTATTCCGGCGGAATAGATAAGATTCAGCCCTCCATAATATTTTATTTCTTCTCTTGTATCTGCATTATATACATATACCCCATCGTTGCACCCTACCCATACATTCTCACCATCATAATAAAGTGCTGAAATTTCTTCGCCGGATCTCAGGATCGTAAAATCTTCCTTCCAGGGAACATTCTCATCCTGCTTTTCCACAATTTTCCGGGAAATAATAAATGCCATGAGGATAAATAAAACAAACAGGAAATATAAACTATATGTAAGGAAACGTCTTCGCCGCATTTTACTCCCTCACATCCATTCTGATCTGCCGACACCCCAGAAAATCTGCTTCCATCTTACTGTGTGTTACATACAATATCGTTTTCCTGTCCTTATAGTTTTGGACCAGATACTCCAGATTTTTCAGTTTTGTCTTTTCATCGATATTGGACAAGGGCTCGTCTAATAGCAAGATTCCCTTATCTGCTGCTAATGCTCTGGCCAGGGCAACTCTTTTGGCCTGTCCACCGGAGATTTCTTCCGGAAATCTCTTTTCCAATCCACCGATTTCCAAAGCATCCATCAGTTCATATATAACTTTTTTATCTTTTTTTGCCATTCCATACGCAATATTTTTCCACACCGGCATATGATTCCACAATACCGGCTCCTGATATACCAATGCTATATTTCTTTTATTGGGAGGAATCCGTTCATCCATGGAAATACCGTTGAGGCAGACACTTCCGCTATCCGCATTCTCCAGTCCTGCCAGAATTCTGATAAAGGTACTTTTCCCGCATCCGCTTTCTCCCAATAGCACCACCATTTCTCCTTCGTTTACAGAAAGAGAAAAATTCTTAAGCACTTCCTGTGAATACCGCTTACATAAATTCGTCACTTCAATCGCTTTTTGCATGGTGTCCCCCATATCTTTTTCTTATAAAACATACCGGAATCACTTCCAGCAAAAACAGAAACAGCGTTACCCACAGGCAAAATCCCGACACATATTCCGATGCGCCATAATGTAGATAATTATATATCTTTACCGAAACAGTCTCTGCTCCGGGCGGCATCAACACAAGCATGATTCCCTCTTCACCAAAGGACAAAAAGAAAACTAATAGGAATGAGCTCAATATTCCCGGCAAAAGCATCCCCAGTTCCAAAAGCGTTTTTTCATACCGGTTTTGTTCATATAAAACCGCTAATTCAATACTTTTTCTATCTATGCGCTTCATCGTACTCACTAAAATGATAAGAGCAATCGGCATATAATGTATTGCACACCCCAGTGCCGGCATAAGTAATGATGTGCTCAGCCAATGAGTCCAGGAACCGTTGACAACATTTAATAGTCCCATCGCCTGCAGCGATCCCGGTATCGCCATACTTCCCAACATGATCATCCAGATCAGTCCATTTTCGCAGTTTGCCAGAAAAACGGCTGCAGGTATCACACAAACGACTGCTATAAGAGCTGCCAGAGAAGCTATGATCAATGTCACACCTGCCTGCTCATAAATCATATCAAATGATTTCCAAATATTCTGCATTCCTTCGGATGTAATTGTAAAAGTTATTACCGGAAGCAGTACCTGACAGACCAGAAGTCCAAACGAAACATTCATAATTCCTTGTAACCACACAGGATATTTACATTTCACAAAGCTTTCACTTCTCTGCGGTTTATTCAATTTTCTGATTGCCTGTTGCACAAATGCTAATGGCAAAAGTAGCAGGATCAACAGGGGAAATGACATTGCATACGCATTTGCACTGCTGCCTGTCCTTCCATATGTAGAATATAAATCCAGTACATAGGTATTATATTGAAACATGGACGGCACGGAGAAATCTGTTACCGATAGTATAAATACTGCTGCAAATGCCGCTACAATATATGGCAGAATTTCAGGGAGTATATTTTTCCACAATACCTTAGAAGACTTCTGATATACCATTGCCATTTCTTCAGACTGCCTGTTGCACATCTCAAGAGCAGAAAGAATCAATAATGTGGTAATAGGAAGGTATGTCATGGTTTCCACGAAAAGGCAGGCTCCAAAGCCTTGTGCTGAATATTTTAAAATGCCGGGACGGATGAAAGATAACACTCTGATCAGATACATCCACGATAATGCATAGATATAATATGGCACAGGCATCAGCAAAACGAAAAAATATCTGTACCATCTGTCTGACAACCATCCCTTATGAATGTAATTGGCAGCCAGACCTCCTAATACACAGGTCAGGAGTGCAGCAAGTCCTCCGAGTTTTACGCTGTTTAGCAAAAGACCTATCTGTCTGGCATCCGGCAGCCTGATCTGTTCAACAGTCTCCCTCCATGAAAAAAAGAGAGGGAGCCATACCATGATGATGTATGGAAGTATACTCATTCCCTTAAAAAAACTTTTACAATCTCTCATGCGTTGCTCCCTCGTGAAGCTCTTATTTATTGCGCTCTGCTAAAAATAGTCTCCATATCTTTGCTTGCGATATCCAGATACTCGTAAATATCTTCGAGATTAAGATTCATTCCTTTAATGCCACTATCTGACACAGCATCTCTGCAGCTTACATCAAAGAATCCCATGTCTACCAGCTTTCTCTCTACTTTCTCAGATAGAACAAAGTCCATAAATGCTTCTGCGTTTTTTTGATCCGGTGCTCCCTTAATAATAGCGGCAGTGCTGGGTGTCATCAATGTGCCCATTCCTTCTTCATCCTGATCCGGGAATACCATTACCACCGGTGCTCCGTCTTCTATTGCTTCTTTGGCATCATCCGTATCTGTGAACCCGATTGCCACCTGTCCTGTGGCTGCCATATCTTTGGTCACAGAGTTTCCATCCACTACCTGTACCCCTTTGTCAGCAATACTTTGAAAATATTCTCTCGCCTGTGCTTCTCCTAATTGTGCATAGATTGCCGCCGCCATAGTTCTGGTCGTTCCAAACATAGGGTATGCTATTGCTAATTGGCTTCCTTCATATTTATCATTCGCAAAATCATAAATACTATCGGGATATTCCTGTTCTGTCAATAAGTCCGTATTGACCAGAAATACTCTTGCCCGTCCTCCCATAGCCGTCCAGGTTCCGTCTGCAGCTTTATAATATTCCGGAATCGTATCTGCCTCTGCCGGAACATAGGCTTGCAGCATTCCTTTTTTCTCCAGATCAATCGTTTGAATAAACTCATTATTCCAGAATACGTCACACACCGGTTTCTCCGCTTCTGCAATGATCCGGTTGGTCAATCCTGTGGTTTTATTGGATTCCGTATCATAAACCGCCTTTACTGTAATACCGGTCTCTTCTTCAAACATTTCGAATATCTCATCTGCATATACCTGGTCAACTGCTGTATACACTACTACTTCATCCTGTTTTTTACCGCAGCCGGCCATACTTAACATAAGTATCATACCTATATTAAGTAAGAGCCATTTTTTCATTTGTTTCATTTTCAATTTTCACTCTCCCGGATATACATATAGACCAGCCAGAGGCCGGTCTATATCCATTTTGACTGTATCTTAAATGTACTTATCTATTAACTTATCAATTACAGGCAGCTTTACAGTTCCCTGGTTTAACGCTTTATAGATAAGTGCAGCAAATACTAAATCTTTCAGAAAGCTGATTATCTGAGAAATCACACTAAAAATGGTATTAATTACTGAAGGATAAATACTTTTGCCAAAGAAATTAAAGAATACATTGAAAACGCCGGTAACCACCTCCACAGCATCCGGAATCAGACCAATTAAAAGAGACAGGAAGCTGAAACATGCCAGTGTTGCAACTGCTTTCACTGCGGTCTTCTTAAGCCATTCATTGGATTCCATGAGAAGCACATATCCTGCCAACAGGGTAATTGCTATATATCCTCCGAATAATGCTGCCACATATAAAAATGCACCAAAAATCCCAACGGAAACTCCTAATTTTGTCTTCTCCATTTTACTGTTCCTCCTCTATTTTGGTACCGCACTTTGCACAGAAAGCTGCGCCGTCGTTGATTACTTCACCACAATTGGGACATTTCTTCTCCACCACATTCTGTTCCGTGGCTTCCACAGATTCCGTCACCGGTACCGGCAGCGCAGTACCACAGGTAGCACAGAAAGCAGCTGTCTTGGAATTCTCTGCGCCACAGTTAGGGCACTTAACTACACCCTTAATTTCAACGATCTGCTGTTCATAAGCCTTGATCTTCTCCATTGCCTCTTTAATAACTGCAATCTGCGCTTCGTAATCTTCTTCCGAATCTTCAGAATGATTTTCGAAATACTTTTTTCCAATTTCAGAATAAGCTGTTTTTATCTTATTTTCCTCATCTGAAATATTGGAATTGATTTTAGCCACATCCGCCAGTTCCTTTGTCTTGGCAATAGCCTCCTGCCCTGCCGAAGAAATCTTTTTTCCAAAATCATCAAAAAAACCCATTTTGTACCTCCTCATATTTTGTTAATAACTGAAACTATATTAACTCTTTTGTATAAAAAAAGCAATGGAATAAGATTTTAACCTCTTTCGTATTCTTCGCCCCCTCCCCGGTCCACTTCGGTATTGGGCATCTCTCATGTACCCAGTGTAGCGTATTGGAGGTTCTCCTGTTTCAGTCAAACTTTACATAACCGTATTGGTACCCATCTCATCTTATACGCAAAATGCCACAGATCTTGATCCATGGCATTTTGTGTGTTTCCTATTCTGTTTTATCATCCGTATCGAGACCTTCCATCAGAATACGGTTCCACTCCGCATTATTACTTTCCAGTTCTTTCTTCTGCATAATGCGATTGCGGTCACTTAAGATCGCCAGCATTTCATCCGCGATCTCCTCCGGCGGCAGATCAGAATAATGACACAGATAACCGATCATACGGCTCGCCGTAAAATCCGTATTCAGATTCTTCGTCACCAGATCGCAGAAAGATTCCGGATAACCGCGGAATATGAGCATTTTATATAATTGCATACTTTGGGGAGATCTTGGTTTCATTCTGCCTTTACCCTTTCCATCCTATACTTAATATCAATTTCATAACAATTCATTAATCATTTTTTCAACTGCTGCGATATAATCGTCCATTTGTTTTCTCTTATAGACACATATATATGATGGATGATGAATTGGAACATAATAGGTTCCATTACATTCTGTATAATGATATTCGAAATCATTCCACTTTTCAAAATCTAAATGTAAATGCCTTGCGACAGAAGAATAAACTTTTTCTCCCAACAAAAATACAATTTTAGGTGACATCGCATTAATTTCACTTACTAAATTGTCAAAACATTTATCCATTTCTTTTTTGCTGGGATAACGCAATTTCTGTTGTTCCGTAAGCGGAAGACACTTTACCAGATTGGTTTTATAAGTACTCACTTCATTACACATCTCTTCTATCCTTTGTATCAGTTTTCCAGTATTTGTCTGCTCTGATAAAGGTGTTTCCTCTTCAGATGTAATTTTTTTAGCAGACAGTCCAACCCAAAAAACCTGACACGGTCTTTCCGAATCCAACAATGGTCTTTGATTATTGCATAATCCGCATTTACTACACATCCGTATATCTTCAAGCATTTCCTTCCCCTATCTCTTGTGTTTTGATAATATATTGGTTCAAAATTTCATCTGAAACTTCGCTATAGTTACCAAAATCAAAGTTAAATTGGTTTCTTCCCTTGAATTTACTTATTATGTCATTAAATTCACATTCATGGACAATTCCCTTCTCAGACACAATGTCATTATACAACTTTGTTCCATGATATGGTCTGAATTGAAAAACACTCGTCCTAAAATTGCCCTCTGTTGTCTGTGAAATATTGCTAATTTTTCTTGCCAGTTCGTATGTTTGTTGGAAATCATATTCTGTCTCTTGTGGAAAACCATAAATGAAATATCCTTTTAAGTCAATACCCTCCTGCAAAATTTTTTGAGCCACTTCTATAACATCTCCTGTACTTCCTACTTTATTGATCTTTTTTCTCATAGATTCTGATCCGGATTCTATGCCCATAAATAGTTCTCTGCAATTAGCCCCTTTCAGTTTTTCTATATCATCTAAATTTGGCTTTAAAGAAAGCACATGCGCCATTCCTCTCCAACTCAATTGCGGATATTCTGAAAATACATGTATTGCCTGTTTTATACGCTGTTTATTGCTCAGAAATAAATCATCCAAAACCCTGATACTTTTCACCTCCGGATACATCTTTAATATATCGTTGATTTCATTGACAATGCTTTGTTCTGATCTAATTCTGACAGGAATCCCTCCGTTCACACTTCTTGCCCCTCCGCAAAAAGCACAGTTGTAAATGCATCCTCTCGATGTTACCATTGCTATTTCTCTTTCGCCATAATGATTTTTTATTATTTCATCGTGGAAAAATTTTCTATTCAATACAATATCTGAAATATCTCTTGGAAAAAATTCTGATTCTGCATCTACTCTAAAAACTTTTATATTTTCATTTTTTTTAATTGGTTCTACCTTTTTGTTATCTAAAATAATTGTTGGAATAATATATTCGCCATCACCTATAATAATATTCATTCTGTTCTTAAGATTCCATTTTACAATTTCCTCATAAATGCTGCCCACTACCGGTCCACCAATAAACCACTCACATTTCACCTTGGTCTGTTCGCAAATATCCTTTACCAATTTATAGTTTTGGGTAAAAATATTTATTCCGACATAATCCGGCTGTTTCTCCTCTATATATTTAACAATATCTTCTACCGACTTTCTTTGTTTCACAGCATCCAGTATTTCAACCTGAATCCCGGCCTTCTCTACATATGTAGCTATATATCCAAGTCCAAGCGGTGAAAGATAGTTTTCTCCTTCTGCGGCAGCATCCCAAAATATAGGGGAATTAATAAGAATACATTTTTTCATTTCCTTTTCACCTCTTTTACAATATGTTCAACGATAGTATCTACATTTTTATCCAATTCGGTACAGTTATTTATTTCTAAAACCGATATTCCATTTTTCTTCAATATTTCTATTCCTTTTTCCATATAATACAGTTCTTCATCCGATCGATTATTCTTTTCAAACCTTGTTAGTTCAGCACGATCAGATAATCTTTTCTGAAGAGTCCCCACATCAGCCATAATCGTAACTTGAAGATCCGGACGTATTATCAGTGCGTTTAAATCCATTATATAATCAGCATTCACTCCATCCATTCTTTGCAATATCAATGATGATAAAATATAACGGTCTGTAATGACAATGTTGCCATCATAAAGCATAGGTTCAATTTCATTTTTAATATGTTCGTATCGATCTGCCGTTACCATACATGCAATGCTTAGTCCCTTGTGTCCTTCTGCATATTTTCGCACAAATTCTCCCAATATAGAATTTGTCGGTTCCCTCGTCACTTTTACTTTATACCCCATCAAACCCAGTTTTTCTGCTATTGCATTAATGACTGTGGTCTTTCCACTTCCATTAGGTCCATCTACCGCCACAAAATAACCAGTATTGTTCATTCTGCTTTGCATTCAATTTTCCTCCTTCGTTAATGTACTTATATAATATTTATGGCTGAATATCTGTAATTCTTACAAATATTGCTTCCGGTCAAATAAGGTCATTTTTCAATAAAAGTTGGGATTAAAAACTCGAATCATACATATATAAGAATTAATTAGATGCATAAAAAAACTTCTATGCTTTATATCCACAATAGCATAGAAGTTCTTTGATTGCAATTACATTTATTGGCAAATTATGCCTTTTTAATATGGAAGATCACGCCGCTCTTGGGGTAGATCCACTCGTCCTTGATCGCAATGTCATAGAGTCCGGCTCTCTGGATGCAGGCTCCGACATTGGCAGTGCTTTCCTTATTGAGATAGGAATACATAGTGACATCCATTCCGTTCTTGTATTTCAGCTTGATATGGGGCTCCTTGGTCGGATCCACCAGGGTCACCTCGAAAATAGAGTTCCATACCCGGGGCATCTTGAAATAGATGCTGACCAGATGCTCCCCGTTTGCCTCGTTGCGGTCAAAATCCAGCTTGAATTTCAGGATAAAGCCGTTGCTCTTGCGTTCTACTTCGAATTGCGCTTCGTCGTCATTATCTCCGCTGTTGTCAATTCGCAAGATCGGCATGAACAGGTCATTGATCACATCCCGGACCTTGTCCGCTGGAATACTGTTGATGAAGTCCACGGCTTCCGGTTCCACCACCAGATCCTCATTGAAAATGCTCTTGGTGAAATCCGCATCCTGCCCGGTCTCCAGCAATCCACCGTCCAGACTCTTTTTATCATAGGCGAAACCGAGTCTGATCACATCGCCCGCGTAGTTCTCGTCTGTTCCTCCCAGACACTTTACGCTGAACTTCAATTCCTCATCGATCAGGTAATACTTTCCGTCTGTGGCTCCGGGGAAACCGGCTTTTACATATTCCTCCGTCAGATTCGGCTCCAGATTGATCGTGTAATCGAACATTTTCCGGATCCTGGCGCCTCTTGCCCTGTCAAAATATTTCTCCATATTGGTAGAAAGCATATCCACCGCATCTTCATCCTTTATCATGGAGGTAATGGTGGATTTCAGGAAAGTCTTTTTATCTTCATCGCTGAAAGAATCCAGGATCTCCGGCTCTCCCATCAGCGTCTTGGTGATCTGCTGGGAGGTCTCTCTGGCGTAGGCATCCTGGGTCAGCTTGTTGTTCAGTATATCGAATAACAGAAATGCTGCCAGCACACCGATGAGATTCCCCACGATATTGTCGATCAAGTCATCCAAGGTGTAACCGTTCTTCAGTGCCAGATACGTATATCCCACAAATACCAGCAATAGTGCGATCAGCACCAGTACCATAGTAGCGGACAAGGTGTCCATCACACTTTTTTTCTTCTTTTGTTTCTGATTATCCATGAATTTCCTCCCTCGTAAATACACCCTCATAGATTGCGGGCTTCCGCATGTAATATGCCCAGAACCGGTCACCGTAATCATAATGCCACCATTCCGACGGCAGATTGGTAAATCCCGCATCTATCATAGCATAATAAAGCAAACGGCGGTTTTCACGAACCTGTTCGTCCTCTGCCCCCTGTACATGCTCCGCGGTCTCATAATACGCTGCGTAGGTCTTATCCGTAAAAGCATCGAATCCACATCCCATGGGAAGCTCTCTGCCCTCCGGATCCAGGATCGTTAAGTCAATGGCTCCTCCGGTGGTATGGGCGGGAGGCACCTTTGTATCCGGTACCGGGTCCGAGACAAATTTGCAGATTGCAGCCCTCCTTTTTGCCTCCGGCAGCTCTTCTAAATGAAAATCCCGGATGATGTCCACAGAATACTTTTCAAACAATTCATGCTGCAGTGCAAAGGGGCGCCAGGCATCCCAGATACGGAACCGGTAACCGTCCGGCAGATTCCCCGCCGCCTTCACCAGCCTCTCATACATCTCCTTACGGACAAAGCAGTTCTCTTCCGCATGGTCCATATGTATGAGCCAGACGATCCGCGAATCCTCCTCGGCCGACTCGGTCCTGGGCATCGTCGTCGCCGTGAACGCCGCGAAGGCTCCCGACGCCTCCGCCTCCGTCCTCAACGGCGCCTCCATTCTCGTGCCCGAACTTGACGGCATGCCCGCCCGCATGCTCAGGCGAGAGCTCATGCACGCAGGCGTCGAGCGCGCCGTGCCCGAAGCCCTGCGCACGAAGACGGACGATCCCGAAGGCGCCATTCTTGAAGCCGTCGCCTCGGGACGCGCCGACGCGGGCATCCTGCCCGCCTGCTACGTCGAGCGGCTCTCCGCGACCGATCCCAAAAGACTTTCGGGCATCAGGCTCGTCACGACCGACCGTGCCGCGCAGACGAGGTGCAGGTCCTTCTCCGTCTTCTATCCCGGCTGGACGCTCGCCTCCTTTCCGCACACGCCGCCCGAACTCAACGCGCTCGTCTCGGGCACGCTGCTGGGCATGCCCACGGACGCCGACGGCTGCGACTGGCGGCCGGGCGCACGATACGACGCCGTGCACGAGCTTCTTGAGGCGCTCGGCGACGCGGCCTACCTGCGCCAGTCCCAGTTCAGCTGGGAGGCCTTCGTCAGAAACTACGGCGTCTGGCTCGCATTTCTCGCCGCCGTGCTGCTCGGCATCGTCGTGCACAGCGTGCGCGCCGACAAAGTGGGGCGTGGCGAATACGATCGTGACGCGCGATGAACTGATCAGTTATCTGTGGGATTCGGAGGC